>Ga0065711_1002480_pt1 | contig 33601 bp, 17 predicted proteins | sample Hoacrofraction12_FD_59098 | JGI IMG/M metagenome (GOLD analysis project Ga0065711, IMG submission 59098) | Hoatzin crop microbial communities from Cojedes, Venezuela - Epithelial fraction 12 v2 (version 2) | ecosystem: Host-associated > Birds > Digestive system > Esophagus > Crop | place...
GGGGGGGGGGTGTCTCTGAGGTGCATTCGCAGAGCGGCGCTGCAGCCTGTTCTGCACTGTGTGCCGGGATGCCTGCCTAGACTGACAGAAGGGCCGCAGCACCGCGCTCAGAAACAGCCAGGGCACAGGAGAAAGGCCTGGGGTAAATGGAGATAAAACAGGCGTGAAACTGCTACCTGCATTGAAGGCTTCTGTACGGCTACCTTCTGCTCTGGAGTGGTGGCATCTCTCCTGCCTCTCCAGCATCGCTATCTTGATCAGCTCTGCGGCAGGAATGCCCCAGCCCTCCCCGTCAGGCGTGAAGGGTTGCAAATGGAGGGAAGGAGCAGGGGCTGCCTCTGCGGCAAGAGGCAACTGGATCGCAGCATGGCTCCTGCACTGCCCTGAACTCCTGTTTTATCCCCTCACGGACCTCTGTCGATTCCGGAGCTCGCCCTGATCACAGTCAGCCCCTCTGCTCCTTCCCGTACCTGGCACTTGCTGGCAGTGCCCTTTTCTTCTCCCCTTCACCCCTTCCCTGTTCAAGGGAGACCGAAGGCAAAGGTGTTGGATTCTAAGCCACAACCAAACCTTACAGCTGATCCACCTAGGACTGGCAGCTGGGTTTCTCAGAGCTCTGTCAGGCGCTTCCCTTTGCCAGAGGTATTTCCAGCCCTAGAAGGCTTGCCGGGACCCCAAACCTAAGAGGTCTCCGGCCGTGCTGGGAGCGGGCAACCCATGGCCCAAGCCCAGCCTCCCTCCCTCGCTTTGCCAAGCTCAGGGTGGCCACTCTGACCGGTGGTGGGGTGGTCAGCCACAGCTTTAGGACGCAAAACAGAAAAGAAACTGCTGCCAAACGGGGAGGCCAGAACGCTGGGTAGAAGGTCTAGACATGTCTAGGCTTTATGCAGCGATAAAAGAAGTGTTTGCTTGGGGTGGGCTAGTTGCAGCTGTACCGCCCAGCCTGAGGGAGTGAGGGGCCCATCCCATCCAGGCCTGCCATGACAGGATTTACAGAAAGCCTGACCCTGGGAGCCTGCTGAGGCCTGGGAGCTGAGATGTCTCCAGACCTGCCGGGAAGCTCTGGTGTATGCCTTGGGGTGCCCTCACATGCTAGCGGGGGCGAATGCGGCCGCCCAGCAGCTCCCTGCCGCTGGGTGCAGCCGGTAGCTGGGCTGAGCCTCCGTTCCCAGTACGCGTGCACATCAACACGCACGTGCAACGTGTGTACCTACATCTGTGCACGTACGTGCCAGCCACACGGGCCAGCGGACAGACACACTCGGCACTCACACGACCAGCACCAACAGCCTCCTCCTGCCCCCGCCTCAGGTTGGTCACGATGGAGATCCACGGTGCGTGGCATGGATCCCTCCTGTAGCAGGGCTGTTCAGGCTGCCCAGCGGCTGCTCCTGGGTCCCAGTCTCCCCAGTTGCTGGCACCAGGCATAGCAGCCCCCCAGGTCACAGCCACACTTCAGCTGCTGGCACAGACCCCTCACTCACAGACACACAGACGCACACAGAGCTCTGTGACAGGTGCCTGGGACTCCCCTGAGCCCTCTGGTAGCCCCCCGATCACTCTGGTAGCCAGCTCATCCTGTGGGCTCGCCGGCAGCTGGCACCCAGATCACTTCGCCTTCGTTTTGGCTACTGATCACAGGCTCGTTCACACGCCCTCACTCGCTCCAGTCGGTTTCACTCACTCCAGTCTCTTTATTTCCTGGCATTTCAGCCTTCATTACAAAACACACGCACCCAGAATAGAGCGTCCTTCATGCCAGAAAATAGTTAGAAATGGAATTTAACAAGAAGACAGGACAAACGGCACAGAACAAGTGGAGGGAATGGCTGGACAACCACGCTGATCAGCAACCTGTCTATATGCTACCAGCTCCTTTTATCCCTTTATCTATTTTCTCACATTTGTTCCTCCTCAAACCACCTAGATCCCCCTCTTTCCCTGCTGTTGGTTCTTCCTCTAAACCTCACATAAATGTAGTGCAATCCCCAAATGCTCTTCTGCATCCCACAATGGGTCCTGTAGCCCTAGGCAATAACTACCTCCCTCAGAAGCTGCTTCTGAAATCCTCTCCCTCTCACTCATCTTGATGGGCTTTCCCCTGGATCCTGGGGCTGAGGTTCTCCTGGAACAGCCCTGGGAGAGGCCCAGACAGGGTGTCCCTTCCTGTGAGTCTGTAGTTTGGATTCCCACATGCCATTGTCCCTCTGTGCACCTCTGGGCGTGTAGAGATGGGCCTTTGGTGGGCTGATGGATCCTGTGATGGGACAGGAGTGCTGTCTGCATTCCTGCTCCTGCCATTGTCTCTCTGTGTGCTTTTGTGAGAGCGCAGATGAGCTTTTATCGAACAGCCTAACATAATGCCCTGCAGATGGGAGCCAAATGATCTGATCAGAATTTAACACAGATTCAGCTCTACACTTGTAGCTCATGAATTCATCATGGTTAATAGTAATCACAATTAGAAATAAATAATTGAGCTCAGTGAGGCCAAATGCGTGCATGTGCTTGTCAAGAAAATGAGTCAAGAGGATCACAGCCTTGAAAGGTGGTTGTTGTCATGCTCGTCGTAGCCATGTGTTGCCTTCTTCTAAAGCCTGGCTCTGTCTGACCTCTGTGCTCACCTGTGTAGTGTACAGTACAGGAACCTCCTGTTTCTTTAAAGTTCCCTGCAACTTTACTCAGCCTAGTCAGAGGCTTATGGGGGATGCTATTAAAGCACTTTGTTCTAATTATCTTGATGGACAGAAACATGCTTCAGGTGTGAAGGGGTAGATATGCCTTGGTTCTTTCAGAAAGAGAGATCTTGCACAGCAGAAAATGAGAAGATATAAAAGTGTGGTGGACACCAACTCAAATAGCATTTGCTTTCTGCTGCTTTTCATTTCACCATGTTTAGCCTTTTTAAGGGACCAGATTATTTTTTTTGCATTTGAATTCTAGCTGGTGGGTGTCTCAGGCTTCGCATTCATAAGAGCCTACATGCCTCCTGCAGACCTGTGTACGTCAGAGCACAGTATCCCATTTGTACCTGGGAAGTGCAGTGACTAACCAGTGTAAATGTGCTAGAAAAGCCAGTTGTTTGCAGATGTCTGTAGAGAAGAAATTTGCTGTAAAGAGTAAATAAAAAGCTAAAAGCTAATGAAAATAGAACTACTCACATTCAATGGCACATATTTTAAATAGACTGTATTTTAAATAGATTGCTGAATTGATCCCAGGAACTTTATGGTTGATCATTATGGGGACTGTATTTCTTTCCAGATTCCAAAAGGCTCAGTTTTAAGTACAGTGCAACCTTTTCCTCCATGACATGGAAGCAAATAACTTTTAACAGAGTTTGAGGATGGCACAAAGGCTGAAGGCAAAGTAAATAGCAGTCTGGACAGAGCAGTCACGCAGAGCATTCCTGGTTACTTGGTTGACTGTTGTCAACAAAGTGTGCTAATTTGTATTTAGCTTCACTTTTATTGCAATTTAATCTTATTTAATAATATTATTTTTTATTAATTCACTTTTATAATTTTTATGTATTAATATTTAATTTTACTTGATCCTTTAAATTGTATTACAAGGCATGCAAAATCAAATGGCACAGACTCTGCTTTTGAATGGGTGGCAATCCCAGAAAGCTGTGCAAAATGCATAGAGATCTGAGTGAACAAACAAAGAATGTGAGGATCTGCTGCAAGGTTATGGCACGATGGGTTAATGTGATAAGGAGCAGCAAGTAAGTTTTAACTTTATTAGCAGAATGAGAGCAGTCCTGCATTACTGTGTGTGCTTTTATGTCCACATTTTGAAGAACTGAAAAAATTGAGATTTTTATCTTTTAAAAAGAGACACAGGTTTATTAAGTGGGCTGGAAAAGTGCTCTACAGTAAGAAACCTAAAGACCTCAGTCTGTTTGGTTTGTCAAGAAGAAAAGCGAGTGTATGAGTAACTTTCCTGAAATGTAATGGCAGGTATTAAACAGGTCTTTAATCTTGCTGAGAACGGCAAAGCAAGGGCACCAGCAGCTCTAAGCTGATGCCAGACCAATTCAAATTATAAAGGAGAAATGCCTTTTTAAGTGATGATGGTTTAATATTGGAGCAGGATATCAAAAGAATTGGTTCTTTCTCAGTCACACATTAGATGCTTTTTCCTGGGGAGCTGTGCTTTAGCCAAGCATACATTATGCTTGACAAAAACACAAATAGCTGGTCTTCATATGGAGATAACTGTGTGAAATATAATAGTTGATGATGTGCAGGTGGTCTGATTAAAACCAGAAGGTCTAATTTAAGGCTATTGTGACCTTAAACTCAGTGATTCTCCTGTATGCTGAGCTGAGTTGGCTTGAGACTGCTAGAACAAATTGTAGTGGCACTCAGAAGCCTGACCACATGTGTTCCCACAGGAAACGAGGTGATTGCAGTAGACTGGAAGGGACTGAAAGATGTGGACCAAATCAATATGGACAGCACCAGTTCACTGCATGGCAGCAGCTTCCATCGACCTTCCAATGAGGTGAGTGCCTGTCCCAGACCCACTTACCCAGGGGGATCAGAAAGTTTCAGTTCTTTCTGAGTTCAGAAATGAGTGTTGTGCATCACCGGGGCATCATCTGGGAGAGGACCAGAATGCTGGTGTGTGCCCACGGATCAGACTTTCATAGCTGTCCAGTTTGGCTTGCATTGAATAGAGTTGAGTCACCTGCTTCACAATATCCATAGTGAGTAAGAATTTGCAGATGAAGGTGCTTTTGACCACTCATGACTGGCGTGGAACAGAACATGGGAAAAACTGTGGCGGTTCTGACAAGCCTGTAGGTCTGCGTTCCTTGAATAATGGGTTCATTCAAATGCCCAGCACTATGTCTGTCCCAGCTTCTGCAGCACAGCCATAAAATCTTTTGAAGAAACACTTTTGCCTCCATTTTGATTTTTAGGGCTGCATTCACTAGTAACTTGCTGCCAACTGATTTACCTTGCAGTATCTCAAGGGCTTGTTCATTTGCTGTTCTGAATTATTGCAGCTTCCGCAATCTTAGATACCTGAATTTTCAGCTCTGTGAGGTTAAGGGTATGCGGTCATGATTAAGAAAAAGATCAAAGCTATCTTAAACACACAATATTTGAGGGATCACAAATAATGTTCACAAATAACATTAACAACATACAATTTGCAAAATCTTACAAAATGCTAATGTTATAGGTATTTTTATTTCCTTGTCATACCTTGCTGGCTTGGAATGTAACTTCAAGAAACTTGCAGTTTCACGGAATCCTGGCGGAAATTGTGGGGCCAAAACTTGTATGGAAGATTCAGTTAAATCAAATGCAGATCTAAAGGTCAATGAGCATAAGCTGTACCTCAGTGAACATTTTGATTTGGTGTACGTGTAATTGATTCATTTAAATTTTCCTGAGTGTCCGCATCCCCAAAACCAAGGTGTGAGTCCTCCCAGCTGAAGGAAATGCACTATGAATTGGTACTGTAATGGCTAATATGGGAAGTGGATCTGGTTTGCAAGGGGAAAGTGGGTCAGAATGGGCAAACTGAAAGACTACAAAAGAGAATAATTTCAGCAGAAAATAATTCTGTAACTTGCTGTATTATACTCAAGATACATAGGTAGTGTAGCTCCTCCTGGTGTTAGCCTCAAAGCGATGCAACTCCCATGCAGGGGTGCCAGCATTGCAACGTTTAGCCAAGAGCTGTTAGAAGGGGACCATTATGAGAAGGTGTTTGTTTCTCTCTCTCTTGCTCTCTAAAATCATAGAATCATTTAGGTTGGAAAAGACCTTTAAGGCCATCGAGTCCAACCGTAGACTCTATATCATCCTACTTGCTACTGTACCTTCAAACGCTGTGATACCTACAGACACCATAATCAACAGCAGGGAAGGAAACCATGTTGAACAACGCAAGTTTTTTTGATACATCAGATAAAGTAGTGACTGTTGATTATGGCAAACTACTAAAGAGATGCATGGCTGTTTGCAACTGGTTTGTTACACTGACACGATGTCCTCCTTTGCTTTCTTTAGCAAACACGGACAGATTTCTCCTGGGATGGTATCAATGTGAGTATGTGCCACACCACTTTTCAAATTTCTAGTCATCTCTTCACAGGAAGACCAGGATTTGTCTGCCATTGGATACAGTGGAGATTGGAATGGAAACATGACTGAAAGTCTTTAGTGCCACTGAAATTCTGGTAATTGTCTAAGATTCAGAGGACGGTGATGAATTTTTTTTTGCCTCTGGGTCTTTTGCTGTCTGGCAGGTATTTAGATCTGCAGGTGGCTATTAAATTGCCTTTGTCCTCTTTGGGACAAATGTGTGCCATTTTATATGTTCTCTTTTCAAGATTTCTGGGTGCTGCTAGATAAAAAAGGTGTCTGTCCAACAAGTTTAAAAAATCAGTAGTCTTTGATTAGAGCGTCATTTGATCTCCAGGAGTTTGGGAGAAATGTATCCCTTGTTTTCAGTTGCATACACGAGTAAAAGAATTCTTAATGTCCCCTGGGGCAGATGGTCAGCACCAGTTAGCTTCAGTTAACAAGTGGAAGAAGAAACAAGCAAACAAGTAACATATGTTCCTTGTTGCTCTTAATACCTGTGCTATGAAAAAATATGATTTTATTTTTTTTCTTTTTCGCTAATACAAAACCAGCGTCCTGAAAAGGGAGTAATGCATGTTAGTGCTACCAGACTAATTTTTGTGCTCTGGAGGCTTAAAAGGCTTGGAAAGGAAAGATAAGAAATTGCATTTTTGGTAGTATAAGCTTTTTCAAATTCCAGATACTTTCAGACCTTTTAAATGTCTGTCATTTTCTGGTTCTCTGTGGTTTGAAAGCACTTGGGCCACTGAATATCAAGGGGACATATTTTTAACTAACCCTTACCCTACTGACATCTCTCTCATTGTGGCACTTACGGCTTGGGATCTTTTGCCTAGGCTCAGTTAGAGAAAAAAATTGTGCAGGAAAATTATGGTGCAAGGAGCAACTGTCTAGAAGAAATTTGTCAGGTTTTTCCTCACTGCACTTATGTCTAGCTGAAACCAAGGTACACAAAGCCGTATTTCCTTAAAGATAGTAAAGACAGTTTCTTTACCCACAGTTTCTGATTTTCCAACACATTCTGAATCCATGCAGCTCTTTCACGATGCAGCTCTTTCTCTTTCTCAGTGTAGTTCCATAGATCTTTGGTATCAAAGCTGACTCATGAATTTCCTTCCCTTCCCATTGATTCCTGCCTTCATGTCATAGCTCTCCAGCCTCGTAGTGGTAGAGAGCTTCTGCAGTTTACTTTCTTTTCCGGACCATTTCCATGATGTGGCTCACAGCACAGTCCCCAGGCTGCCTTGAATCAAATGGGTGGATACAGAGAACAGCAGCACCCAGGCAAGAATGACCAGTGGGGTCATAGATGGGCATTCTTCAACCACCTTCATCACCAAAGGAAATGCATAATGGAACAAGGACTGTGTTCTCCGCTACACCTTTCACTTTTTACAATTCTTCCCCTGCATTCTGATTTCTTCAGCTCACGTGTTACACAGAGACATTCCTGGCTCCAAAGTTACAGGATGCCTTAGCTGCAGCATTTACACTCAATTTCCAGAGAAACTCACCTCATATTTTGGCAATTGACTGCAATTATATGCAGTTCAACATCTTTACAATGCCTTCCTTTGCCTCCAACTATTTGACTGTCTAGCTATTGCTCTTCTCACATTTCATGAGGCTTGTACCAGTGACCAAATGCTTGCTTCATGTCAGGATTTAAAATTTCCAGTGTCGTGGTCACTACTTTTGAGTATCTTTGTGTTTGAAACATGCTGGACTTGATTTTCAGAGAGGTTGAAACAAAGAGCAGAAGCAATGCTTGTTTAGCGCTTGTGAAAATTAAGCCTTATATGCAGAGCCTGGCACTTCTGAAGAAGCCTGATGAAATCATCTTGATGGATTGTGTTTTATGGTGACATTTGTGACTGCTGCCTGTCCCATTAGTTTCCTGTCCTTGTTATTCAGGGACTGAGGATGAACACAGAGAAGAGCGTAAAGGCAGTTAAGTCAAACTGTAGACCTCATTTCTTTACAGATAGTTGTAGGTGCTTGAAAGAGGATGCATGACTGATACAGTCATGTTCATTTTATTAAGACCATATGGGAAGAAATGAAAACCAGAAGTAACATATAAAAATTAATATCTGTAGTATGATGCATATATGATGCATTACTGTGTCTTGCCTGTCACATTGTCAGCTCCCCATTGTAAGCTCCCTGAACTGTCCATCAGCCATGTCTTGCATCTCTAACACAGAGTTGGGAGCAGTCCAGCATGTCTGTGGAGGACTGGCAGAAACAAAGGCGGGCTTCTCACAGCCTGCTTCTGCCTCTCCCACTGACCTTGCCTCACTCAGTCCCAGTGCTACGCAATAACCAGTCCTGGTTAAATAGCCTCTGTTTTTTCATGCCCTTCTTTTGTTATTTTTCTTGTTGCTTGCTTCTGCTCCTCATCTTGCCCCTACCTTCTGGAATCCCTACTGATTTCTCACTTCAATTCACTTCCTTTTCTCCTTCCTGTATATTATTTCTTCATATTCTCTCTCTTTTCAGCTCTCCATGGAAGATACAACCTCCATCCTCCCCAAGCTGAAACGCAACTCCAATGCTTATGGGATTGGGGCTTTGGCTAAATCATCTTTCTCTGGTGAGGTCCTCAAAATTTGTGTTTATCCTTGGCAGCTTCTCTCCACAGGCCTTTTTGCTTCTTCCCATATCTCTCTGTTGCTCTCCCAACTGCTCCTTTCTAACTCGTGCCTTTTTTGAGGGCTTAGAGGAGTCTCCACCACCATGGTTCTAGATAGGGAAATCTCTTAGCTGTTGCCCTTTCAAAGAACAGATTTGTCTTACTCCTGTTGGCTTCTCAACATGCACCCCACCACAGACATCTTCAGTTGCTTCACCTCAAACAGTCTTGGTTTAACCCCATTTTCTATTTTTTAGTTTTTTTCACTTCCAGACTTCATCCCTCTTGCCTAGCTCTGCCCTAAATGGAATCTAGGCAAGGAAGGAAATGGCCTTTCATATTTGGGGTTTCCCTTTCCCCCCTTTTGAGAGCCTGTCCAAGGAGAGATGGAGAAACTCTCCTGGAGAGTGACAGAGTGAAAGGTGGGAGACATCCAACCCAAGGCATGAACCCTGTCAGGAAAGCAGGGGAGAAGCTCCACTTCCGAGAGGTAAACAGCGTGGCAGACAACCCTGGAGCTGTGTAATAGCCCCTCCTTGTTTTCTAATGTCTGGCCCCTTAGGGATATCTCGCAGCATGAAGGACCATGTCACAAAGCCAACGGCTATGGGCCAAGGCCGTGTGGCACACATGATTGAATGGCAAGGCTGGGGCAAAGGTAACAGCCAGCAGCAGCAGCACACGCACGAGATAGCACGCAAAGACGCTGATGCCTACTCAGACCTGAGTGACGGTGAAAAGGAGGCCCGGTTCCTTGCAGGTAGTGCTAACTTTTTGACATGTGGATTGGATTGTTTGGGATGTCACAGATCAGAATCCTTGAGAGATCAAAGTCCAGGAACCTGAAAAACACCCTCAGGAGAGCCTGTGGGTGGTTCAGATGGCAGAAGGAGATGAGAGACTGTGGTTGGAGTATTGCTATGTGGTTGGAATGCAAAGTGGAGAGGGTGAGAGCCAGCTGGGTGATGGGTGTTGCTGAGATATGACAGGAGTGGGACAGCATGACCAAGAGATGAGGTTAGAGAGGGTGGTGAGAAGTGGAGACTTTCACACATCCTTGCTTCCCCTCCCTGTCTCCTTTGGCGCAGGAGTGATGGAGCAATTTGCTATTTCTGAGGCAACTCTCATGGCCTGGTCCTCCATGGACGGTGAGGATGTGAGTGTAAACTCAAATCAGGAGAACCCAGCAGGCAACTACTCTGAGAACTATCAGGAGCTAATGGAAAGCCAAGGTTAGTTCCAGTGCCTCTTGCTAATCTTGAAACACCCCTTTCCTGCTCTTGTTGTCGTGTTGCTCTCTTTCCCTCTACCCTGTTTTATTCTGTAGGCTCAGTTTTTGGGTTTGGGATCTAACAGAGGCATCACCTTTTTGTGGAACTTTCCAAGGAGTCTAATCTCAACAGAGAGGCTCCAAAGCCCAGTTCCTTTGTCTTTTTAGGGCACAACTGTGGAAAGCTACCAGCTCTTGCAGTCAGTTGTAGGTATAATCAAGTTCATCTACCTGCTGCCTAGAACTGTCTTTTCTCTTCACCCTCCTCCCCTCTAAAGGACTTATCTATCTACCCTGTGCCGTACAGTGCCACGCACAGCCACTCCAGCTGTCTATCTGAGTGAGCCAGCTCGGCCTAGAGAAGGTGTCTAACTGTGTGTTGTTTCACTCCTTTACTTGCAGAGCATATGGCCCAGACGCAGTATGACAGCTGGCCTCATTCCTACGTCTCGCAGGGCATGTATTGCTTAGGTTCGTCCGACGCCTGGGAGACCAGTGACCAGTCCCTCATTGCTTCCCCAGCAACTGGCTCCTACTTAGGCCAGAATTTTGACGAGTCCCAGACAAACCTTCAGGAAAGCATTTTGATTCAGAACAGCCTTCTCCAGCAGCAACAGCTGCAGCAACAGCGGCAGGAGCAGAACTTCATCCAGAGCACGGGGCTGGTCCACGTGTGGCCCTTGCAGACTGCTCAGAGTGGGGGTGGGGCTGAGTCCAGCACATACATGGAGGACCACATTGAGGATGAAGGGAACCCACGGCTGGAGAAGGCTCCTCTCCTAAACAAGAAGCCCTCTCCAGAGGAGGATGATGCAGTGTGCCGGGACCTGGAATCACTGTCTCCTCGAGAGGAGATGGAACATGCTGCACTGAGCCGCAAAGTCTCAGATGTCACCTCCTCTGGGGTGCAGTCTTTTGATGAGGAAGAGGGAGAAACAAACAACTGATGCTTTCTGTGATGTTCTCATCACTGCTGAACAAAGAGAGGGGTGGCAAGGAATGAATTGACAGGGATTCTTCTCTCCAGCTCCCCATACTTCCTAGCAGACATACCTTCCATTCCTGACATTTATTTTTTTAAACAAGAGGGAAATGTCAAAGTGATTGACACATGAAGACCTCTTCTTCCCCTCCACCATGGACATACAGTTTTAATTTTCATTGCTCTGGGCAACACATGTGAGGTGCTTGCAGAGATCTGGATTGGTAAATCATTTGTAAGTCTTTTTAATACAAAGTCTTGACTGTGGATACAAACTCTTCTGGTACTGGGGATGTGGCTGATGAGAAAGGCTTGGTATAGGGAGCGGCTATGTGGCTAGAATCCGTCTTGGCAGAATGGATGTTGCTCTGTGGACACGGTCCCCTTTGATATAATAGATGAATATAAACTGGTTTAAAATGAAGATATGGCTTTACAAATGTAGATTGCACTAGTATTGTGATTGTGGCTTATACAGAGGATAAGGCTGTGTTCGATACTGACTGTACTGAGATGAAAGATTTTCTGTGTAACCAGATCCTCAGTACCACCTTGGTATGAAATTGTAGCCTCGATGGATAGAAACTGCGCTCCATGGGCACAGGCTGTGCTGCAGTACCGATGGGGTGGCTCTGTGGGCACAGCTCTGCTGTGTCGTGGAAGAATGGATGCAGATATGAATCTAACCCTGCACTCAGATATTCAGGCTTTGGTCTCTTTCTAATCTTTCATTTATTTGTTTCTCTCTTTGACATTTCTACCTTCCCAGGAGCTGGCAAGAGTGGTGTGTCCTTTTGGCATGGGGCACTGGATGCCAGTGGAACGGACATTTTCAGCTATGGAGACAGTCATAAAAAGCTGATTCTTGCAGGGGGCTTGAGAACATGTCCATGCTGGTGCTGCTGCTGTATCCTTCTGTCTTTTCCCTTGCCAGCAGTGTGGGGAGATCCAGAGAGTAGGCAGCAGATCCAGGAACAGCGTGTACAGCTATGAGATCACAGATATCCAGTTTACATTGAAGTTTCGAGTTTTTGGTTTTTTTAATCTTTTTATATTGCTGGGTAAGTGTTCCAGTCAAAGCGGTTAATAGTGTGAAAGGCCTGTACTCCAGTCATCACTTAGCAGAAATACTGCACCTTTCCCATTTCTGCCGCACCTTCTTCAGTGCCAAATGTAGCTGGAGGAAAGGGAGTGAGAGGAAGTTTTGTCCTCCTGTTTCTTTCTTCTTCCTGCCTATATTTTCTGCTTTTATTTTCGTACCCTCAAGCAGTGTAAATAATGCTCAGTACTTGGTGTGTTTGCTTTACCTCCCATCTCTTTTCTAGGAGTGGAGAAAGCTGATTTCAGGAATTTTCCCTATTTGTACGAGTTCTGGGGTTTTCTTGTTAAAAAAATATGGTTCATTAATTGGGGCGAATCGGCTCTTGCAGTTCCTTGCATGTTTCTACAGACCTTTTTGGGGGGAGAGGTTTTGAAAGGAAATTAAACAAACTGTCTCCTCTCAAGGTCTCACCAGAAAATAAACAGGAGGAAAAGCAAAAGGAAACATTGTACAATGCTACTGGTTTTGCTGGTGGTCTGAACAGAACCAGCAGAGATTTACCCAAGTGCTGAGTTTTAATTGCAATACCTCTTGCAAGGAAGCATCAGCAAAGCATGGGCTTAGATCAGATGCTAGATCTGATGAGCTAGAGAAAGGAATTTGCCTGGACACTGCCACAATGTCCCAGGGGCAACTCTTTCTCACTGACTCATATCTACTCTGTTTAATTTAGGATACATTTGTCTCTTCTTTGCCTCCTCTTCAAGCTTGGTGTATTTTTTGTATGACAGGAAGATGATATATACTTCTTTCCCAATTCAGGTTTAGATGCAGCATATTTGCAGGGAAGAATGTCTGAAGGGAATAAAATGTGACTGAAGTAATGTCATCAAGTGTCAGAATTCAGACAGCTCCTGGCAAGCAAAGCAGATTATCTCCAGGAATTATGAAAAGTACGAATAGGACTCTCAGGTAGAACTTTACCCCACTCGGCTTTCTCCCACTGACACAGGCAGCTGCATGAAGAGGGTCTCCTCTGTGAATGCCCACGTCTTTCCAGCCAAGTCCACTTCAAGTGGATCTGTCTTCTCTCTCCATTGCACCTCTAAAGGAAAGACCTTTAGGATATTTAAGTAAAACTGGTAATTTGGTGTAGGTAAGAGATGAAAAATTTTGTGACCAGCTTTTTTTGCCCATTTACTTGGGCTTGCTTACATCTCTTTAAGGAGGTGGCTCTTCTCCTGAATGATGACCTTTCAATGTCTCTTTAAAGATGTTTACACATTCAGGTTATAACCTCCCCTGGGCAGGAGAGCTTGATAAAGATGATCTCCTACAGTTCTTGTAGGGCCAGTGCTAGCTCATTGTCCTGAACTGTTTTGGGTCTAGCCATGGAGCAGGGCCTAGGAAATCACACTAACCAGAACAGGGAGACAGGACAAGTGCCAAGAGCACCTCAGCAGATGACTAATGAGTAAGTCTTAGGTTTTTTCTTATTTCTTTTTTAAAAAGCCTTTAGGGAAACAATACTGGTTGAGTATGTTCCTTTGTGGGAGAAGATTTGGGTGGCTTGTTGCTTTTTGTCCAAACTGTTTTGTTCCCACGTGCCTCTCCAGGACCAATCTGGATGTTTTTGGTAACTTTCAGAGTAGCTTCGAATGATCCCTCTGTGCTGTTTACAGGATTGGGACAAGTGGGTCAGCTTGTCCAGGGCTTCTTTTTCCTTTAATGTGGACATGTGATACATTTACTAAGATGTCTGATCGATGTCTAAAAGATGTACATGGTCTCCATACAAGGCAGTGACAGGGAATTATCTGCATGGGAAAAAGTGTGAAAAAAAATTACCTTAGAAAATTCTATGGATTTCAGTAGGAAAAGAAAACCTGTCTGTAGAGTTTTCTAACCTATGGAATGGGATAGAGAATTATATCCTGCTGTATAATTCCATAACCTGATCTCTAGAAACCTGTAGATACGCTCTCTTTCTCTGTGAATTCTGGCTGGTTTGAAGGCTACTCTCTAGATAGACTTTCAAACTTACTAAATTCTATAAAACTTCTTCATAAAGGTGTTGACTTTCTGTGAATAATAAAATTTCAGCCTTTTTCTGAAAAAAAAAAAGAAAAAGAAAAAGGCTATTTTCCCTGACCTTTGCACAATCCAAAAGAGACATGTATTTGTCCTTGCAGTTGCCAGGAGCTTGACAGGAGGGGTCAGGTCTGCCCATCAACCTTCGCGACCTGAGTGAGCATCCTGAGCTGAACTGGAAAGGCAGTTTGAATCTCTTAGAAAGTGGAAAATGGTTTGTATAACCTGGTCTGTTCTTATGTAACAGGCCTGCTGCTTGTGAGTGTCCAATATCAGAGAGAGAAACCTGGAACCTACTGTACATTTCCCAGAAAAGCCATTATTATATAGCTACACCTATTCAAGCATATGGATGGCACAGGTGCTCTGTGAGCAAAATTTGGCTTGCAATTCCTTTATCCTGGTGAGGAGGGATGAGTTGGAGAGAGTCCAGCCAAATATTCAGAGCCCAAACTGAATTTGTGAGGCTGAAAATAAGAAGGAAAGGTAAGCTCAGTATCCCTGGTCTACGGTTACTAAGAAACTGAGCCCTGCTGTTCATTTACATGAATCCTTTGTAGAGCAGAGCTGCACTACATAAAAATTTTGAATTTTCTTGAAGTAGTGGAGGTAGAAGATTCCCATCTTTCCCCCCCAGCCTTTGTCTTCAACAGGAACTTGTTGAAGTTATTGTGCTGAACACAAATGAAAGCTTAATCACAAGTGACCCTAATGGAAAAATATCTCAGGTTCCACTGCAAGAAAATTCTCTCTTCATCCTTTTCCCATGATTGATCATATCTGATCAGTTACACTATTTCCTAAGCTTTTCTTTTAAATAAATCTTCAGCTTTCTTTACAGCCTTCTGAGTTCTCTTCACCTCCGTTACCTCAGGCTCTGGGATGGAGAAGTCAATCTGCTTCTTTCAGTTTCTGTGCCTCTGAATCATCTTCTTCTTCTGGGAAGTTGCTGACAAGTCACCCACTTGCTTTTCCTCCTTAAAAATTTAACATCACCTTTCATAATAGGCTTGCAGCAGAGCACAGAGTTTAACTGCACCTCTGAGCTGATCAAATGGTGAGCTGCTGTGAAGGAAGCAGCCCTCTGCTCTGTGCTCACCTCCCACGATCCTAGTGCAGATGCTGATGCACAGCTGACCCCACAGCAAGCCAGTGCACTTTTATCTTCCTATGAAAGTGAAGAAAGAACAGCTGTGAGCAGAGGGAGAGGAGAACACTATTGTCAGCAGCTGGCCTTTGTATCAGGTTGGTTAGGGAAACTGTGAAAGTGCAGTTTGAAATGGCATCTTCATGATGAGTCTAAGCTGCTAAAAGGAGCTGTCATGCCTCCTCCCTTCCGTCACCACCAGCCGTATACTTCTGCTGCCTAAGAAGCACCAATGCTAACACTCACTTGGCTGCTCGGGAACTGGCCCCACTGAAAGCTAACCCAGCCCCCTGTAAAAATAAGGGTTTCAGTGGGATCAGCTCCTTGTATTGTTTCACTTGGTGAGGCAAGCATCACTGAGGGCTGGTCAAATACGCAGATGGTCACATTGAAGAGTATTTCTTTGGTTGCAGATGCAACTTAAATTAGCTTAAGCTAATTGTGAAATATCTGTCTGAGAAAAATAAACACAGCTAGGGTACCAGGGAACGGATAGTCCCCCCTTCTCTCCCTAGTGTTTTCCTTAGAATTTCTAGTATGCTCTTACTTCATTTGGTTTTTGTTGTTATTTAATGTCGTGTTATTTCCCTCATTATTCCCTCCCTTTCCACAGGCTCTTTTGAGATAATCCCTTCCAATTGGGCAGGAGGAGATGAGTAACTTGATATATGCATGGAATTAATAAAATTAGCATGCACAAATCTCATGTGCACTCGGTGATTACACCAATGTCTTCTCCTGTAATTGCAGGAGTCAAAGCCTTGTGCAGGAGTGAAGCACAGCTGTTGGAGGTGAGGTTTATCCCTATCTTTAAGCCAGTTCCAGTCTAGTGTGAGATCCAGAATGGCACTTCACACCTAGGCAGAGTCTGTGCATGATGTACTGTGTACAACAACAACAACTGAAAAATATTAGTTGTAGGCTCAAAGAACTGGAGAGAAGGAGACTGTTCTCTTCATTTGACAGAGGTATGAGGTATGGTGGTGAGGCAGGGTAGTGTGCAACAGGACAGGCTTGTGGACAGCTATGTGTGCTCTGTGCAATAGCAAGGAGAAGTCTAGCCAGAGAGGGAAAGACATTAAGAGGAAGGCTTGGGAAAAAGATAAAGAAGATAAAGAATAGTTTGAAGTCTTACGTTTACACAACACAGGTAGGATGCTTCATGGCAGACTCCAGGCAGAATGGGCTTAAGTACAGCTGTAGCTCCAGGACTGGTGCAGCTTATCGTACTCCTTAGTCCAAGCCGCACTACATTCTGGAAGACAGAGTGATAGGAAAGAGATCTTCCAGAGTTGGGGCACCTACTGGCTTTATTTTCATCATCTGTGAAAAACAGTTCACAATATGCTTAATTCTTCCAGGGAATCATATAAGAAATACACCAAATAAAACAGTCATTTTCCAAATGAAGTTAATGTGAGTTCTTTTCTCATTGGAATCCCAAAATATCTAAATTTATCTCAGTTTCCCATAACTGCTGTATAGGTAATTGCCTAGAAAAAGAAACAAACTAAAATCCACCTCTAAGTGTTGTGGAGAGCAGGGCAATGTTGGCATAGCCTAAGCTCGCTCTTCTAATTTCTCCCAGATGGAAATTCCCATGTTCTTTGTTCAGACAACTCGAAACCATCTGGTATTTCCCTTAAACTGTTTGTCTTTTTCCAAAAGAACAAGGAAAAGAAACGAAAGAAAAAAAACCCCATTCTAATACAGAGACTATCAGCATCTGGTGCTCTTACATCTAGAAAAATATAAATAAGTAACAGCCTCATTTTTGATTCCCCTCTCCTGTAGCAATCTGACAGGGAAAGATTTCTATGCCATGGCTCAGGGAAAGGAAAAATAAGCAGGGAAAATATGAGTAAATTAGTGCCTATTAGAACTAAATGTATGTGTAGCACAGCCCACAGTCACTAAAGCACAGTGTCAAATATGAATGCAAGCTGTAAAGTCAATGTCAGGTGCCTCTTTTGTATCATAGGCTTTTCCCAGGCTAAGTAGTAGTGAACCTGCACAGGGGCAGAAGAGAACAGCTGGAGATTGGTGCCAGGCGAATGTCCGTCCTTGTCTTGGAATGTGTCGTGGAGCCTGGGCAAGGCTGTTGGGGACACTGTGCTCTCTCAGCAGCCCAGCCAGCTTCGTGAATTACCTAGGTGAAGACAAATAGTTATTATGTCAACAAATGGACATGGACGACCTACACTTCGAACATTAGGGTCTATTTGCATCCTTGCACTGACATTTTTCTCCAGCATAGGCAGAACAAAGTGTTATCTTTTCCTTGGAAATCAAAAGCAGCTCTATGATTGTCAGTGTTGGTCTGCGCAAAAGAAAATATGTGATATATTTTTCCAGTGCAGATACACATTGTCAAGCCAGAACTCTCTGAGAAAGAGTATGTTTACTAAAACTGTAGAGATACTTGTTCAAGAATATTCTCAGTGTAGACATCATAGAATCATAGAATGGTGCGGGTTGGAAGGGACCTTAAATGTCATCTAGTTCCAGCCCCCCTGCCATGGACAGGGCTTACCTACTGATGAGTAGTAGCTGCTGTCTTCTAGGAAGAGAGGGATTGCAGTGTTCTGTGGAAAGAATACTTCTGAGGCTCTTCCTCACTTCCTTTGACTGGGGAGATTCTAAATGCCCTCTGAAACCTAGTCTTGTTTTTGCTTTCCAATAAGGGATCAAATGTCCATGCTAGCAAGACAAAAACATCTAAAAAGGCTTTTCTCCATTATGGAGACAAGACTGTGCACCAAGATTTACTTCTAATAAGATAAAGGCATCCAGTCCAAATTCAGCGGCCTTCTGGATTCATTTTCATTGGGCATGGAAATCCAGTCGTGAGTTGGATGTCAAAAGGTTAAGAACCTTCTTCCAGAGCTCTGCCAAGCTCCCATGGTACAAGTACAGGTGGACTTCCCTTCTTTTCAGATACTGCATGTGTGAGCAATGTAGCAAGCCAGAAGCTGTTTTGCAGGTATATATTCTTGTTTGGCTTCAATTTTTCTTCTCTGATTTGTGGATGTTGTGCATGATTGGAGGTCTCCGGGAATCCCTACACTATAAAACTGGGACTCAAAAGTAATTTTACAGGGGACAGGATTTCTCTTGTTTCAGCTCTTTTCAGATATGAGAGGGTACAGACTGAAGATTTGGGAGACAGAAGCGTGGTGGATGGGAGTCTGAGGGGTGGCATGCGGAATGGCTTCCTGAAGCATGTTTAAAAGTAACTAAAGGCTTGGGTTTTCAAATGTTGTATTCTCAGTATCTGAAACTGCTTTAGTGTAAGCATGGGACAACGGAGGGTTTTTTTTTAATGGAGGTTAATTTTTCCCCCGAGCCTGTACACATTTTCTGTAGGGGGAAGATGCATGGTCATTATGTGTATTCTTTCAAGCTAGTGTTTACAGGGGTGCATTAATGTTTGGGGGGAAAGTACTGAATGGAAGTAAAAAACAAAAAGGGAAAGGGACCCACTATTGAAAGCTTTCACCCTTACCTTGTCCCACACTAGCCCTTAATAACTGAGTCTGATTTGCCTTTGGTCTTCCAGCTCCAAAACATGTTTGCCTGAAAATTTTTGTTGGATATACTTCGCATGTTTTGATAATGTGACTTATGAGGTAACACTTCTACAAAGATATATATAAATACATACATGTACAACCACATACATACATGTACACACACTACATATAGACTTAGGAAACTGTATGGCACTATACACCTCCATGCCTGTATGTGGCAGCAACCACAGTAAAGGAGGGGAGGTAGCTCAAAATAGCATGTACAGCCCTTTATGGAGTTGTTATTAAACAGAATGTGGTCTTGCCATCCTGGCTGGTGGAAGTGTTTTATTTCTGTGGGATTGGTTCCAGGGGAGTTGCGTCTGAGGAAGGAGGATCAGAGGAAGAAGGGGTGGGTCTCGATGAGATAGTCTGATGCAGAACACTGAAAAGGATCCACGGTGGCTTGGAGAAGCATCCCAGAGTAGTAAACATATGACACACTATTTCTCATTCAGAAGATAAGAATGTCACATGTTCGACTATGCAGTGCTAAAATCTTATGTGTGCCTGTGGCTACCATGACACAAATCTCAGGCCATTGTGACAGATTTGATGATAGACAGCATCACATTGACAGGACCTTCTAGTTTATCATAGAGTGAGTTTTCCTGTTCCACTGAAACCACAGTTTCTGGATGATACATATAAGTCCTGTCCTGATATTGGTGATGTGCAGACACCTCTGGTACAGAGTTTGACAGAAGTTTCACAACAGCAGCTTAGGACACAAGGAGTCATCTGATGCTGAGGCTGTAAAAGGCACTGAGTAGCAAGACTCTGGTTTCACATCCCGGTTTTCAATCGGTGCTTCTCGGCCTGCTGTCCTCAGAGCAGGCTGGGGAATTGGTTGACCCAGAGGGAAAGGACCATCTCTGCACTTCCAACATTACTGTATCATCAGCTTCTGATTTAGGACATTAGGCCAGCTCCAGTAGTGCTTTGTTTATCATATGGGAATTTTAAGTTCTAGACATAAAAGATACAATCTTTCGCTGGTTCTTACAGAGGCTAGGCAGTGTCACTTGCCCTGCTTCAGGCATAGTGTATTTCACAATCAGGGCTATTTAGCTGATCTTTGCTTTCTGTATTCTATTTGAAGTTAATCTGCTTCCTTCCAGTTTACCTGCCTTCGCTACTGAATTGATTCCCACTCACCCCTTGGTATGTATGTCTGCATAATTATGTTCATATAATTAATTGCAACTTACATAAAACACACATAACTCCATTAGGATTTGGGGTTTGGTTTTTTTTTTGGTCAATCCTGTAAGTCCCTTAGTACTCACTCCTGTTGTTTTTTCTTTTTTCCAAATGGCCTCTGTGTTTTTTGAAAAGTAGTGTGTTAAATGAAATCAGTTATTCCATGTATGTTTAAGACTTGCGTCCCTGGGAAAATATATCGCTGGGCCTGGAAGCTGTACCTCTGCATAGGAAACATGTCTCTTTTTCTTAATTTCACATTATGCTACAAAGACGGTGTCCAGCTGCTGAATGCTTCGCCTAACAGAACTCTTTTACCATCATACTAGAACAGATTTATCCCTCAGTTACGTACGTCTTCTCTGGATTTAGCTGCTTAGCCCTAGTGTGAACTTCATTCTGTGGTATCTGCTTTGGTCTCTGATCTCCACTTTCTGCTTATTTCTCTGTTTAGTCTAGATGGCAAATCTACCATATGTTTTTCTCATGTTACTGTCTTACAAGCTCTGATATGTTACTTCCTTTTTCAAGTCACTAATGAAGATAATAAATAAAAAGGGCATAAGACCATTCTTGCTGCACACCTCACTAGCTCTGCACATTGCGAGCTGCAAGGGTATTTTCTATGCAGTCCCTCAGACAGTTCATATCTTCTGTGCCAAAGAAACTGCCAATTTGATTTAAGCATAAGATTTTGTGACATGTTTGCTCATAATCCAGCCATCACACAGCTCCCATTTCTTTTCACCGCCCATTTGCATAAGTGCACTACAGAAGTTTGAGGGGGTGAAAAAAGCAGATGAATATTTTTTGGCAAATGTATTCCTCATAAACCTTCCATTACTGTCTTTTGCACTTGTTTCTGTGTGGAAAAGCTGAAAAGCTTCTAACTTGAGTTTGTGTGACGGTAATTCTGAATATATCTCAGTAGGTCTCGTATTTTTACCTTCTGTTCTTCAAACGAAGTAAGTAGCTATTCAGTAAATAGCCAGATACTAGCAGCTTTTAGATTGTTGTTCATATAAAGCAGGCAATTCACATTTTCATTTCTCTACATTCTGTTTCCTTTATAAATTTGCTACTGGACTTTTCCTCAACATACTTTGTCCTCCATATCAGGAGCAGTCCTTCAAGTTGGATAGATACATTTCAGTAACTTTTTACTACAGAGCAGAAGAGGTGTGCACAAGTAGCACACCGAAACTGCTGGGGTGTCAGCAAATGCTCATTCGAAAGGCTCGTGCTGGAACTAGTAATAGGTTTGGCCGAGACTGGCTTCGTTTAGCGAGCACACTAATCCCAGCAGTGTCCACAGCAGTGTCCTCAGTGCTGTGAGGCTGCAGCAGGACTTACTGACTTCCAGCAAGCTGAGGGAGATGGAGATGTGGCTCAAAGCACAGGCAACTCAGTTGCAGAGCTATCCACTATTGTGCACCTGTGATTTGAAAAAGGTGATGTCTCTGTCTGTGAGTACACGTGCGCAAGGTTGTCTGTCCGGTATGGGGGACACACACAGTGAGAGTTTGCGGTTTACAGTCAGGACCAGTTTAAGCTTGCCTCTCACAAATAAAGCCTTAAAAGTTTTGCATGTCTTATGATAAAAAAAGTTTTTCTCTGAGAATACTAATAATGCTCAGGCATGGCTTTTGTGAAGAAATATTAATTATTGGTCTCCAGTGTTGACTAAATTGTTATGAGAGCTGTGCCCAGATCCTTGCTTATGTGGCCATGAACAACTTAGTGCTTGTTGTGACAGTATTTTTAATAGTGTGTTTTTAATTATACCCTTCCTGGGGTTGGACTAATTTGGCAAAGAGGGATCTTCACTTGCTTAGCTGGTTATTGCCCTGTCTTGTACCCTTTGGCCACAAAACACACACTTCTTTGCAGTGTTTGCATAACTGGGGAGAGGGAGGGAGTTATTTTTTATGAACTCTTGATTCTGTCTGTCTCTCTGTTCCTGCTTGTACTAACTGGTTTTGTCCATAGGGTTAGCAAACTAGATTTTTTTTAGTCTGAAATAGTTTGCTGACCAAAAAAAGTTACATTGTTCAGACAAATTTTTGTCCAGTAGTCCATCTCTGTGTGTTTTTTTCTGCATCTGAATCACGACCAAGTCTCTTAGCCTTGTCATAACTACCCAAAGCCCTATCTGTTGTCTTGTCAATCTTAAGTCTTCCTTATTTTTTCACTTCTTTATATTGATGAGTTTAAAAACAAGACTTCTGCTTTCACATTTAAACGCCATGTAAAAGGAAGGGTTCAACTTTTTGCTAAATTAATAGATAACTTCTTGCCTTTGTTAAATGAATATCAGTAAAACTGGCAATTAGTTGAGATTAAGACTACATTTATCTTAAAGATGTAAGGTCAAAGGATACTTTTTAGGTTGGTTTTTTTTTTGGTTTGTTCTTGTTGGTGGTGGTGTTTTCCCAAAATTTTCTGCTCTGATGGAGATTTTTCCACTTCTCAGAGTATATCCTTATGTGTTGGGTACCAAATGTAGTTCAGCAGATGCTTGGAGTTGAAAATGCTGAACAAGATCAGCTCTATTTTAGTGCTTTGAATAGTAGTGGCAAGCTTGGTGTAACATGCATCTACCTAAAACAACAATTCTAAGTAACTGCACATGCTATTTAGGAGAAAAGCAAGCTTCTGTGGTTCAAAACAGCCTCAGAGCTTCTTATTTTTCAAGGCTTGTGCTTGGATTTTTGGGGGCAGATCTGAGCTTTGACTTTCTAGCTGAACAGGAAGGCCTCGGTGCTGATACAAATTCTGGGGATATTTTGGGTTAGGGAAAAAATTATTTTTGTGCGTAGGTAGCCAAGTCTGTGCTACTTGGATAGTATGAGAGATGCAGGTTTTCAGGTGACAGATCAGTGTGACTTTGTTTGCTGGACAAAGGTTTCAAGTTTAAACTTTGAGGGGGCATACTGGGATTGCCTGAGAGAATGCAAGCTTACAGTTCTCTTGACAAAGGTTCAGTCTCAATTTACTGCACGTTTCACACCTACTAAAGTACTCAGCATCAGCTCACTGAAGATTTTATTGGTAAAATGGAAGTGGAAACATCTTCAGCCATCGCAAACCATCTTTGCAGTATGTTTTTTGTCCCCTTCTGGCTCCTTATACACATTCATGTATACCTACTTTTTCCCAGGTGAGAAAATGGTGCAGATGAATGCTGCTTCTGCTCAAAGGGTGGGGGCATACCTGGGCTGGATCTGGAGTAATGCCTCCAAAGAACAGCAGTAACAACATCCACCATTCTTCTTCCCCACAGAGAGCAGTCCAGCTCCTCACGGTAACTCTGAGACAGCTAAAGGCAATAGGAATGAAGAGACGTGTGTATGCGCATGTGTGGGCACACGTGTGTGTGCTCTTGTACCCTCAGGTGACAAACCTCAAGAAACTTTCCAGGTTAGCTTGTGTCTTACTCTGAGCTCCTGAGGCCTCTCCAAGTGATCATTTTTGTTCCAGCTTCATCTCCCCCAGCTCGCAATCTGTCTGTCATGACTCACACACTCTCTGGCTTTGATTTAGACTCCATCTGCTTTCTCAGCCAGTCAGATCCCAGTTCTTCTGTAACACACCGTAGGAGAAGTGTGGGACTGGGGCAGAACATGTATCTGTATTCGGGGGAGAGGAGGGGGAGGTGTACTGACTCCAGCCTCAAAGTTTCTCCTTGTCTCATCTGTCTCAGTGCGAGCATTTGGCCAAGCTGCAAAGTGTAAGTCTGTACTTGCTAGTACTAAGGCTGGGGCTGACTTGGAGAAACTTGTCCTTCCTGAGGGTGTGTGGACCCTCAGATCAGATTTGGTCTCAGAGTGTTGCCACTCACTGCACATTTATGGATTTTTAACAGGAACATCCTTTCTCCACTGCTTATTCAAAGGATTATCATAGTTCTCTGAGAAAAAATAGCAGTTGTTCTGCCTCTTCTCTGCAGGCAGGGGAAGGTGACACAAAGGTAGCAGGGAGGCTATGTGCTAATGACTGGCAGCCAGAAATGTGCCACAACCCTATGGTGTGGAGGCAAGCATCTGGTGTGCGCAGGAGACTTGCCCTCAGATCACTACTGTCTTCTCACAAGGGCAGGGTGACCCTTGGAGGACTGAAGATCACTTTGGCAGGGAAAGGCTGTCCCCACTTAGCTTATAGAGGGGAATCAAAGACAACAGAGAGTTAGTGGGCTCTGAATTCCAGACAACAAAAATAAATCTCTCCTTCAACAGACTAGCTGGGGAGATTTCCCTCTACTATAAGCTTGTGACAGACTCTCCCACTTACGAGCATAAGAGAGGAATTGGTGCAAGGTCAGTCACTGGAATTAAAGCCAGCAGAGAATTTTCCTAGGGAGACTGGTTTAGAGGTAGCCATATTTTGTACTTGCTCCTGAGACAGCTTATGAAACTGGTCACCTTGAGTTACGTAATGCTTTACTAATATCCGGAAAGGGGTTGTGGCCCCACATCCGGGAGAATACCCCCAAGAACATATTCTCAGAGCCTGGATTTCTTCTCTGTTGCTGCTAAGTGGAAACATCCAATGGCAGCTTGGGACTGCATCCAAGTGCCATGACCCACCAAAAATATGATAGAAAGAAGAATGTTAGAGAAAAGCTGCAGAATACACAGAATTTGATTTTTTGCCTATTTACTGAGAAAACCTCACAAGGACAGTGCGTTAAACGAAGCAGCATCTTATCTTTGGATGCTAAGGTTCTGCATGCATGACACGAACTGACAAGACATCTTTTTGCAAGATACAGGTCAAGATCTGCTCCAGATTTAGAACTGGAATAGAGAGGGATGCTGCAGACAAGAGTTGAGGTCTTTGCTGTTAGTCACAATGGAATCAAGCTGGCAAAAGTGAGAGCTGGAATTCTCAGATCTGAGGTATGCAGAAATATGTGGAAAGTAGGCAGGGTAGAATTACTAGGAAAGAGAGCAGGAGTTTTCAGAGAGAAACCTGTTTTCAAAGTGTAGAAAATGTGGCTTCCCTCTGCTATATTTCTTGGCAGCCTGCTAACATTCCTTTCTTTATTTTTTTTTGAGTTCTTATATTTTAAGACTATAACTTTGTAAAAATTGTGAACAGTGATTCAGAGAGACAAACACAAGTACTTGAAATGCAGGTGCATACATGCTGTTTTACTCCTCTCCCTCCAACACTGAGGATGCCCCTACTTAAGATTTTCCCATTCTATTTAAAAATTCCAGAGATGATGGGAAAACAAAGAGGCTTTCCTCCCTTCCAGTGCTTTGCTTAGAGCCCTGGGTGAGTTCAAGACATGAGACATAGACTGAATATTTTCCTCCCACCAGTTTTGGGGCATGGCTCGGCTAAAGAACAGAGGAGACTCTCCTAACTGTGCCCCCATCCAGGAAAATCCCAGAATAAAAATTGAGAAAGAGGAAAAATGTTTTACATGGGAATGTTTGGGGGGGTGCAAGATAACAGCTAGCGAAAACGAGCTGCAGCAACATGGACAGGACTGTAGTCAGAAGCAGCAATATGCCTAGGCTGGAGGTCTGGCTGTGTTTACATTGGTGCATGCAGGCCAGGTGTGACTGGAAGGATGATACCAATGGAGAATGAGAAGAGCAGCTCCTTCTCCACTTCCCACGTGGCAGATTGACCCAGAGCATCCTGACTGCGTCCAGCAGTACTCATGTCCTTTTACAATCCCTTCTGCTGTGTTATGTAGACATGGCAGAAGCTTAAGCTTTATGAGCCTGCCCTTAGCTGCCTTGCAGTCTGCGTCTGACTCCTGCACACACCCGTATAGTCCAACAGCCTAATCGTCTTTGCACGGAAAGGAAGCAGCAGAAGAAAGGGTCAGTCCGATGCCCCTTCTCCCAGCTGAATCAATCCTCTGTGGGGATTGCAAAGAACATCCAAAAGCTTCTCTCTGAGGAGCAAACACAAGAAGACTGGCTCAACTGAAGAGTGTGATGGACTACTCCTCTCACATCAGCTATAAGGGGACATCCTCATCCTCATCTTCATCCTCATCCAGGTCAGTGGAGCGCAGGCTTATGTCTTTGAGGATGTCCGAGATGTTTTCAGCAACTCGCCCTGTCAGCTCCATCTCCTCCAACTCAGTATCAGTGGCATAAGTAGAGCACGGGACTTCCCCATCTTCATGCAAGTGTGAGGGCTGGGGGGAGTGTGAGCAGGGAGGCAGTGGGCTCTCTGTGTCCAAGTCTGCTGCTGGCTGTGCTGCCACCGTGCAGTCGTCCTGCCGGCTCCACACCTGAGTGGCCTGGCTGACCTTCTCGCTGCTGATGGAATTCCGGTTGGTATCGCGGAAGCTGGCAAGGGGTGGGCGGAGGCGAACCCCAGAGCGTGTGGAGCCCTCTATTGCCTTCTGGAGCTAAGAGAAGAGAAAAAGCTTAGAGAAAGTGGATGAAAGGGAGGCTGACCCAGCCCTACCCAGCAGAAGTTCATCTACTGTCCCAGGTAAAGGGATCACAGAGAGTCACAGCTCTACCTCTGGGGCCTGTGGAGATCATCTTTTACACTGGTGGTATAATTTTTCATTCCACAGTAAATAACAAATTCCATGCCACTTTCAGAGACAGTAACAGCCGCTCAGTTAAGAGTCCTGTGTTCATGAAAAGGACGAACCATCTAACATCCCTGTAAACAACACCTGCTGCCTCCTCTGAAAGTCATTCCTCTACACGGCTTCCAAAGGGTTGACTCAGAAATCAACACTGGACTGAAAATGTAGCAATCACAGTTATATATATTCCCAGCTGGATCCTCCAGCACGCGTAAGTGACTGCAACGATCCACAGGACATCTGCAGTTGATTAGGAGGAGACAAAAGGATCTGCACGTACCTCTTCCAAAGCCAGCACTCCCCTCAGCTTCCCCATACTGGTTACATAGGCATGGGTGAGGCCCAGTAACGAGAACAACGTATGCGTCTATGAGCAAAACCACAAAAGATCATTTCAGGGACTTTGGAAACTGATAACATGATACTTGGTGCTAGAACTGGGACTTGGGATTTAGAGATGGGAATCACAAAGGCACACAAGGCCCTAGTCATTCCAGTGAGAAACTACCTCATCCCTGCTCTTTTTGTAGCTAGCAAATACTACCCTTTGGTCATTCTGCTGTGCAGCCATAGTTGGGAGTGTGTCGCTGATGGAGAGCACATCCTCAAGGTCACTCCCATCCTCCATCTAGCAAATGGAGATTCACATGCAACACTCTGTGCATTTGGGGACTTATGCAGATCCTATTTCATTTTGATGCTGGAAATTAGACTATCATATAGTAATGTTCAAAGTTAGAACCTGCTTAGATTATTTATTCCAGTACTTGCCTTAACACTAGAAAATTTCTTTATTCCTGTTCCAGAATATTTCCTGTCAAAACTTAAGCTTGTTGCTGCTTATCCAGTGGAGTGGGAATACTGAGAACAAGTTAATCCCTTTCTCCTACAAAACCGTCTTAAAAAGACAGATATCACACTGCTATCAGTCGTCTTTTCTTTGGTGCAAACATGCCCCATTATTTTACTGTTCTCCATAGACCAGGCTTTCTAAAACTTTCAGCATTCTCAGTGCTCATCTATGGGGTATTTCCAGCCTCCGGGTGTTTTAAGCTGAGCCCTAGCTGGAGTCTACCTGTGACTCACATGAAGTCATTCTTTCACAGCTGGTGTTTGCCTTTTTTTTTTAACATTACATGAGACAGTGAATGTCATGTTGAAGTGTAAACTAGGGAAAACCTCATTTCTCAGGATAAAGACATTTTCATCATGATAAACCGTGATATTCTTTCTGTTGCCTCACATTTAGCTCTAACTAAGCATACCTCACATAGTTTGATTATTTATTCCTGCATTTTTGTGCATCTGACTGATGTTGACTTATCCGTTATTTCAGAGTTTCTCATTTGCTCATTTTTAACGCGAGGTTTGAAACTTTCCCCATTTGCAGTCTTCAGGTATGATTTCTTGTAATCCCTATATTCTCAAAGATAAGTGCTAGTGGTTTTCAGATTACTTCAGCCAGCCCTTTAGAAAACACCAGACTCATCTTAAGTATATGCTAACCTATTCTTATTTTGCTCAAGGCTGAGATCTTTCCCCTTTGATAACAGTAATTAATTAATTTTGTGCAAGGCAGATTCTCACCGTTCGTGTTAAATGAATATTGATAGAAAGATGCACTGTGCACTTTTGCTTCAGTAGACTGTGTTCCATTTCCATTTCCCAGTCCTCTTCTACTCCTGATATACTTACATAATGAGTGCTTTTATTCCCAGTCATCCTGTGCTAACTCTAGAAGTTGGTGATCCAGCTTCCTCTTTCCTTGTGCTTCAGGTCAATGAAGAGCCTATGATATAGGGTGGTTTCCAGCAACTTTTCTCATGCACTGAGGAACACTCTACACCCTGACAGAAACACCCTGAGAAATCCAGGAGTACTCATTCCAGTGCTGCACACTGACAAAGCAGGGTGTAAATCTCAGTGTAATGCCCCCAGCAGCAAGGCATACAGTGCTTCTGCTAATGCAGTGGCTGGAAAATCCTATGTGGTGTCCAAAAGCTATTTTAATAAATGTACTAAAACTTCTTATCATGTAGTCTTTCATTTTTGCAGGAGATTGGAGGTACACACAGAAGGTTATAGGAACAAACTGACTTCTGTAGCTGGATGTGTAAGTAGTTGGTGATAGCAATTGTAGGTTAATACAAGGAGAATAAATAAGTCATAGACTAAATTTGCAATGATAGCGTGGAGAAAAACAGTGTATGCCTCAGAGAGACATCTGCACCCACCTTGTGCAGGGAAGTTCTCTCCACCAGTTGGAAAGGGGAAGGGTCTATGCGGCAGCTGTCAAAGCACACGTTCTTGTTCAGCTCCTCCTGTTCCCAAGCATCTATCTGACACAGGAAAGAAGAGGAATCACTCTTACAGTAATCATCAGCGTTGCTGTCTTGTGTACCCAAACTAGTCCCATTCTCCTCTTAATGCTTCTTCCTTCCTATGTAGATCATTCGTCTCGCCCATTATGTCATATGCCTCAGGTTTCTCATGCCTTCCTTGCCAGATGTCAAGTCTATGGAAACAGCAATTCCAATACCTCAGAGGTTTTCTGAGAAGGTGAGGTTTTGCTCGTTCCTCCTTAAAGAGCGAGTGAACATCTTAGCTTTCCTTTCTGAGTGCATCTTCTCCTTGTCATTGCAAGAGAATAGTTCCTTTGTGTAAAAGATGAAGGAACATAGACCCACAGAAAGGTTTAGGTGAGGGGGCACCTGTGGAGGTGTCTAGTCCAAAATCCTGCTCACAGCAGGGCTGACTTCAAAGTTAGATCAGTCAGAGCCTTACTCAGCACATCTAGCAGAACAATCTCTTCTCTTACTGGGTGAGACTTGCCCACTGTGCAACTCTGAGAAGAAAATGGCCTTAGTTATTTCTGTTATGTGGCAATCACAGAGGTTGTTGGAGTTCAGGAAGTATTGCAAGTGATAGGAAATGGGCAAAAAAAGCACTCAATGTCACTCCCTTTCTTCACCCAGTCGTACCTCTTCCGGCCTCATTGTGTCAACTTCCACTGGCTCCTGCACGAGAAAACACTGTTCAGGACAGACAAAGAACCCATAGATTCACAGACTACAGAAATCAAACATTTGCACAGCCTCCTCACCCTATGCAGTCCCCTTTTTGTTCCAAACAGTATATTATGGAGTGTTTAGGTTTTCTTGATACTCATACATTATAAGGTGTACTCTGTACTTCCTGTGCTTCCTTGCTAATGAAGATTGGCTATGGAATGCTGGTAGAGAAATTCAGGTGCCTAAACATGGTCATCTAGTACTGCTTTAGATGCTCTCAGATATCCCACATGGGGTCCAACCACTGCCCTGGAGTGGATGGGTCTCCCATAGGCTCTGTATGATATCCACCAACCCTGTGCAGACACCCAAGGGCATCTAACGTAGCACAAGGCAAAAGCATTTTTTGGTTTTTTTTCTGGCCAAAACTGTTTGCCAAATGGAATCGAACTGCACTTGATTCCAGTTAGCCTAAATAGCATTAAACTATTCACTGATAAAAAGACGCCCACACTCAGTCATGATGGTGGCCTTGACACCTGAGCATAGATGGCTCTTTAGGAAGATGCACACTCCTTGACAGTAATCACACCCTTTCTCCTTGGAGAGACTTCCCCACTGATGCTGTCAGAGTTCAGGACCATATGAGTGTCCACACTTTGGCCAAATGCTGAATGGCTCTGAGTAGTAGGTTCTATTTCCATTGCATTCCCTTCCCTCTTCAGGGTACTACTAGGCACTCTGTATCCCTCACCTGGACGGCACTCTCTGTTTGAAGTGGATGGTTGTAACGGCACAAGAGCTGCTGGATGAGTTGCCTCAAACTCCTGAAGGTGCCTGGAGGATGAAAACAAACACATGGATAAGAGAGAATAACAAGTGAGCGACAAAAATGCAAAGCCCCATGCCCATCTCCTTGCCCAGGGCAGGCTGGGAAATAATATGAGGGATATAGTATATGGTATATGGCAGGGCTGGCCCAGTCACAATCTAGCATTCAGTTTGTAAGATGGTGTCTGCGACATGCACAGTAAGTATTCCCATGTCATATCTTTTCCTCAAGGAGAGGAAACAAACCATTACAAAGTAGCCCTTGCAGATAATATTCATAGATTAGTGTCCCTGAAGAAAAAAAAAAACAAAAAAAGCCAAACCAGAAGCAAGACTACTAACACAGCAAACAATCTGATAGAAGGGATAAACTGCTGTGACTAGAGGTCTCTGCAGTCCACAAAGAGAATGTGGTTTGGAGGAGGAGTATGGAAAGGGCAGGTGAGAATTTGGAAACTACTTTGAAGACAAAATTTATCAACAGCCTGAATGTGACAAGTTCAAAGGGATGAGAAGTCCGTGGGTTGTGCCAGCAGTGTCATGGTGGGAATGAAAAAGACTGCAGAATTATTCTCCCAGGGAGGACAGTCAGGAATCAGCAAAGAGGGTGAGAGAGGGTTTGGTGCTGTTACAAAGTGGACAAGGCCGTGGAGGAAGGCTGGTCTCAGAAAAAATGACAGCTGTAAGCCAAACTAAAAATTATGGCAGAGAAAGCCTTGTGAAGTCACCCCTGCTCCACTTCCTCTTATCACTACGGGATCACACAGTACTAGCTTGAAGTAAAATGCCTCACGCACAGTCCTTGTTTTGATGCGATGCTTCTTCTGATTGGTAAGGAAGGTGGATGGCTGCCCTGGAAGCATAAAGTGGATTCTCCTGTGCCTTAGAGGCTTACTCATACGTGAATGGTGTTAAGGAACCAGAATGTGCTATATCCTATATGACACGCTAACCTTTGGGTGCATAAAAGCATGAGCCAGAGCCCTATCCTCTGTATTCATTCTCAAGACTGGGCTACACCTCTGTGCTTACTCTCTGCATATTTCAAGACACATAAAGGAAAAAAAGAATCCCCATCATCCTGCATCAAATATATACGATGTATGAATCAGAAATGAGCTATGAGTACAGCCTGGGAAGCAAAGCTAATATAGGCTGGGGTGGCACTCAAAGAACACAATATATCAGTATTTGTCCATCATATTAATGTAGCTGAAACAAAGAGATGTGTGTCCAAGGGAGGAGCTGTTCGGTTTTGGAGATGGCTGAGCAACAGCCTAAGCTACTCAAAAAACAAGTACAGACGTTGAGCTGCTTTTCCCAGGGAAATTCATTCCTAGGGTGAAGGAGGTAAGAGATGGGACCCTTCCTCGCAGACTCTCCAGAAAATGTCTGAGGAGATGCTATGGCGAAGGATAGCATAGGGAGTACTGACAGAGAGTAGCCTGAGCTGGCCCACTTTTGCCACGCTCTCTGAGAGATCACGAGCAGAAGATGTTTCCAGGTAGGTTACACTGATGTTGAGGTGCATTAACAAAGTACCTTCAGTACAGAGACAGCAGAGAAAGCTCCTTCTCTCAGTCTCTGAGAAATCAGCACCTCGCACAGGCAGGTACACAGTTAGCATGAAAGCTTCCACAAGCTGGCTAGGATGTGGCTGAGGCATGCCAGAAGTTACCATACCTGGGAGCTGCTGTGGCTCCAAAGTTTCAGACATTTGCTTAAGAGGACCTGTTGGGCCATTGGGCTCCTCTGGGTAACTGGCAGTGGGACTTGGAGGCCGAGGCAGCTGTTACAGAAAGGAGAGAAAATAAGGTCCATCCTGTGTCATTTCTTTCTCAGCCTCTCCAAATGCCTTACTGCTTCTTAAGCAGTCTCTGTGTTGCAGTCTCTCTACTCCTCTCCCTCACCTCTCCTTTCTCATCTGTATCCTCATCCTCATCAACATAAGCAAAAGATTCGTGTTTCAGCTTTGGCAGGGTTGCCCACGGCCCCTTGCTGTGCCCATCATAGGGTGCCTCAGACAGCTTCTGCTGCATTTCTTTGTTGAGGAGCCGTCGCCGTTCTGGGCTTATGTGCCTCTGGAGGAGATCCTGCAGTTCAGATCGCTCTATAGAGCCCAGAAGGATCATGCTCTCTGCGTAACACAGAACAGAGAAGCCGTTCAGCCATTTCAAGGTTTTGAATGTCCCCTGCCATGCACTGCCCCTTCCTCTCCCCAGCCTCTTCAGAGTGCTTGGACTCGTACTACCTAGAGCTGGATGAGAGTCATTGACCAGCCCTGCTAGCTGCTGCAAATACACTGCGAGCTCACCAGCCCCGAGCCGTGCCACTGCTCAGCATTACGTCAGAAGCAGGTTCTTCACTTATGCAAGATCCCTCCCTGTTGTCACAGTTCAGTCCACAAACTTGTCCCATACCTCCCTTACCTGCTTTATCTGTTTCACTGCCCGCACTCCAGCTTACCTGTCTGACTAGCTGAAACAGCCTTCCAACCTACATCATCCACAGCGCAAGATTTTTAGGATGATTTTTTTTAATGTAGTGGGTCACACGGTCTCCTTCACAGCACGTAATCTGAAAGCTAGTTTCTTTGGCTCTTTAAGCTGAGGCAGTCTTCAGGAAGGATCAGTTTCTCCACATTGCTTACCTGGTGAGTCCACCAAAGGCAACGTCTTAACAGTGGTGCTTTGGAGTAGAGTTTGCAAGTCTCGGTATTTACAGTTGGAAGAAACAAATTTCACATCTTGGACCATAATATCCTCCACAAAGATATTGTATTTGCTGTGAATTTATGGACAATAAGGTGAAGAGTTAGCATACTAAACATGTCTAGCAGAGAAATTCCTTAAAGAAATATATAAATGACCACTTTTTAAAAAGCATTCTTAATACAGTTGTTAAATAATCTTCTGTGAGAGTAACCAAAGAAGACTTTTATCATAGAATATTTATCATAGATGGTTTGGGTTGGAAGGGACCTTAAAGATCATCTGGTTCCAACCCCCCTGCTGTGAGCAGGGACATCTTCCACTAGACCAGGTTGCTCAGAGCTCCATCCAACCTGGCCTTGAACACTTCCAGGGAGGGGGCATCCACAGCTTCTCTGGGCAACCTGTTCCAGTGTTTAACT
>Ga0065711_1005922_pt1 | contig 33601 bp, 18 predicted proteins | sample Hoacrofraction12_FD_59098 | JGI IMG/M metagenome (GOLD analysis project Ga0065711, IMG submission 59098) | Hoatzin crop microbial communities from Cojedes, Venezuela - Epithelial fraction 12 v2 (version 2) | ecosystem: Host-associated > Birds > Digestive system > Esophagus > Crop | place...
CTTGTGAAAAGTCCCTCTCCATCCTTCCTGTAGGCCCCTTCAGGTACTGGCAGCTGCTCTAAGGTCACCCTGGAGCCTTCTCTTCTCCAGGCTGAACAGCCCCAGCTCCCTCAGCCTTTCCTCATAGGAGAGGTACTCCAGGCCTCTGATCATCTTCGTGGCCCTCCTCTGGACCTGCTCCAACACATCCATGTCCTTCTTATGTTGGGGGCTCCAGAGCTGGACGCAGGACTGCAGGTGGGGTCTCAGGAGAGCAGAATAAAGGGGCAGAATCCTCTCCCTCGACCTGCTGGCCATGCTTCCAGGTTTAGCTGGGGTTATCTCTTCCAAAGTTAACTTCTTGTAAGAAGATTTGGGGTTTTTCTGCTGTTTTCTTTTGAATTCTTTTACCTCCTTCAATTCCTGTGCAACAGTCAATAATTTCATGCTGCGTTACAGGGCACAGGGACTCTCAAAGTCTTTAGTGAAATGGTTAGGAAATCAGTATTTCTGAGGTTTTGGTTTTTACCCTGATTTCCAATCCCATTGGGAAGTTCTCTGTCAAGATCTTAAAACTGAGTCCTTAACATATTCAGAATGTACAAGGTTATGCAGCTGTGGAAACAAATCACACATCAAAGCTTTGATGCTTCTGCTCTGTGTGTGAAGTGTGATGCCTAATGTATTAAAACAAGGTGGTATTTTACAAAACTATATCATCAAAAAATAAAAGTGAAGGAAACTTGCAGAAAGCCCCCAAAAGTCTAAAGGGGATAAATGTGGATTTGCGTAACTGTAAAAGAAAAAAAACCAGTCACGGTTACAGCAATTCTATCTGTTATTGGACTTGCTACAGTTTAAAGAAACTAAAAATAAGCTGTGAGTAGGGTTTTGTTTTAGTCGGAGAAACAATAAATTCTGGTTTGCGACGAGATAAAGTTGATATGTGAAAGAATTCAACAGCGCTGTGGCTTACCAGAGTGGTCACGCGTGGGAGAAGGGTCTGAAAATGCGAACTTTAAGGTGAGAAATGGGACCTCACACTCTGTCACGCTGCTCTGCGCAGCAGGAGGAGGAGGGTTGTGCACTGTCCTGTGGGTTATAGTTGTACAGGCGACAGTGGCCAAGAATGTTGCTTCGAGTGCTCTTCGCTGTGCTCGCCTACCAGCAGCTGCCAGAGATAAACGATACAAACCTGCCCGTCTACAAACAAACCTAGACTCTATATTAGCAATTAATTGTGCCTGTATTTAAAGCAAGTTTGTCTTCTGTTTTCCTCTGTCTGCAGACTTTGTAGAGACCCTCTGTGGGTACACCCGAAAGTTTGATGGGCAGAATGTGTTGGAACGAGCGAAATCCTCTCCAAGCCCTCAGGGTAAGAGAAGTTAAAACATGTAAGATTATATTGCACAAGTGAAAAAAAAAAAAACCTGAGCCCCTCTGTCCCTTCCTGCCATTTGTGATGCTTCCTTTTCCAGTAAAAGCTGAACTTGGCTGAGAGAAAAGTCTAGGGAACTATTAAGAGCTTCAGTTAATATGTTATTGTCAGAATTAAGCAAGCTGGCTTATAAGAAGTATTATTAAGTTGAATATTATGAAGTAGAAAAGTTTTTTGTCCCACAAAGTGAAGGGCCATTAATTGTGTTTCCAGTTGCTAGAATTGCATAGTAAATTTTTCTAAGATATTTTAAAAATAATTAATCTAAAACCAGCTGGCTAGTGATGATTAGCAACCAAGGATAAAATGTTTCCTTGTGATTAATTAGAGACCAATTATACACTACTGGAATTCTGTGTTAATCCTTCTGTTGCTGACGGGAGCAGTTAGATCCCAGCAGCAGTTAGTGTCGGGTTTGGGACGTGCCCTTCTGTCTCTAAGCTGTTGGGACCATTGCATCGTTAGTGTTTGTTGAAGTGCTGATATTATAAAGTTAAAAAAGTGATGAAAAGTGTCGTGACACTTGAAATGTTTCTTAATGTGGAGCCTGTTCTCAAAACCATAGGACGTGCAGTTTCTTCTCTTGTGTGGTTGCACCGTGAGACTTTCTTTAAAAGACATCATTAAATGGTTACAATCCCGTAACAAATGGGACTGAATAGAGCAGGGGTTTCCTGTTGTAGTTCTAAAAACAGATGAAAATATAGGAAAAACTAGAAAGTTTCAGATCTAGTTTCACGTTCCTGGTTGCACTAAAAATAGCTCTTTAGAAGGGCAGACAAGAAAACAGCAGTACCGCTTGCATGTTGCTACCTTTTTAGCTATTAGTCTGTGTTTGGGAACTTCAGTGTTTATTGTACTTGTACTACTGCTAGGTTTTTCTTGGCAATCTGTTTTGTACTGGACCATCTAGGTCCACATGCCCATGTTCAGTAGCTCATACTGGGGTCCATACCAATCTTTCTTTATCATGATGTTAAGTGATTAGTAATGATTTTTAAATGACCACAGCAACACTATTTTTCCCCCTATTTCAGACATGCTCTTAGCCTTGAAAGAAGTGATGTGTATGATTAGTTCACTAATAAAAATCACTTAGTGCTTTTTTAAAATTGAATTTCACAAAGACAACAAGATGTCTTCAGATGTATTTATTATTTGGCATCAAGCAGTGTGGAGCCAAATGGTCAGTGTGGAGAATTCTTGGGATATAAATTGCTTGTGTATAATTTGAAATGCTTGACTTTTGAAATAGCTGCTGTTTGACAGGGTGCAGGAACTGCATGAGATTTTGTTTCCTATTTCAACGAATCTGTTAGGCTTGTCAGAATACGTTTCTAGAAAGAAACTCATCTGAAATTTTGTATTTGTATAAACACTCTGTCACCAAACTTTTGGCTGGAATAGTTGCATAAAATAAAACAGGTGACTGAACAATTAATGTAAATATATTTAAGGATGCAGAAACATAAGCACTTATTTCTATATTCATCTAGACTCAATTATAAAACTGAGCTTTGGTTCCTTCCTGCGTATAAGTAAAGCTTCTTTATTTCATCCTTTTCCTTTCTAATGAAATAAAAAATATGCTGATTTATTAACCTCACTTGAAGCTTGATCGCAAACAGTTGGGGGTTACTTTAGCTAATATGACATCTGTGCATAATTATGCATCCTATCGCTCTTCCTCGTGCTACTCTGCTCTTCCTATATTTAAAGTGTCAGGACAATGCTTCAAGCATAATGGTGCTGGGTTTTAATCAGCATAGACGGGGTAAACAACTGCTCATTAGCAAAATTAGGAGAAAGAATGGCTTAAAATTGTAACTTCTAAATAAAAAGCTGATTTTGTTAGTTAAATATTCTCAATATATTCCTTATTCTAGATATATTTTCCATCTGTCTCAGTAGATAAGGAACTTTTGGTAGTCGAGGGAATTCTTTGATCACACTGTCGCTTATTTTTAACTACTGGACTTACATTTTATCTGTCTGAAATAGGTTCATACACATCTGTAAGAGTTTCTTCAGAACAACTTGTGACAGAAAGATCTCAACTGTTTTTACAGAAATGGATCAAGTCACAAAAATGTATATTTGTATTTAAATGGAAAAGAACAATTGAATTTAAAATGTTAATATTGTATTAATATATACTTTGATCATGTTAATTTTGGTTTGGTTTAAATTCTGGAAGCTTGTCTAAAATTTTGCATGCAATTAATCTTATGTCGTGAAGTAGCAGAGTGGAACAGAGGAGAACTAAACAAGGATTGTGGTGGCCTGCTTTGCTGTGTTGAAACTCTTCCAGCAGGTGCTGCCTGTCTTGGTGAAAATCAACAGAAATAATACAAAAGTGTGAAATGCTCGTGTAACTTGAGTGATAATCCAAATTGTAAAATGCAGCCGTGAAAGCTGGCAGAGAAGATTCGGTTTCTGGCGTTATTGACCACATTTCGCGGTGTGGTGTTTTCTTAGGTGACCATTCTCGTATGACGATTTATTGTCAACTACTTTACTTCCAGTGAAGTGAGCTAAGGTTTGCAGCTTTGTGGTGACGCATCCTTGTTTCACTGAGCTTTGAATGCTGTGGTCAATATGTAGATATTTTCTCGTTAGGATCAAAAACTCGGAGCTGTGTATGCAAGCCCAAGCAGTGATGGCACTAACCATGTTAGTTCACCCACAAAGTAAACCCAGATAAATGTAGTATAATATTTCCTATTATGTGTACCATGTATTTTTGAGAGAACTGTGGTTTTACATTTCTTGGTGGCATGCGTATCAGGTTCTTGATAACATCATTTCCAACAGAGACTGTAGATTTTTATAAACTTGTTTTTGTAGGAGGTTGTTTTTACTTTCACCCAGGAGTTAGGGCGTTCACCTATGTGACTCTTATCACTTTCTTCTGACTGAGGAGTTCACAGCCCTCATCTGTTCAGAGTGCCTGTGCTAGAAGGTCTAGGGTTGAATCTCCTTTCTTTGTGTGCACAATGTGGTGATTTATGTAAAGTATCTAGTATTCACTATGTCAGAGAAATGGAGCAAGAGAACGAATCTGTAGCGTGGTAGTTACAGGAGAGGTAAGGGTCCATCTTCAAATTAACACTATACTGGTAGTTGGGCTAAACAGATGTTGGGTCTTTTCAGCCTTTAGTCTCTGTGGTATGCATGTGTATCCATGTATTTAACGAGAATAAGGGAGACAGAGTAACTCCATAGTCTCGTGTCTGACTCATCTGGAGGTAGAAGAAAAATATGCAGCAGGTACTTTATGATCTTATGCCAAGCGGAAAACCACTACTGTCTAGAGGACTTGTTCCTGAGGGCATGACTCTAGTTATTCTGGTGTTCTCCTGGAATGTGACTGCTAAGAGTTCACACTATTTGTACTCAGTGTTGAGTTACTAGGTAAAAACATGATGGTAGTTCATCTCTGAATCAACTCCATATCCTCTTCTCTTTCTTCCCTCCCTAAATGGAATCAAACCTGATTTGTGGTTTTGGCCAAAACGTCCGTTTTCAAGATGGCAGAAGACTTTTTGGTGAAAAACTTCTTTTGTAAAGAGGGGAAAAACAACTAATTGTCTAGGCAAATTTAATGCCAGTTTTCTTTGTTGGAAAAAGTAGTTACACAAATGCCAAATAATTTAAAAATATCTATCCACAGTTACCTGAAATAGGGAAGTGTCCTTTAACAATGAAGAAGATGTTCTGTCGAATCTGTTCACTGACACTGAATCACTCTACAGGTTTCTACCTGTATTCCTTCTATACCAAAAATAGTAAAAGAACATATCAACTAAGTGGTCCTCAAAAGCATCCTTTAGGAATAGGATGCAACTCAAATGTATCTTCGCTCTGTTCATGTTTCACGAGCTACAGTTGGGTGTAGTATCTGTTCAGAGGACAAAATAACAATTGAATAGAGTAACAGATTGTTTAAAGCTTTTCAATAGTCACTTAAGTTTCAGACACAGATTTCTGGGACCTTGAAAGAGAAAAGGAAACTGTCTGGATGAAGATTGACAGACAAACTAAGTAACAAAAGATAGTTTCGTAGGAGTGGGGAAACTGATTTTCTTTGTGTGAATGTGATGGCTTTCGGATATAGTAGGCAAGTGCCTGTTTCAGCGTTTGGTTGCAAATTCTGAGCGAGTACTATCCAATGTGTATTTTGAATTAGAAATGTGATTTACAGCATGTGCGTATTGATATTGGGGGGGAGGACATGGATGGATTATTTAAAAAAAAACAAAAAAAAAAAAACAGGAAAATGTTAATGCTCTCTCTGTAAATAACCAGCCTAAATCCGTTATGACTTAAATCGAGGAAAACACTTCTATACCTTTTTCAGAGAAACCAGAATGACTCTCGTAATTTCTAAAATTATATTAGCAATCATTTAGGGTATTGTACAGACAGAGCGGGGGGGGGGGAATTTTGTGATACAAAATAGATATTGTAAACTCAGCAATATATGAGAAGGTATTCTACGCTTTGAAGAATGGAGTGCTTTCCTAAGACAGCTCTTACCAGCTCGGATGCAATGAGCCCTTGAAACTGCATATTCAGATGTGCTGTATTTGCATTTTCTCTTTGTTTCCTACCAGATCTAGAAGACTAAATAAGTAATGGGGTAAACAGAAAGAATGTTTTAAATCTGTGGTGGTAAACTGCCAGGTCAGCATTTCCTGGCAACTTCATTTTCAATCATATGTCAGAATTGCTTTTTCTGTCACCACATTGCTGTAAGTAAACTTTGACTAAATATCCTGTGGGACTTTGTATGCTCTGCAGTGGTCACTTAAGTGACGCTGTTCAGTTAAAGCTTTCAAAGATATGCCTGCTTATCTCCTGTAAACAATTATCTGCTTCGTCAAGTGGTGCATCCTATGATGCTGGAGCTCTGTGGATGTATAATCAAAGTGTTTCCCTCCCCATGAATCTTGTGTCTAACCCTGAAAGTAGTTTATAAATGACTTTCAGAGGTTTTTCTCCTTCTGTTACATATTTGGTAGCATGGATTTCAAATGCGTAAGAAATGCTGTGTGTCCCATTTACTTCATTGCCCCAGCTGGTTGGATTTTACTGGGAACTGGGTAGGTGGATGCTTGATGTAGTTGATAGAGGAATAGTACAGTGTGAATATTCTGTGTTCTGTTGCTCTTCTCCAGTGCAAAATCTTAGCTAGTAAACAGAACAAATATTACATGCACTGCTCGGCCTGTTGTTTCTCGACTGAAAAATAAAATTGGCTAAACTGAACATTTGCAAGCACTCCCATGATAAAATAATAAGCTTTTTGGTCATGAACGTATATGCAGTTTACCTAGAAATGGACTCAAAGTTTAGCATGTGGAAAATTGGTTTTCCTCTTCTCCCTGCCAAGAATTTCCATTTTGTAATGTCAAATTAAGATAAGCACGTTGTAGGCTGACCGTTGAATGCTGCACTGACATTAAGTAACAAGTCTGGAAAACAGTTTGAGAAGCTCTGGAGCAGCAGATTTCAAACAGGGAAGCTGCAAAGTAGAGAGGGAGAAGCGGTGTGTTGGAGCGTGTTATGTTTTGAATTTATAAATGATAAGACAGAATTCCATTTATCCTTGGTGTGAGTTCATCACAATCATTTGTATCTTGTTTCTTGTCTAAGAATAAAGAGCAGCGTGGTGTGTGGGACAGCTGCTTTTTTTCAGGTTGGTGGTGGTTCTAAGAAATACGTACCTGTACAGCGACGTTTACTAAATGCATGCACATTATGGATTGTGATTTCAGTGAGCTTTTTTCCAAATAAGTGGAAATTTTGGAGAAGAGATACTGTAAAATAAGGATATTTCCTCCTATGTCTGCTCCTGAAAGGGGCACAGAGTTCAATATAGTGGCTTAAATTTGTTTTGGCTCAACAGAAAATAATTGGAAGAAATGCCTTAGGGGGAAGTGGCAAAATAATAATTTGAAAAAATTCTCATTAATTTCCATGGGACACTATATTTATGATCAGACTGAATGATGTAGCTTGAAGTAAGGTTTTCCATGTTTTACTTCTAGCTGCTTACGTTCAGCAAGTGCATTCATTTCAAAGTGTAGAATATGATGCATTATGTTGTATGTCCCGTTTGCTTCGGTGAAACTTGGATTTCCAAACAAAAATTTCTATTTACATCAGAAGATAATTGCTAAAGTTTCACTGTCTGAAAATATTTACGTACTGTATCAGCCTGCCTTTTTGGCTAGCCAGCCCTCAGATTCTGTGGTTAACGTCGATGCTGTGCGAAGCAGATTCCTGCCCTGTGCAGATTGCCTTATTAATTCTGCTCAGACCTTGTCTTCCAAAAATCAGTGCGGTGTTTTCTCATCTCTAACCAAATATTCATCATTAATCTACTTTGGAATACGGTATGGTTTGTGACATGACAGTAATATATCTGACATAAGCAATCAGGTGAAACATTATTGCAAGGCAAGCAGGCCAGAGAAACAATTTTAAAAATTAATAAGGGAATAAAATATGTGCATTTTACATATTTGTTTTTCTTTAAACAGTTTAGAAAGAAATTGTTTTCTATTTCAAGAGATCTCCTGCATATTGCACATAATAGAACTGCACCAGCGTAACCTGCCATCGTTCTACCGAGGGAGAAATGCTAAAGCTGTGGTTTTTAACTACTTGGAGTACTTTTACTTCTATGTGGAGAACTAATTGAATATTTGTGTGTGATCTAATGCAGAAATATGTATGTTCATCCATATTCAGCATAACGGTGAATTTGGTCTCCAATATGAAGTTTAGCATTTTTGCTAACCAGGAATAAACAGCTGAAATAATAATTAATCTTTTTGTCATTTGAGCAAATGTTTTTTGGTTAGTGTTTCTTTCTTTAGTATTCAGCAACTTAAAGTTGATCATCTTGACCTTGAAAAGAATGTTTTTGTGATGTTTTGGACTTTTCTCTTGAGACATGGTTATAGCTGTCCAGAATAAGAAAGAACAGATTCTACCTTTGGGTATGTCTGCAAATTTTTGTTTTGGAGGTAGTTTATAAATGAAATATCCTCATTTGAGAAAAGATGATGTAAGGTAAACGAGAAGTTTGGCTGCATCCACAGCAATGACAACTCATGGAAAAAATATCAATTTATGAAATGAATATTGGCTTTAGTGGTGTTAGTTTCAGTTTGAGAATCAAGTGTATGTTATAGCAAAAAGGCAAAGAATCTATCAGGCATTCTTTCTGAGTAGCCTCTTCTGAAACTATTGTTTTTTATGTTTCCCTTCACTTGTATATATTACGGTAAATTTTCATTTTTTGAGGAAGGAGTCATCAGAACAGTAGCTGATGAGAGGAAAGGACAAATAACAAATGCTTCTTGTGCTTTTAAAATGTTATTTGTCATACAGGTGTTTAGACATTTGAAAACTAGTGTTTTCCTGTGGGTATCAATGGAAAAGCTATGTCATTATAAAGTGCTTCTAATCTGGGACATTTGAAGCCCAGTCCAAGTATTTTTCACTTAAATTTTTTGGCAAAGAGTACTTGACAATGCTTGCCACAAAAATTATTGCCTGCTCACAAATGGATATTATTACAACAAAATTTAAGTTCATTCAGAATAGATATGTAAGTTCAGACTAAGTTAATAATAACATGTTGAGAAATGAACAGTGGAAAAAGGTAAGTTGATCAGCTTTTACATGCAGCTCCGTTTTATAGCAGAACTTCTATATGTGAAGAAATAGCTGTATATGAAGAAATAGCTGTACTGTGTCTACCTATAGCCATAAATGGATTTATAAGGAAAAGTAATATTAGGACAAACTCATGTGATACTCCTGCTCCCTCATTCTTCCAGCCTCATTTTTAGCTAGAAGAGTGCCTCAGCCTGATGTGGTTATGCTAGGTTTGACATATGTTATTAAAGTCATTTATTGCTCACCAAGTACTTTTAGGTGGAAAAAAAAGCAAACCACAAACCAAGAACAAGAACAAAAACAAAAAAAAAAATCACAAAAAACTTCCATACAGGATAAGAACAAGGCAGAGGTGAACATCTGATTCTATAAGCCAGGGTGGTTTGTTCTTGAGGAGATCCTTGCTGGTGTGACTTCTGTGGGTCAGTGTCATGGGATCCTATCGATGTCATATATTGCCTTTCAACTCTTCCAGAAAAGCCAGACAAATCTTGATCGCCCTTTTTCCGGACTTATTCATTTACCCACAACTCGCAGGAATTAAAACACCTCGTATGATAAACCAGCGGAATTTTGTAAGGGCTGGTTTGTGTCTGAAACTTTTGAAGACCCCAGGTAATTTCTGCAGAGCTGTTTGTCTCTGCCTCAGCAGAACAGGCAGTGCGCCCTGCGCNTGGTGATGCATCTGGAAGTGCTTCTCCAGACATCATGTCTAGTGANGAATGTCTCCTTTTCTCTTCCCTCTGNTGGAAAGCAGGATTCGGTTTGCACAGCAGCTGTGTCTGCAATCTACTCTCATAAATCAGCCAAACACCACTAAACTACTGTCATTTCTGTCCGGGGCTGGTGCCTGGCCAGTGCTGCTGCTTCACGTCTTGGTGTTTTGTAAGATCTTGACGCACACTACTTTGAGGATTTGGAAATCATCTTACCGTTTCTGGGGGTCTCCGCTGGTAAGTGAGGTGGATGAAGTCTGACCGAAATGTTTTACTCTAAATGTCAGCGGTGCCATATATTCCTAAAGGAAAGCGTGATGCTTACGCTGGCTGCCCACTGAGATTTGGGCGGGCTCTTGGAAAAGAGCTCCTTCGGATGTGAAATAGATGCCAAGTGGGATGTGCGCTGGGGAGAGAGAGGTGTGTGTAAGCTTGGCTTTTTGCCCATTGCTTAGGTTTCCGTGACAAATAGAAGGTTTTTTTGGAAATGGCGTGATCGCTGAAGGAAGCCAGTCTCTGAGTTCCAGCCCCTGGTCTCTGAACTCTCCATCTGATTTTGGCAACAGCTAGGTTTCCTGAGCTTTATCTTAATGGGCAGAACACAGATTTAAAAAGTTGTCTTTGATTTAAAATAGAAGGGACTTTTGCTTTGGTTTTGTAGTACTTTGAAGATGAAATACAGATGATTTCTCAGATCTGTTTGTCTGTTTCCCTCTTATCCCCGCTACTTCACTCACTGTTCTCTAGTGTCTAGTACCTTGCAGCAAATGCTGTTTTTAAAAATGAGGTTTTCTGCAATTTGATGTTTGCCTTTTTTTATGTTGGAGTAGTTTTATACACCCCCAGAAGTGTGGTGAAGGAATCCTGTGTTTATATCTGGTTGAAAAGATAACGCTTTGCCAAAGAGATTTCTTTCAGTACTGTTTTCAAATACTGGCAACAGTGTTTGAACTCAGTTTATTGGCTGTCATGCTAGGGGAAGGGTGGAAATGAATAACTAAATTGCTTTTTGACAGCGGGGACTGATAAGTGCATTAAAAGCTTTTTGGGATGCGGTGTTTGCCATGGCAGCAGGGTGGACTTGGTGCGTAAAAGGTGTTGGCCAGCTCCAGGCTCCTTTTTTCCTGTGGGGGAAGAACCACCACTTTAATTGTTCAAAAGGAAGACTGAACACCCTAAATCTGTGCATACATTTTGGCAACACAAATGGGTAGAAAAAAGAGGGAGTAGGTATTTCTGGATATAGTTCAATTGTTTGCAGTTGCATTAGGGTAGAGTTTTCATAAAAGATATCGGGTAACGTGTCATGTTATAAATCAGTCACAAAGTACTTAGGACTGAAAATCAGTTTTCTCTGTAGCCAGGTTGTATCTTAATTTGTTTGCGATGATGCCTCTTGGACTTCCCCCCCAGATCCAAACTGTTGCACTAGTTTGCATTGGAAACTACATTATTGCACATGGTGGGGAAGAATTTGGTAGCTCCTATGTTTCTAATCATAGTGAAAGTGGAAGAATCCATTTATTAGAGTTTGTGTGCAGGAGGTTAAGGACATCCAACACTGTTTACTTAATTTCTACCTGGAGAGCCTGTATTACCATATTAGATGCTTTGTAGTGTTGTCTGTATTGTAACACATAGTGGGGGGAAAGGGGGTTCTTTGTGCTTTTTTAGCTAGTTGTCTCTGCAAAATTGGTCTTTTGGAATTATTTTATTTTGGGAGGCAGGGGTAGCAAGTGCCCCTCTTAGCAGAGACTTGTATATACAGGTTCTTTATTGCCCTCTTGATCTACTAAAACATGAAGAAGTGTTATTACATGATTGAATATTTGCTGTATTTAGTGTTTTTCTTCTAATACATACCTGGAATATTTAGATTTACTGAATAGCAATGAAAACAAGTACCACTGGAAACAGGCAGCTGGCAAACTGTGGAAAGATGTTTTGGTATACACACCTGTATATTTTACTATGATGTGTGAATCTTCATCTTTACCAAACTTGTGTGATTCTTTGCGTATCAACCACTGCTGAATGCAGAAGAAATGGTAGGGTTTTGTGATGGATTTGCCCTTACCCATATGAACAGGTGGATCCTGGGTGTTCAATAACAGTCCAGTGCCTGTCATCTTATGACATGAGTGTTTTCTCTATAAAAAAGATGATGATAAATTGTGGTATCGCTTCCAGTTTTCTACAAGGTTCTCTACAAAGCATTTCTGTTTATCTTCCTTTGTATGAGTCTTGTACTTTCGTAAAGTATTCTTTGTCCTATTTCTATATTAGCAAGTCTGTTTGTCCTCCAGTGAAGTGAACTGCTGTTTCCATTGCAGCTTGCTTTTCTGCTAGAAGTCTAAATCTGCTTCGTGACTTTCTTTGTGTCGATGAGAGGAAGTTTGATATATATTGCTATATTGATCGTTCTTCTGACATTCACACAAATGGACTAAAAAACAATCCCTAGACTTGAGGAAAAAAACAAATGGAAAATTCTTTTCTCCTTTGAAAGTACATGATTTTAAAAAATGATACTTTAAAAAATTATTGGGTTAGGGGTTTTTTTCCTATTCAGGTCCCCTTGATTTGAATTAAAATACATTATAAATTTATGTGAAACACATCTTAGTCCTCTTTTCTACTCTCTAGTATTACAATGGATGGACACCCCATTAATTTCTTTGGACTGAGTGTTGTGCTTTTACGTATAAAAACATACAGGGATACTTCAATGAAAGTTGATTGTACGGTAGTATTTGGATACTACTAAATTGTCTTTTTTTATAGAAGGCAAGATTACATTCATGCTATATATCTCTGGAAATGCTACAGGTAAGATGATGCCTGTAAGGTGTTTGTTTTATTTAATTGTCCTGTGTGCCTCTTACACCAGCTGCGTTTTGGTTGTCCAGATTTTCAAGGATATATAGTCAGTCCATTTTTTTGGTGAGTTTTCTTATTTTTAAATTAATTATAGTTTAGGCTTTGGTATTATAGAATTCAATGTTAGGAAATACAACAATTAAGCATTTGATGACACTTCCTAGGGGTTTCTGGAAGTGCTTAAAAGTTTGAAAAGCATGTTGCAGGAATGGATCGAGTATAGCTGGTATCTACCTTGGGAACTCAAAGGGACTAGGTGATTTCTTGACCTCTTGTAGGCCTTTTGGCTGTGATTCTGTTTAATGTAAAGAATTATTGCAATTATATTCATATTCAGGTAACTCGTCGAAGGACATCTGAAGTCACATTAGGATGTGAATTATTCTCTATTTTTAAAATTCAGAAATCCCATTTCATTTCAGCATACTGTGGTGCTGGGGGAGAATGGTATCTGTACTTTGGGCTTAGAGATACAGGATCAGGCCACACTGCTGAGTTGTCTTCACCCAGTTCGTGAGTCCTTCTGATGTATTGCAGCTAATTCTACCCACCTGAGTCCCTCTAGAACCATCAGACTTCCACAGAAAGATTAATTAATTATCGTTAATGTAGTCATGTAATAGGATACCTGTGGGTATACTCCAGTCACAAGAAAATAGATAACAAGTATCTAATGATATTGAAATAATTTTATCAAAACACAGTACATACCTGCTCCTTGAATGCAGTGTAAACTGAATAAATAACAGTCAATTCACTAAGTACTACCTATACCTTAAGCCATGGATTTCAATTCTCCATGTGTTTTCAATGATTAGATTAACAGCATACAAATATGTCTAATCAAAAATAGCGATAGTTTTCAAGCAGTATTTAAAATAGCCTTCAAAATTATTTTACATCATATGAGATAGACGTTCAGTGCTTCTCTGAGGAATTCTGAGTGTGATAGAAATGCTGTAGAAGACAGACCCCAGATTTGATCTTAAAAAGGCAAAATATAATCAGAAGGTGCTTGCAAAGCATGTATGAAATACAATATTAATATCACCCTGGTTTGTTCTGTAAGCATGCAGCGTCGACCCTATGCAGTCATCGGGTGCAGACCTTAATGCAAATAACTTATTTTAATGTAAATTCATGTACCCAGAGCGGAAATTTCATAGCATGTGCGTAGAACAGGAATACTAACCCTTCAGCGAATGGTTTTATCTACCTGTGGTTTTATTTCTAGAACTTTGTGTTATTTTGCTGCGAACTGTGAAATTCGCCCTTTGCAAACATTTAAACCCTAGAAATCCTGCTGAAGTATGGCAGGGTTCTCTTGAATCATGTCTTTGGCAAGCGAAGGAATAAAATTCAGCTTCTCTTACACAGGATAACTTTTTGTAGGCTGGTTTCCGGTACAGAACTACAACCATTGAGTAACGCATGTGATGTAGTGTGGAGGTGGGTGTAGTGTGGAGGTGGGATGGAGCCATCCTGAAATAAGCAGCTGATTCATGTCAGCGTTGATTCTTTTAGTTGGTACTTGCACTTTTTCTTACTACCCTCAAGCAAGCATATAGCGATAGACCTGCAAGCGTAAATCCATATGGAGGAATGTATCAAGGTCAAAATGCTTCAATCACTTCTCAGAAATGCTCATTTTGTGCTCACAATCGTGCTGCTTGAACAATTTGCAAGTTCAAGTTGAGGCAAAAGCATGCCATTTATTTTGTCAAAGGTGAGCTAATGTGATGCTCTGGAAAGACAGGATAACCTGGAGAAGAATCTAATTATATCTGTAGCTTATTATTATTTCAGTAATATTTCAGTAACGGTGGTGGGACCTGTTACTTCTAGCAGAATAGTGAGTTTTATTTTTGTTTCTTGCCCGTGGTATCCAGGAACGTGTTTGCTTACTGTAGCAAATTAAATCATGTCCCTTCTATAGTCTCGGACCACCAAGAAGGGTGCTACTAGCCTGTGTGTCCCATCTAGGGACTCCAGGCAGTCTCTTTCCCATCAGGCTGTCTAATCGGCTGCAAGTGCTTTCTGTTTCCTATTTTGTAGGCATGACAAGGTCTTGGGTTGTTACTTGAGAACAAGTCAGAAGGGAGTAGTTTAGGTAGTAAATATTTGTAAAGTGTATTGGGTTTCTTGTGCCTTGCTAGTTAAAGTGTGTGCTGTTTCAGGTTAAAATAAAATGTAGGCTTTGCATTGGGAAAAGTTATTTAAAGAAAGCTCTTTTTTTTTTTTTTCTGATATTGAGGGTGTAGAAGTAGGTGAAGACTGATCAAGAATAATTGGTTATGAAAATTTTATCCATGAAGGAGTTTTCAGTATAAAAATAAGACCACAGAGGCAGAAATGGATGAAAATAGCTTTGGGGCATGAGGAAAGGGAAAAAAAAAAACACCCTTCCTTGCAATTTTTATTGTGAAAGGAGAAAGTGGAGATGATGCTATAGGTTAGGCAAATACGCCCTTTAACCTCTGCGCAGAGTCTGCACATATTTCGGGTTCTGCATGTTCCTGTTTCTAAATAACGATGGTTTTATCTGTTGGTCACTGCTGAGGCTACAGATAAATATAGAAAAGCATCCAGCAGAGGGGAAGGATATTCAATTCTCTGGATAGAACTCTGTCTCCCTGTTTGAGACGACTTTTTCTTCCGTTTCCTCCTGGTCCACTGGATGGCTCTCTGATCACTTACATGCTGTGCCCAGGCATTCCTCCGCAGTGCGATCACTTGCTGAATATGGCACCAATACCTTTGCTTCCCAGCGTTGAAGGCAAATACTACTAATTTCAGCAGCAGGAGCAATTAATCAGACAGCATTTCTATACCAAGAGCAATGGCATAAAGAAGGGCGTAACTAGGGTTGCTTCGAAGGGCCAAGCCTTGGTCCCTCCTGGAGAGCTGCTGTTTTATACCATGGGGAAATTCCTTTGAGAAGCAGCACAAACAGGTGAAAAGCAGGTTTAATGGGTTTATAGGGTGCAGCATTACTAAGAATAGCTAGAGTTTATGCAGAAATCTGAGCGTATAGGTGAGAATGATACTGCTCGTGTTTTCAAGTAGGGTTTTCTACTAGGATCTGAGCATTCCATGTCCCAGGAAACCAGAACAGTATATAATTTTGCTATTCAGGATAAAAGTATCCTACACTGAGAGGATGCTTCACTGGTGTTAGTGTCAGTATTAAACAGTTTGCTTGGTAAGAGAGGTTTGCAGGCTTGGCCCTTATGGCTTTTGTGTGCATATATATCTATATACACACACACACACTAGATGGGAAATCTTAGTACCAGAGATGTGTGTTCCTAGGCAGGTTTAGGTTGGTCTTGAGGAGACATGGCTCTGGTTTCCACATGCTTGTTGTTTGTGTTCTTGAGGTTTTCTCTTAGAAGAGAAATGGCAAACAGAGTCAGTCTAATTTGCACTCTGCAAAATGCATATAGATGTCTTAAAAAGATATCTAGAGAAGTAACTCTAAAAGGCCAATGATGCTGTAGTCGATGAAAACTGAAGAAAACAGGAGATTCTTATAGCTGTCTTTTCCTATAAATCACCAACTTTCTCTCCTTGGGAGATTGCCAGCGTAAAATCCAAGAATTTCTTGACATTGCTGAAATCGGAGGAGACCTAGTTTATGTTCCCAGAACTGTGCAGAACGGAGCTGGGAAGTGTTCAGTTTCCTCGCCAAAGCAGGATAAGCCTATTTAAAAAAATATTATCATGTACGTTCACAAATTGGTATAGCCCTATGTAGCAGCACTACTATAAACTGTATCGCAGGGAACTACTGCTTTAGTGCAGACTCTTTAGAAAAAGACTTAGTGCATAACAAATCCTTCATTTCGATCGGATTTTGCTTCTCTGAGACACTTGAGCTGCATCTGTGCTGTGTTAGCAAGGTCAGAGCCCACGGGGAACTGTACCCCCATCATCTGCATCGCCTAACTGTAAGATCAGATTTTTGTCTTTTTTTGGATCAGTCATTCTAGTCCTTGCTAGAACAAAGGTCGGGAACAGTCCAGGGAATATGGTGCTCCAGCGACTGCTCCCTAAAAGCCGTGTGCGGGTGGGATGCTATCAGGTTTGCTTTCTCCTTGCATTGGCTCGGCAGGCTTTGCCTTGAGTGCTGCCACGTCAGTGGGCTGATGCGAGGGGTTTTTTGTTAGCTCTGCCTTCCTCTAGTTTTAGTTCTACTCTGAATATTTTCCTGGATAAAACCTTTTACCTGTGAGACTTGGGAGGAGCAAACTTCTGGAGTTCATCTACTGTGAAGTGAAGGAAGCTGGACTGGTGGAGCCATGCAGCTGCTGTGTGGTAAATGGATTATTTAATAATTTAATGCAGTCAAGTAGTCTATTTATAACTTTTTGAGAAGCATTCAGTAGTTTTCCCAGTTGCTAAACAGCCTGAAAATAGCTCCAAGGTCTTAAATGATAGAACCTCTTCTAATTAGCGAGATGACTTTCTCTCCTTGTCTCAGCAAAATTCACTTCAGGATTCTGTTAGGTTCTTAGCACCATGGCGTGCTGTGAAAAAGATTTCTCAGAAATCAGCGATGTTTTGGATGCTGTTTTTAAAAACAAAAAAAACTGTGCCCAAGCAGGTATTCATGCTAGACCTGTAGGCAAATAGCACTTCTGACTGCATAAGCAGAGTTACTGTGATACTTTGGATGGACTCTTTCCTGATTTGCGCTAAAGGGACTTAGCTCAGATTCTTAAACTGCGTCATTCATTGTTTGGTAGCTGTTGGAGCAAAGCTATTGGTATGCGAGTGAGCAAATAATTTGTCATAAAAGTCTATTGCTTTTTTTTTTTCCTTTCTTTAAGAGGCAGGCAGAAGAATGGTTTGGGGAGTGAGGACTGTATAGATAATATCTGAGGCAGACTGTTGAGCTTGCTGAAAAAACCAGGTTCGTTGCTCCATCTCTCCAGCGCAGTCCTTTAGCTGTGTGCTTAGAGCCTCAGCCTGCTGCTCGGGAAGATATCCTGCTCCTCTCCTGTATAGCACCTGTCTGTATACTGTGCACTCTCCAGACAGCTCACGCAAGCACCGGGCAATATGTTATGCTCATTAGCACGTGAAGATAGGCTAGCATTATCCACAAGAAGATTTTTGTCCCAAGAAGTATCTATAGCTTGGTTACTTCCTTCAAGACAAAATCCAACTCCATTTGTCGGGTTGAACACACGCTATGGATGAACTATTTTTTCTTCTCTTTCATGATACCTGTCTCCAGTGTTTCTGACTGTTATAAGACCTTTTAGATGCTGACCAAAAGATGAATGTTCTGTAGCTCTAAAGCAAGCCCCAGAAGCCAAAGTGGTTGTTGAAAGGTACATATTGGTTTACTATCTATATTCTTTAATTTTTTATCCACTCAGTCACTGAAAAAATAAAAGAATTTTTTTCTAGTTCTAGATGGAATGATAATCACAAAAGTGATTTGTCCTCTATTTTCAAGTATTAGCGAAGGTTCATGAAGGAGGTGAATGGTAAGAAGGATAAGCCACAATGAGAAAAGTGGTAAAGTATTTTCTTATCTGGGACTAAAGACGTCATCATAACAAAATTAGAAATACAGAATAATTTTCTTAGTTTCATTTACAGTTTAATAATTTAATGTTTGTGAAGTATTATTTTTGAGCTGGTACCTTATTTCATACAACTCTGGCAGTGGTAATGTAAACTGGAAGAAATTTTCGATTAACTAATATATTGCTAATAACTTTCAGACTGCTAAGCAAAGCTAGAATAAGGTTATTATAGATGGATTTTAAATTATGAAAATATACAGCTATAGGAAACCATTAACATGAAAGAAATGAGGACAATACTGTGCTTACGTACCATAACTGACAACTAGAGTGAATGCAATTCTTATTGCCAGCTAAGACATTTGAAGGGGCATGTAGGTACATAAAAATAATGAGCTGCTCTTGTTAGGTCATTTTAAACTCAGATGCATGCAGCTATACCTACATTTGTTTATACATGTATACGTCTATACTTATGCAGACATGTATCTGTTAATCGTGTATGTAGGAAATCCACATACACATCTCTGACAATTCTGTTTGTCAATGGTTTTCATCTTTGCTCTGTTAGGCAGTAATCATTCTACTTCAATTTGTATCTACTATAGCAGTGCTTAGAAAGGGAGCAATCTGATTTTGCCATAGAGACATAATTCTGTTTCATATATTGCTGTTTAATTTCTCAGAAGTTTCATTTGTTGCTGTTTTAAATGTTTTTCTCCCACAAAATCTAGATCTTTGTTTCTGTCTTTTAATATGAGATACTAGAGAATATTTTTTATGTTTATACCTTTGCTCCTTTTACTCTGTATGAACCGAACTGGCCAAGATAACAAAGTGCAAAATGAAGGAATAAAGACTTTTGGAATTTTTTACCTAAGAGAATATTAAAGATAAATCGGAAAAAGTTAATTTGGTAAGATTCTTATAGTAGATAAATTTCTTATGATAGATGGTTTTAAAAAAAGTCAGAGCAGTCTTTAAAGACTTTAAAACTGCTTCGTGGGAGATGATCTGAATGCTTTGTTTGCTTTAAATTAGTTCTAGGTATTTAAGGCTTTATTTATACTAAAAGATATCGGGGGGATACCAAACTTGAATTCCAGATTTTTAGGAAGAGTATTTGTTGAAATGTTAAGTGCTGCTATAGCTCTGAGGGGTGCATGAGTGACGAAAAGAATTGTAAAGAGAGGTAGGTGAGAGATTTCTATTCACGCAAAAGAAGCAATTGTCTTAAAGTTTTTACTTCAAAAAGCTTTCCAGGGAAGCAAGTCAGTCTTTGTAGTGAAGGGAAAAGGGACAAGCAAGAGAGGTACAAGAGAAGGGCAAGCTGATGGTCCCAGCTAACCTCAGAGGCAGCGGGGTTTCCATGGCCAAGCCATGACACTAAAGCATTCTTTGTAACAGAGAAGAGATTTCTAACTTAGTCATCAAGAAGTTAAGGCTTGACTCTAATAACCTCTTGGTTTTCATTTGAGGCTTATGTAGTATTTGTAAGACAACTTTGGTGTCTTCGTTTTCCTTGAGTAAGAAAGCATAACAGACGATGAGGTCTAAAGTTTGCTCCTATAGCCTTAATACCTGTAGTGAGGCTCAGTGCAGCTTTGTAAAGGAGGTTTGTGGAGTGCATGGGCACTGATTTTTATGCTGGTGTAAGAAAAGATCAACTGATCAGTACTTGGGGATTACCTTTTTTTCTTTTCAATAGTGAATTTTCTTGAGACCATCAGCAGGTTGGTTCACACTGACATTTGAATAATACTGTTTGAGGTCTTGGAACTTCTGCTAGCTCCTAGAACTAGTCACTGTGCAGAAACTAATTGTTATATGACTTATTGATAAAATACGGAATTCTATTAACTTCAAAAAATTTGCAACCTCTCATGACTATTTTCATATCTTCATGTCTGAACTGTAGAACTAAGCAATTAAGTGTGCTGTAGAAACATTGGCTTTTTTATCTTGTCTGACCTGAATGTTCTCTCATTTTTAAGAAAGATACTTCTTTTTAACTGTATGGTCTAAAAAGATTTATTTAGGGTCTGGAAATCAGGATGAGCCCGATTCCCTTTTTAGGGCCATCCTTATGCTGGTCTCTACCATTGCTTCCTGTTTGTTGGCTTTTTCCTTCCTTGTGGACAATGGGTTAATGTCATGGTGCCTAAAAGAGACACTTTTCACTGAAATTTCTTTGTTTCACGAGGTTGGATACAGAATTATGGTGCTTGTCCAGTGCAGTTCGGGTGCATGGTGGAGAATACATAACAGCAAACTTGAAGTCAGAAATTAAATTGGGGATCCAGGAGAGCTCTAGTCTGTCTTTTAAAGGAATACCAAAACTGCACGGAAATAAGTGTGGTGGTGTTCACAGGGCAAGGAAAACCAGATCTTTGTCCATTCCACAAAAACAATGTCCATACCTTTCAGTCTTTGCAATCTGCTTTGCAGGCAATTTATTTATAATAAATACAAACTGGTAAAACATATAGTTTCAGTCAGAACCAGTGTCAACTGTGAGCACAAACAAATCACTGGAATTCAGAGCTTTGCAAGTGGATGGTGAAAGCAGTAGCAGATGAAAATGCAGTCCATTGGCAAGACAGCAGCAACTGTTAATTAATTTGGGAAACAAAAGAGGAAAAAAACCCAACCCTCTTAGGCAGCTTGGACTTGAGCTAAAATAGTACACTGAGATTAAAATCAGTAATTGCCAGGGGTGTTAATTAGAACTGAGACCACACATACAAAGTGTCTTGCAGAATATGCTAAAGAAGTCACGTCTGAGTCAGGTTACAGATGATAATGATTTTGCTTTGGCCTATCTTCTTGTATTAAATATTTTTTTTACTCTGCACAGCGTATGTAGTCATCAGGGAACAGAGGTTATTAGAACTTAAAAGATAAACAATACATCTGTCCACATCCTCTGAAATTTTGAACTCCCGTACGTCGGCTCCAAAGCTGCAAACTCAGCCACAGTATCAAGGATCTTGGAGCCTTAAGGCAGGATCTAGTATTTATGGAATTCCTTCATTTTCTTCAGGTTGTTTTAAAATTTCTGACAAATTAAATGACGTTATACAGCCTTTTAGTAGGTTTAGCTCAGTTTTGTTAATCCTTTGGTGAATCATAAATATTTAAACTTGATTCTTTAGAAGGATAAGGGAGATAAAGGAGGACATTTACCTGTGAGCTAATTTAAATAAAAATAGTAATGTATGTCTGCATAGAATTTTACTTTGTTTAAAATCTCAGCTATTAACTGAGAACTTCCAAAAATAATATTGTGCTCCTGAAAAGCTGGAGGAAGACACAGATTTAAAACTGGAAATCTTAATGTATTGTCAGTTCTGCATAAACATTTTTATATTCTCCAGTCACATGGATTTCGCTGCTAATAAATGTTTATACAGCAAGCTCATTTGTGGAAATCTTACCTACGCAGTACAATTGGATTATGAAACTGTTGCTAGTTGTCATCCAACTTCTTTTCACTCAAAGACTTTTTGAGTTTATGATTTTTTTTGCATTTCTTAGAAGAAATCTTCCCCCTGCTAGCATTATCATACTATTGATGTGCCTTGCTTTGGCATGGGGAAGTCCAGGCTCTACGATGGCTATGGGTGTATAATGAAAACTGGAATCAGTGGGGCTTGGAAGGGCTCTTGGACTAAGGGGAGGGTTCACTGCAGCATCAGCTTTGCTGCTCTGATTGCAGAAGCATTAAGGAGATAAACTTCCACTGAATACCGAGTGTTTTAAAAACTACACTTTCTTCCCCGTTGTTACTCTTGAGCAAGCCTATGTTACATAACAAAGTAAGATTGATATCTCAGTGCAACTTGCTTATAGTAAGAGTTGGGTTGAGATGATAAACTGTGTAAAACACCCTAGGTTTTGTGGGCCGGAAGGAAAAGCAGCCTGCTCTTCCACCTCCAGTAGCAGTACCAGCCTCTCTGTGTGCCAGCAGAACTTCTGTCCCGTGGGATATACATGTCCTTACCTGGAGAGATCAGGATAACAAGAGTTTAGAGTTCAACTCACTGCTTTTGGTCCTGAAGTGTTTAATTGAATGGCTCTCTGTATTGCAAAGGTAAAAGCCTCTACTTATATATATTTATTTTTTTATATTCACATAAATAGGTGAAATCATTACCACTTTTCTCAAAGTTAAATCAATCCAGTAGATGGCTGATGTACTGACCTCAGTGGGTGTATGAACCTTTGTAAACACTTTTAATGGAGCTTCCTATTTGTGTCGGGAGCTTAGTCACCCTACTCAAAGTTTGTCTATCTCATGCCGGAGATGTGAAGCAACAAGGATCTACTAACATGAAAAAAAAAGATTCCTAGTAAGGGCCAACATTAAATCAAGTTCCCATTCTTCCTGTTGGCAGTGTGCAGTCAGGCAGAAGGCAGAACCATATGTGCATCTCTTCAGTGCTGATTTGCTGAAGTGTTGTTAGCCAGATTTAAGTGTTCTCCTTTAACTGTTAATAACTGTGTTCTGGGACACTGAGTTACAGTCCAGAAAATCACCACGCTTTTTTCCAGTATTTGAAAATGTGGTGTAGTTCTAGAATGGAAAAAAAAATTATTTTGATTGTTTGGGTGTATTGTTTATGTATATGCCAACACACACAAACCTACATGAATATAATACACAGATTTAACTACAGTACATGAGAACATGTATTGCACGTACACAATAGAAATTAGACGTCATACAGTATAGTAACAAGCAAAATGCTTCTCATTTCTGGTAGCTGTGCCAGGATCCCAACCAGCCCGTGCACTGCCCAGTCCTCTTCCTAGGTCCACAGTCTGCTGAGCGCAAGCGATGCTCCAGATGCATGTGGAATCTGGTGGGGTTTCAAAGTCTGGATTCAGGTCTCAAGCCTTCAGGACTCTCTCTGGAAAATAGCTCTATGTGTGCTTAATAGTTTGCTAAAAGTATTTCTAGTCTACTATCTTTTTGTTATTATTTTATCCAATATCTGCTTTGAGTTATCTGAATGGGGGGGATCATACATGAAAGAAGTGCTTTTGGCCTTCACTACAGGAACAGGTCAGCCTTTCCTTTAGCTCTGCCGAGCTCAGTCTCGGCTTGTGAGAGGCAGCCGTGTCCTGGTAAAAGCTAGTGAGGCATACCTTTAAGAATAAGAAAATTAATATCAATAAGACTAGTTCAGCTATTTTTTTACAAACTCTTCTATGGGAAGAAATATTTCTGAACCTCAAGAAAAAGCAAGCACAGGACAGAGGCTGGAGGAAGGTATTGAATCAACATGGGTACGGGAGCGGCAATAGCCAGGTCCCATGAGAGGTAGATGGGGAGCAGCACTGCAGCATAAAATCAGGGTCTACTTCTCCAGTCTTGTTTTCTTTCAAAATACAGGTAAGAAATTTGGAGTACAGAGCTATGAATTCCTTCTCAAAATTGAAGTACAATCTGTTCTGCACATCTGTGAACGCAGATGGTCACTGTTCTTAATAATTAAGTGTAAGAACTAACAGACTTGCTTTGACTGAGGTAAAAAACCCATGTATGTAGCTTGTGTTACTCATTCGGCTGGCCTGGCTGAACGTTTAGCGAACTAGCAGCAGGGCGAGTATTTTCACAAGAAGAATCTACGTACATTTAGTATAATTTAAACAAACCTTATCTTACAAAATGTAGCAAAATGGGTGCTAAATCTGAGTTTGGCACCTTTCCCCCACATTCTGTTGTGAAGATTTTAAGTCACTTCTTTGTGTTTTGGCTTTATACAATTTGTATTAGTACCTAAGTGGAAATTAAGTTGAAAATGCACTACAGGCTTTTATTATGTATAGTGGAGGGCTTTTTTGTTTATTTTCTTACTCTGCCTTTCCTCCTTAAAATAAGAAAGGAGAAATACCTGTCAGATGGGGAAAACCACAGGACATCATACTGCTGCTGCCTGCAGTTATCTGGGAGAAAGAAGCGTGGGAAGGTAGTACTTGATAACTTGTAGTAAAATGGACAGAAATATAATTAAAAGGAGTCTAGGAGAAGGAAACAGTCTTGGGCTAAATGATAAATGGAAGACTGTATTAATACCTAGATAGTATTTATAACTTATGTACCTTATTTATTGATCTGATTTCTTTTGCCAGTGCACAAAAGTTAAAGAACTGCAGTACGTTTTTGTGTGTGTTTTAAGGAAGATGAGCCCAAACTCTCTAGTAGCACCAGCAAACTGCAATATCGTGCTCTTTCTTTGTTTACAGACTTCTGTATCATGCGATTTGCCTCTCCTTTGAGTGTTAAGAAATGCAATAGTCAATAGTAAAATAGATTTGTGTGTCTTGTTCCTTACCGAGTAGGGGGAAAAAATGCAGAAATTATGATAATGATCATAGCATTAAGTCATTAAAATTCAGTTCTTCAGGCAGCTTTCTTTTTGCTGCCGATACATCACTTCTTTAGAATATGTTTACACAAAACTCAAGAAAAATATGAACTTGTATTGAATTGAATGTTCTTTAGCAGTGTCATCCTAATACAGAAGCTTGCTCCCTTTTTTTACAGTTGTTGTAGTTAAGTTTTTTTGTATGCTGTTTCTTTTTATTGCTGTGAATAGGAAATAACACCAGTGATGTCAAGAAGGCTATGCTGGTGTAAAGCTGATGCAACTGAAATGGAAATCAGGATCTGTCAGTGCTGGAAGAAGCTCTTTTCTCTTTGAATAATCCATTTCCTTACACCCTGTGATTTTCACTACTTATTGGTGATGTTTTTCTGGCGTTTTTTTTTTCCCCGAAGTCTAAGGGTAGTTGTTATTATAATTCCAATGCATGCTCACGTCAGTGCTATCTCTAGAAGGAGCTATACTTTTGGCTTGTCAGGCAATGTATGATTAAACCTATGGATAAATACTTATTTTGGCCTGAATGATTTCAGCAGATCTATCAGTTAACCTGCTTCCTTTGAAACTCTCATACAGTTTTAGAACCCTGAGAAGATATTGCTCTGTCAATAATGGGAGCACAGCTCTCTATGTAGACAAGAGTAAAATATACCTTTGCTGCCCATATAACTACAGATTCACCTGTATTTACCTTTGGAAAGAAATTATCTGCTCTATAAAATGCTACTGTAATTACTTTTCCATGAATAGAGTCCAAAATTCCTCTAAAACAATCCTGTGCCAGTGCAAGTTTTCAGTATTTTAATTTGAATTGCTAAAATTGATATTTAAAATGGGACTTTGTTGTGATTCCACTGTAGTGCTAGAGGGGGGAAAAAAGCGACAAAAAAAATCCACCATCAGAAATTAGAAGCTAAATAACAAATACAGCTGCAATTTAAAGTGTAATTGTGAAGGCTTTTTTTGGCAAAAGAAATATTAAGATCAAATTGGAAATGTTGATGGGGATGCAGGCAGATAATTGGGTGTTATGTGTGGGGTACGGGTGTATGAAATTGAACTGTTGCTTGCTAGCTGCAACCAGTTAAGGCTGGTTGTAGACTTTGCTAAGGCACAGAATAAATGAAAGTGGCATGTCCTAAAATCTGCAGTGAGTAAGGGGACATAAGACAGAATCACCAAACAAGAGGCTGGTTGCAGAGGAGGATGAAGAACCTGGCTGGAAGAAAGATCCTGGAAGCAGAGTAAGGTTCTGGAGGTCAGAGGGATGCGTGGAGACAGATGCTGAAGTAATACCCAGGGCTGGGAGCTGTGAGCAGCTGCACGGCCCAGTATGATGTGACTTTCTGCCCAAACTTCCTGGAGACCTCCCAGCTGAGAAGGGACCTTGACACCAAGTGAACCTAATGCTGAAGGAATCGCAGAATCACAGAATGGTCGGGGCTGGAAGGGACCTCTGTGGATCATCTAGTCCAACTCCCCTGCCAAAGCAGGGGTGCAGGTGTGAGTGGGTGAAAGAAGTAGTAATCTGCTTGTTTCTGAAGTAAAGCCCAGTACCTAGATATATTACAGGCTGCTATTTACTCTGTCATACCCGTGATAGTTCACTTGCTTCCATGCTGTATATCATTTGCTTTGGTAGGCTTAAATTGATTGCACTTCTGTTTTTATCTGGAAGAACTTCGTGTTTTTCCATTTCAGCAAAACGGAAGTTACTGATTTGTTTGTATTAAGATGCTTTGCTTTTAGTATAATTGCTGCATAAAAGAAAAATAAGACCTATACATGCACCATACACTTTGGATAGCTTATGTTGTTTGCTAACAGGCTGTGTTATAATTAAAGTAACTGAGCATCTCCCAGAAAGTTCTCTGAAATCTCAGAGTCTGAAGATGTAAGCGAAGGCTTCCCAAGAGCTTGCGTGCACATTTTCTGTTTAGGCTTTGGATTGTGCCTGTAGCTGAGGTGTTACCTGAAGTTGATGATTCAGTTAGTCTGGCCGCACGTTCCTTTTGTAACCTTGATCCTTTATGTGCAGGTGCATCTCTGAGCTGCATTTACCCCGTTTAGCATTTGCTTCTGAAGGGTCATTGAGAAATATAAGGGAAATATATGCTGAAGACTGGGAAAGCAGTCTGGAGGATTGTAGCTTCTTGCTGCAGAGTAGAATTACGACATCTGTCACAGTTTTAGGATCAAAGTTGGACTAATAGGGATAAAAGACAGCACAGTGTCATTTCCTCTTAATTAACCTCAGAGATCTGTCATGCTGTGTTTTCCTCTATTTGCAGGAACGTTAACCATAGTCTAGAGATCAGCTGGGGAAGGCATACTGAAAATAAGGGGGAACCCCCCCTAGAAACTCTTACTACAAGCGGGGCTGGCTCTGGAGATGAGCGTTATATGTGCTGTGAAATCCAAAACCCTTTGACTGTGTAGTTTTTTATGTACACCCCTTCAGTGATATATCTGGTAAGTGCAAATACATGGACAAATAGCTATTTAAAGAAATAAATACATAAGTCGTAGTCACTTTTATTTGACCTGCTATGAGGTACGAATAAAAAGCATTAGCCTTTTTTCTTCTGCTTGCTAAAATATGAGGGTAAAACATATAAACTATTTTTTGTTATGAATCATGGAATTTATTTTTTTTATTAAATTACTGAACTGCTTTTCCCACCTCTCTTTCATATTGACTAATGAGCTTGTAGTTACTCTGAGCTTCAGAAATCTTTAACACAGAGGTTAAACAGTTTTACTGTGCACTTTGAATGCTGAATTTTGCATTCAACTCAGCTGAAAACTTTGGGTTAAGGAGGTAATTTTTTTCAGGCCTTAAAACTTTGAAAATGAAGAAATGCGTAGCTGTAGAAAATGCCACACTATAGCACAGCTACTAGAGTGGCACACCGTATAATTAGTTGGCACTATACCTTTTGTCAAAAGGATGTGTAAGATTCTGTCCCTTATCTCCATGTGCTATTTTCATTGCTTCCAGAAGTCGTGGGGTAGCATGATGGGAAGTCTAGCTGCAGCAGCACACCTGTGTTTGGAAGGACAGTGCGTATTTCATTACGTGGTTCAATATGTCGTCTTGCTAACAGAGAAGTGTTTTTACCAGACTCCTTGTCACTGCTCTGGGCAAATAGTCTCTGGGAGAACAGAGGAGTCTTCTGAGATAAAATGAAGCCTTGGAAACCTTTGGGCAGCCTGCTGTGATTTGTGGGAACGTGTCTGGTATTTGTGTGTAGGCTGGAAGTGGTCTTTTCTCCTTCTATTGATTCTGCTTGGCACAAGCATGGTACTAATCTGGTGAGGATAAATCGCTCGGGTGTTGTTTCTGGGACACTTCTAATAAGGATGGTGGTGTAGGTGATTGCAGGAGAACTTCGTGATTTTAATGTCATTACCTCATGTTTTGGAGGAGTCTGACCTTTACCTAAATTCAAAATTTAGAAACATCACAAAATAGCAATTAGTATTGATTTTTGCATGTAAGGAGTCTGATTGTTGGGTACGTTGCTTGATTTTCCTGGTTTATAAATTATAGCCTTGCAGGTTTTTGTTTGGTTGCTCACTCTTTTGCTTCTACCTTCACTGTCTCTAGGTTATCCTTCTAAGTAATGGTCTCCACTCAAAAACCTTTCTAGATCTCACAAAATCCTGAATGTGTTTTGAGAAGGGCACCTTAAGCCTCTCATTTCATTTTCAAATCTTGATTTTGTAGAATTCAGAGCATGAGGGAGATATCAATATTGCCTTTGGCTTTTAATAGCTATATTTTTGTTGGTGAATATGCGACAGTTTGTAGTGCTGCTTTAGCTATTTTCACCTTGTTGGATACTGATATCAGTAGTGAATAATGCTTGTTTGTGCCTCTTCTGGTAACGTCATCTTTAAAAGACATTAATGTAGTTGTACGATTGGGTAAAGTTAATAGTAATATGTATGGGAGAGATTCTGTCACCTGTTACGATCACGATTCTTTTGGATGCTACATTATAATTACACAAATGAATGGAAGATGTCTGTCTTGGTTGGAGTTTTAATTGATTGGATGGCATAGGCTGTTAATCAAGCTAGAAAGAGCATTAAATGTGTTGTGTGGGAGTATTTCTCATGCAGTTCTGTGGGGTTTTTTTGTTTTATTGACATTTCTTTTTATGAATTAAAGATGGAAGGATAAAAAGCCAGACCAGGAGAAGTAGAATCTTCTCACTTTCACCGTTTCCCACAAATCAAGTACAGACAAAAGAAAGAAAACTGAGACTGGAAGTATGTGCTAAAAATAAGCATATACAGGAACTGTGATTTACTTAATTTTTCAAACAAGTCCGTTGAACAGAATGTGGAGAAGAATTATTTTTGGTTTTTCTTTCTGAAGGAACATATTCATGCAGGAAAAAAAAGCAGTTTCAGGCTAGCTAAAAGTATTTGGAAGTCTGGTCAAAAGAATCAATTCCTCTGTAAGTCTACCTTAGTGCAAAGTATTTATGTAAATAATAGTTAACTAGATCAAGTCCATGGAAATTAAAGCTTACTACTGAAGTTAAATGCCTTGGTAAAGTGGAATGTCAAGCATCTATCTTGACTTTAGTGGTATAATAAGTATTTCTTTGAAGGCATGAGAGATGGTTCCTGTACCCCAGCAGCCTTGTATTTTTGCTGGAAAAAGGAAGACCAGTAGTGATTTGTCTCTTCAGAGAGGTATCTTTGGCTATTTATGCAAGTTGAACAGCTCCACGGGGAGAGACTACTCAGAAATAACCAACAAAGAGCCATTTTAATACTGAAAGGAAAAAAATAATTAAAAATCTGTTTCTAAGGCTCTCTTCCCTAGGCCTATTCCTCAGTTAAACAAGGAGATGTTTTACAGTCTGGAATCATTTGCAATTCCTCTTGCCTTAGAAAGCATCGCGCTCTCTCAGGTCCGAAGACCAGTCCTTCACAAAGCCTGTCAGTGGATCCTCTATAGTATGGGAATTCTTCTTTTAAAACAGCCTTCATCCTCCTTTTGTCCATTTCTTTCCCAACACAGTAACTTTTGAACTTATTCCCCAATCTACATAAGTTTCTGTTCCCTGAATGTTTCAACCGTTATTAATATATTGCCAGTATGCCATATGTGCTACCCCTTCTTTTAGAGATGGGGATGGTATTTGTGTCTTCCACTTGTCTCTTTCCGTCACCATCTCTTCCTCCAGGAGAGCCTTTGACCTGTTCTGTGGGTGGACGTTGTGGTCCAAACTAGAGCTGTTTTTTAAGTGCTTTAGGGTCTTCTGTGAAGGACAGGAAGCATGAAAACCCACTGATGGGGGAGTGGAAGTCAGACTAAACACCATCTTCCCTCTAGCAGAGCATCTGTAGCTGAAATGTTAACGTCTAAGTGCATTTTTATTAGAAATAGGTCTCCCAGATTCTAATTCAGATGTCAGAGGTTGATGGCAATATCAATAAAAAAGCCAGTAGCATGGCCTTTATTCCCTACTCTGGTGCTGACATGTGACAAAAATAAGCGTGATAATTTTATAGCTTCTTTTTTTCTGCCTAAAACATAGCTGCATTAATCTGAAAGACAGGTGATTTTCCAAGGTCAAAAGTGCCTAGCTACAAATTGATGAGCTATTATGCGTGTCTGTGGTTTCTTTGATGTGCTGTATTATAATATGCGTACAGAACTGGTCATAAAAGTTCCATTTAAGGGTATTAAAGCACACTGGGACATTTAATCAGGTTAGAATTCCTGTCAGCTGGCTGCAGGCATGGTGTTGTTCAGGCCATCATTAACAAAGTGTGCAGAATACAAAGACGAATGGCTGTTACATCAGTTCAGGTTTCCCTGGGATGACCTTTTTATTTTGGGCGTTTGGCTGATAGTTCAGTGGAGATACATCGCACAACTGTGGGTACGCTGCTGGCTAGCAGAGTAGCTGGCTGTTCCTACTGCAAGCAAACTTAGATGGAAAGAGGAAGGGAAAATATTTGCAGTCTCACTAACAAAGTTTCTGTAATAGGAATGTATGTATTTTGCAGAAAAAAATGTATTAACACGTAGATTGTTTCATCAGCTTCCACCACTTATTCTTTAAGGAATGACTTTGCTAGGACTGTAATGCGCATGGCTGTTCTTAAGCGACCTTACTGTAAAAATCAATCTACATTAGAAAATATTGCAGTTTAAAACAGACATTTTGAGGTACTGAGAATTTGACTGGATAACAAAGAAGATGATATTTCTACCAAGATTAGACCTTATGTGAAGTCTGAAAGATAATGTTGTACGTAAAGTCCTATTACACAAACTCCAAGTTAAATTGTCCCCTTTTAAATTGAAGTAGCTGCAAAAGTGAATGAGTCTGGGAATGAAAATAAAGCTAGACATTGGAATTGGACTTTTTATGTATTATGTTTTTATGTGCAGTAAATGCTTTTGTTAAGAACAAAGATTTTCTTAATGCAATGAATTACCAATTTCGAACAGCTCGGCAGGTTTGGAGGGGCAGATGCTTTAGAATGGGCGAAAAAGAGTTTGGTTTTATACTGGAAGTTTGGATCTAGTGCTTGCCTCGATTTTTTTTTAAGTAATACCCTGATAAAATCTGCTATTTTTGGCTGTGATAGTCTTATTACATGGATTCACTTTCAGTGCAAAATATTCAGCTTAACTAACAAAATATATTTTAATTAATGTTTATCTCATTTCAATCTTGCTAAGTGTTTAAGATGCTTTATATTTTGTGCTTTTTTGTTATATATGTTTAAAACCTCTTCAAATGTGCAATTTCTCATGCCTTTCATTATTTTCGTAAGGATAAGTCAGATTCTTTCTTTCCTTTTGCCTGCTATTCTGGTAATGTCTGGTAGAAACATCTTCAAAGTTGAGCATCTGGTCATAATTTGCCCTTTAATAGTTTTTTTTTTTTTGGTTGTTTTTTTCTCTCTAAGTAGCAGCATGGATAGTTCCCTTACTTGGGGTAAGCTCAATGTCACTTTGCCTTGGAAACTTTGCCCATGTGCGCAGTGCTTGGTTGGGGTTTGTTCTCCCTTTTGGCAGAGAGTGGCTGGCCGAAGGCTGGATAATGCTCCTGCCTGCCAAGACGTGGGGACTGCTTCTACCCCAGCCCACTCCACTTCTCTGAAACTGCAGCCAGATTGGCTCCTGGTGAAGAATCTGATAGAGGCAGTTCTCACATAATGGCTTTCTTGATGGTGAAAACCTATTACGTTAGCTGCTCCTCTGGCTGAGCTGGAGTGAGGGAAGGAGGTCCTCCGAGCTGGCTTATGTAAGTGGAAAGCCTGCAGTGCTTTCAAGGTGAAACACACATCTTTGCTCCTTTCCTGAATAATTAAATAATTGCAGTAGTGCTAAGGAAGCAGAAAGAAGAGCAAAGATCTGACTGTAAAGGCTTCTGTTCTTCCAATCAGTCCTCTTCATAACTTTTTTTTTTTGCATGAAATGTGGGCAGAATCGTTCTTCAAAACATTGAGAAGAGTAATGTGTTAAATGGGATATAGGGAGTGAAGTTCGGTAAATAAATGGTACGTTACGTCATGGGACCTTGTAAGGATAGGTGTAGCCATTTTTCAGCTAGTTCCTGTGAAATGTGCATAATACTCCCAGTAAAGGGCATCTTAGAAAAACATATGAAAACCATATGAAAAATGGAAGGATGTAGAGCTTTGTCTTCGGTATCTTTATTATGATATAGCACTAAATTTTTCTTAGTATATAGCATGAGAGAGAAAAAGGAAACTCAGGAGATTATTAAAGGCTTTTTATTAAAGTCATACAGCTCCAAATAATTGTCTTTTTCATTAATACAATAGAAGCTAAAGATATTTGGCAAGTAGAGTCCTGGCTAAGCGAGCACTTCAGGAAAACTGTTTCACTTCTGAGTACTGGATGTGCTAATTGCAAGATCTGATGCCTTACAGAGGAACAAATGTCTGGAGAGATTCCTTACTAAATATCAGGAGGTGTTTTGGCATAGCTTTACAAAGAATCTTTCCAATAAATGGCCACTATAAATAGCTGGTGGGTCTCTGAGATGACAGCCTCCTTGCAGGAGAGCGGCAGTGCCGCATCGGTGGGCGAGTACCGTTTAGTTGTTATTTTATTGTGTTTTTAACATGCTTTCTGTTCCAAGCTAATTACTGGTTGCTAGTAATATATCAGACTCTTATTTCACTGTATCTTTAAATATATCACATAACTACTAAAGGATTAACAGTGATTAAAATCTAACCATTGCATGAAAAGTTTATTATCAATTTTCTCTCACCAGTAATTGACTTTTTTGCAATAGGTGGCAAGTGTCATTGGAACAAAGTCCTCAGATTTTCATATAGACCGTAAGATACTGCCATGCTATCAGTGTTAATAAGTAGTAGTACTGAGAAGAGTCGAGTAGCAATCTCGCTACGTAGCTCATCTTAAACCCTGAGATATTATGTACAGCCTTGGTCTAAACTCTCTGCTCTTTCTGTTCAATTAGTACCTGGAGCAATACAGTATTAAAATGTTTTTTAAACACACAAGCTGAAGACTCTTGCACTACTTCCATGCTCTCTTGTCTGTGAATAATGTGCTCAAACCCAGGCTTTAAATGCAGTTTTAAATTTGGCTCAGGATTTCAAAACTCTTTGTTTTAAAGACATGTTCAGAGCTGATTGGCACTCTCCAGTATTTGTCGTGACAAATTTGTTTCTAGATTTAGGCTGTGAGGAGCATACATGTTACGTCACTTGTAGCTGACACAGATATGCTAGTAGCACTTTAAGATATCTTAAAGTAGCATCACAGCATCTTAAAGAAGTGTGCTTAAGGTACTGCGTGATGTGAAGTTGGGCGGTGAGTATGATGGGAACAATCACAGAATGGTAGGGGTTGGAAGGGACCTCTGTGGGTCATCTAGTCCAACCCCCCTGCCGAAGCAGGGTCACCCAGAGCAAGCTGCA
>Ga0065711_1030125_pt1 | contig 33601 bp, 21 predicted proteins | sample Hoacrofraction12_FD_59098 | JGI IMG/M metagenome (GOLD analysis project Ga0065711, IMG submission 59098) | Hoatzin crop microbial communities from Cojedes, Venezuela - Epithelial fraction 12 v2 (version 2) | ecosystem: Host-associated > Birds > Digestive system > Esophagus > Crop | place...
GGGGGGGGGTGGGAGAGGAAAGGGAAAAATCAGTGCTGTTCAGAGAAGTTGCGGCGCGGAGGAAGGCGCACGCCCAGCGCCGAGCCCGTCTGAGGGGCACTGGAGCAGCACCACCAAGTTCTTCTGGGCTGCTGATGGGGAGAGGTAACATTCCTCCTCCCCCTTCCCCGAGTTCCTCCACGAGTTGTTAACCTGAAGTCTCGTTTTGTGGTCGCTTGCTGGAGTTTTGTTTGCCTTCCAGACTGGTTCTGTACGGGATACCAAAGAACTATGCATTAACTGTAAACTTAGAGGAGCTGAGTGGCCTCGGTAGGTTCTTGATTTATATCACGCTAAAGCAGAGAGGAGGGCAAAGTTTTACTCGCTGAGCGCCAAGGAATGAATTGCAAGTACATTGCTCTTTCTTTTGCTGTTTCTGCTCTGAAGTCTTCGCAGTAGGTTTTAAAACTTTGCGAAGTTGTGGGTTGTTTGGGGTTTTTTCCCCCCCCAGTAATTATTTTGCTCTCCTTTTTCCTGCCCCCAGGTCCGAGAGGACGGTAGTCCATACGATACGGAGGGATCTAGTTTTCAAAATGGAATTGCAGCTCGTGCTCCTTTTCGCTGGGATAATTGCATTTTCGGACTCGGCGAGAGGTAAGGAGACCGCGCTCGCCGCAAGCGCTCTGTGACTCGCACCCTTCCCTCTGCTCCGCGGGGCTCGTGCCCCGCCAATGCCCGGGGTGCCCTCGGAAGGGACCCCGCGAGGGAGCTGCAGCGGGCTGGGGCTCGTCCCCTGCACGCTGCGGGTCTGTGCAGGGCTGCGGGCGTGTGCCCATGTGCGGTGCCTCCTCACCTGCGTGTTTCGGGGCCATTGGGTCGGATGGAGCGCGGTCACTCCGGGTTTGCTGAGGTCTCCTAGGCGCAGGTGAACTTCCAGGGGCTTTTCTCGTGCGTGTGTAAAAATACACAGACAATTTTAAAGGAAAGAGACCGCATTCCTCTGTGGATCAGAAATACCTCTCCCCTCCTGCAATCCCTCCAGCCTCTGCCCTGTGTGTTCCCACCAGCAAACTAAACAAACACGTCCATTAACTTCCTCGGTGACAGACAAATGACAGTTCCCAACAGCGAGAACGTATTTTAACGCTGGGGCTCCAGCAGTTGATCAGATTTCAATAAACAGGTTACTCTACCAGAAGCAAATTGAAATACATTGACCTGGGAGCAACGTTGGGGGGGGGGTGTAGAAAAAAAAGACTATTCTTTATAGGAAGGTGCTTTAAGCAAAGCTCTGGGATCAGAGTGGAAGGAGCGGTCGCTTTTCCTCCGCTCTCGCCTGTGTCATACCCTGGCGGGTGCTGTCCCTGGAAAGCCTGAACGAGAAACCCTGCTTTCAACTCCGGTGACAAAGGAGGGGCTGCATTGTTCCAGGAGAAAGGGGGTATGGCTTTAGGATGCAGATTGCTCCAGCTGCCATCCCCAACAGTATCAGAGTTGCCTGAATTGTTGAAAGACCTTTAAATCACCCAGTGCCATGCAGTTGCGAATGAAAAGGTTTAAACTTGCCCTTCGCTTGGGCCGTAACTTGCCAGAAATAAACCTTGGGGGTGAGGGTGGGAAAGGAGAGGGGAAGCATTACTCTAAAAATCCAAGGTTTGGTTAGCCCGTTGCTTTTTTTTCCTCCTTGGCGTTGGCTCCCAAGCAAATATTTTATGGAGGCAAAAGCACCATAAAATGATTCGACTGGAAGCTGAATGAATAAGAAAACAGTGTATAGGCTGGAAGTCCTGCACGTCTGAATTCCAGGCAAGGTTTACAATGGAGGCTCAGTTTAAGTTGTAGGCAATGGGCAGCAGTGTAGGAATTAAGATGACCTCATGGATGTGTATTATTGCAATGGACCTGAGAAGTTGGTGGAGTTCCGGAAAAGATCTGAAGTGGGCAGGAGAAGACAAAAAGATTTTTGTCTCTGTTGTGAGCCGAGTATCGGCTGCTTTACTGGCTGACCCTGTTTAAATTTGGTTTGCACTTGTCTTGCTCGTACTCTTTTATTGCCACTGGAAAATGAAGTGGGCCGTTGTGTGAAGAAGTGACAGAAAATTAGCAGCAGTAATTTCAGGACATCATCGCTTTTCCTGTGTAAAGGTCTCTTTAATGTAGCTTTGGTAGGATCATATTGGTAACTGGATTATTTGAACTCTTTTCAGAGCTGGAAAAATCCATCCTGCAAGCGGGTGGAGAGATGATTCTGGTTATTTAAAATGATGTAGAAATAGAGCTTAAAAACCAGGGCCAAACTCATGAAAAATGTCATTCATTCATTCATGTGCTGATATCAAGAGAGGGAAAGTGAAGAAGAAAAAGGTGTCATTGCTGCAGAAATACAGACAATACCCTAACATTTAAATCCCGCTTTGCACCTTTAGAGGTTGAAAGTATTCTTGATAGCGGAGGACGTAGATGAGAGATCAAACTCGCAAGTGAGAAGAGATGAGACACTCTCCAGCACGTTGCAACCATACTTTGTGCTGTTGAATATCCCCAATAATTAGATGTTTACATAGGGATAATTTCAGATTCTTGGAAAAATGTGCCCAGTTGTTAACGTGCCTGCGGATTTTTTCCAAATGTATCACACGGTGGGCTCGGCCGCTGGAGATGTATAAATGTTACCTGTTTCAGTTGCTCGGGTTTTATAGACAGTTCCTTGGCCAAATCTCAGGCTGAGGCTTTTCTCTGGAGGAAGAAGGGTTCTTTGTTTTGTCCAAACAGCGTTTAATATCTGTATCCTGATTGCAAATCAGATGTGTGTGGCCCAAAGCCTGCCAATGCCTCCTAATCTGAGGCGTCAGAAGTGAAAGAGGTGCTCGCTGGCTTGCAACCAAGTGAGGAAGGTGGCTGAGGAGGCCCTCCGTGAAAGTGCTGGTCCTTCTCTTTTCCCTATGTTAGGCAAAAGTGGCTTATGCCGGAATGAGGACGTTCGTTTGGAGCCGGCTGATTGCGTGCTCGTGTTTGGGGAAGAGCTGTGCCGTGGTGCATTTGCACAAGGGGGCAGAGTTAAGTTGCCCACGCGCTCCGGCTTCGATATTTCCTGACAGATGAGTGCTCAGCTGCAATCTTCCATTAAATGTTATGTTGTATTATTTTTGCATCTTTATTTAGGCGATGCCTTTTAAGGCGAAGGGCCCCGCAGGGATGACTGATTGGGCTAATGCGGCAACTTTTTTTCCGCCCCCAGCGAACGGGGGCATTTTTCCAGGTTCGGAGCTGTGCCAACAGGCTCTTGTCCCTTCTAGTGACCCAATATGTCACCTTGCCGATGTACAAAACACTGCAAAAAAGGGGACATCTTAGGAAACTAAGATAAAGTCTTAAGAAAGAGGCAATACATTCAAAGTATCCACGCAAAGCAGAAACAGGTCTGAATTTAGAGGTCAGGTGCAGAACTCGCTGTTGTCTGGAGGGATGAAGGATGACGTAGCTCTGGCCAAGTTTGAACCGATGCTTTTGGGGCCACAGTTTAAAGGCTTTGGCTAAGGGCTTGTCTACACCTGCAAATGCACTGGATTAACCCTTCCAAAAAACTAAATCTGGAATAAATCCCCCAATGACCAATCTTACTCCGGGCTAAAGATCTCCTGGAAAGATGCTGTACCTAAAAGGTCTTCCTCGGGAGCTGTTTTCGTAAATACCCAAACTCCTCCTTTCCCTCATGGGTGAAGACAAGAACTTCTGTGTGCACAAAATCCAGCCTTTGAGAACAAAACCTGCATGCTGTGGTGTTCGAAGAGGGACTATGCCCTCCAGCTGACAGCCAAGGCGTAGGGCAGCAGCATCAGCCTGGTTGCCAGCTGCACCGAATCGCGTCAGCCCTGAACCTGGGTTAACAGTGCAGGTCCAGTGGCTCGTCCCTCGTGTCACTCCATTCCTGTTCTCTCCAAGCAGCCCTATACTGGGCATAAAAGGCCTCAGCATCCTGCCCTGGCCCTCCTCCGCGGGGACGAATGCCGTCTTGGGTCACTAACCTCTAGTGACTATGTCCTGCAGCAATGTAGCTCCTACCACTCCACACCTCCGGTCGGACACAGGTAATACAATCTGATATTTTCCTGCCTATGTTATCTCAGTGACACACAACGCAATATTTGTTCCCAATCTGTCAAGTTGCCATCGTATTCGTTTTGGTGACCATATACGGTAACGTTGGGATGTGCTTGGCTTGGTCCCGTGGCTTAAACAAGATTTCATGCGGTATGTTCAGAAGTTTTTGGTAAGAGCAGTAACAACCCTCCTGTTAGCGAGTAAACTGATATTCTGCTGGAAACTAATTAGTTTGGATGTTGATTTCATTTTCGGTGCATTGCGTAGGGAGGGGAAGAACGGGACCTTAATTGCTTTCTGGTCTGGCACTTCTCTGTGCGACACTTGGCTTCCAAGCCTGGTTGTTGCCTGCTTTACAGGGAATTTGTGGATGGGACCACCTCAAAATTCAATAGTTTTGTGTAGAAATAATGCTATGTACCATTTTTCTTTGTCTGAGTATTGGAGAAAAGAGAATAGGCCACTAGAAGGTTTTTTTTGTTGCTTGGGAGGCGAGTTCTTCATTCTGGTGAACGTATTTACCATTCTGTAACTTTGGGGTTTATAAGAGTGAGTGGTAGTTGAAATGGAAAAGATAAATAATTATAATGTAAGAGAGATGGTGCTTGGCTTCTGTTTTACTCCTTTATTCTTGCTAAGTGGTTGTTGCCAGATATAACGATTAGGTAATTTCTTGCTTGTGAAAGAGAAGCATGTTCAGATCTAATAGCCTGATTCAGATTTTATGTAAGTCCCTGCACATATTCTGGTTAAGTTTGGGGCATTTTTTGGATCGTGCTCGTGGGGAACTTACCCATGAATAATCTGTCAGTGTGACTTGTACCTAGAGTCAACATGACGATCTGAGAAAATCCTGGTTATTTTTTTAAACGCTGGTTCCTCCCTTCTTCTGAGGCTGTCGGCTGCTTTAAATTGCGGCTGAGTTCAAACATAAAATACAGCGTGCGTCATGCTGGAAAATTAGGGTTGATCTTATTTTTTTTTTATTAGGAATATTACAAAACTCGGCAAATTGCTCAAATATATTTAGATTTTCCTTAAAGTTTTTTATAACTTTGTTTTCCAAGTCCATATGTTTCTTTGACCTTCATTAGAAGACGCAAGCAGCAAATTATAAGACGTCTTTCCTGTGTTGAACTTGTACACAGCGAAGGCTAAACTCCAGAGTGTGATTTTTATCCACAGAAGAAACTTTAATGTGCTGTGAGGTGGTGCTTGAGAAATTACAAGAAAATAGTTCTTTCAGGATAAATGTCATTCAAAAACAAAAACAGCAAAAGGGACACTTGCTAGCAGGTAGGAACCTGCTTTTCAAGGTTAGGGACCATTGTTACTAATTTATTAACTAAAGATGAAGTTCGTCATCTAGAATTTAATGGCCGATAGAGCTGATCTCTTCCAGCGAACGGTCTGATAATTCCTTTCCGAGCGGCCGTCTCGCCACAAGCAACACTGGTACATCTGGGTGCAGAATGCTCATTATGGAATAGGGTGAACAAAGTAGAGATGGTCACTGGCTGTGCATTTTTAGGTTAATTATTGGGAGAGATAAAAATTTCCACTAAAAGGGGAAAATAAGAATAGAAAGCTCCTCTTGTGCCTAGTTTAAATTAAAAAAAAATACCTACCACCACCAACCTTTAGTCATAGCTTTATTTATTCAGTGGGAGTAGAACCAGTGCAGCTTTCTGATTTTCGTGAGACGTGAAACTCCTACTGGTGTCTGCAGTGACTTGTAAAATCATACCGCTCAAAGGATCCATGTAAATGTATCCCAGCATTATTGGAGTCGGTGGAAATGCTCCTTTCTCCCCTTCTTCTCATTAACCTACTCATTTTGTCTGGTTTCAAGGAGTTTGTCTTTCATCTGACCTCTTCCTGTGTTTTCTGGTGGGCTGCTCAAGATGAAATGCATTTGATCTTGTTTTGAACATTTAATTTGGATTTCTATTCCTTTTCTTGCTCTCTGTAATCGGTCTTGACTTGGATCTTTTTCTGCTATTAATGCCTTCAGAGGTATTTAGCTGTGTTGACCTGTCCTAATATTTTGCACCAAGGTGGAGCCTTCCTGGTCATATAGGGGACTTTTTTTAAGAGCAGAGCCAGTGTGAATGTAGAAGTTGCAAAGACTGCTGTCTGATGCAAGCCTGTTGAGTCTGGTGCTCACTCGTAGCAGCCGTGGTAGTAAGGTAAAAGAAAAATATTTCCAAAAGCAAGCTTGAATAATCTGATCCTGCTGTCCCGATGTCGTATGAGATATGCAGATGCAGCCCAGGCCAGTTTTAACAGGTTAGGACCTGATTCCGAGCCTGTGAGTGTTGGTGCCGTCACTCCTACTCACTCCCATGGGCTTTGGATCCATCCCTGAAGGATGACTTACGCAAATTATCTGTGATATCGACCTCTGTATAGATCCCTCATGTTTGACAGGAGAAGAGATGTGGGCTAAGCGTGGTATTTTGGATCCCGCTATTCCCCTGCTCGACCAGACAGCTTGAACTCAATTTTTTTTATTCTAGAAACGCATTGCTTCTGCCCACTGCGAGCTCGGGCTGGTGGCTGGAGCGCGTGCTGCCAGGGCTGAAAGCAAGTTGGAAAGATTGCTTTGACTTTGGGTTGCCGCAGAGGGATTTATCCCCAAAGAAAGGGTGCCATTCTACGGGCGGTGTTGATAGGTGTGGAGGGGCAGAAGACTGGCCTGGGAGTTATTTAACAAGTTAATATATGCCGTTTGCTGCTGAATCCATTCACATCTCTGATTTTTTTTTTTCCCCCCCTGCCCTCTTCCGAGTCAAATAAACACGGGCTGCATGGAGTTTGGTTGGTTGCCCTGATTGCACAGTCTCCCCATTGTGTCACAGCAGAAACATGGTATCCAGCAGTGCTGCGAATAACCTAAGGTTTTTATTTCATCCAAACCACTCCAATTTTCACAAAGACATTTGGCCAATAACTCCAGGCTAATTCTTCCATTGAGTGTTTAAACTTAATTTTGAGCTTCACTAAGGGAAGGAAAATGTAAATTGGCAACAGAGGCTGCTCAGAGCAGGTTAATGTTTCTCAAGACTGCTGCACCTGTATTCTCAGCCTCTCTACAAGTGGCTTCTAGCTCGATGGGACCCGAAACCATTTCTCCTTAAGTCTTATTTCATGAAAGATTTACACAGCCTTGGATATTCTGTCAATGGATTGAGGAGTAAGGCAAGAGGTGTCGTACTGTAGATGCCCCTTGGGTGGTGTTGACTTTGTTGGGTATTTTAGGAGCTGTCAGATAGATAAAAACACAGGTACAGCAGACAAATGCAGAAATGAGGATTTCATTTGTGCGATAGACATTTTTTTAAATTCATATCCTCCTTGCTGGGTTTGCTTCCAGATGCCCATTGCGCTGATGGCTGCGAGAGTGTGGTGCTGGCATTGTGCAGAATCTCCACGGCAATTGTGGGCTTGCTAGTTCTGCCTGGAACAGGATACTTGGGAGAGGGAAAAAGCTGGAGGAGGATGTGGAGGGAAGTGTAAGCATTAGCCAACCTCCAAGAGAAAATTTAGGCCGGATTAATGGACTGCTGAGCTTGAGGCCTCGGGCAGCCAAGCCGTGGGAGAGGGTATTGAGCATGCAGCGTGTGTGCTCTGAAGAGGATGCTGGGATGCAGCTTTCCCAAATCTATGCTGTATTTCTTTTTTCAGCTGTGTCGTCCCAGGTGTTCCTGCATCATTAGGTATAGGTGTGATGCTTAATTGGCTTTTGACCAGCGTGTGACTCTGAGTAGAAGCATTCTGTTGGAAAAGGGGGGTGTGGGGGGGTGTTTATTTGTGTTAGCTAGTATTTTACTATTGCATTTTATGGATTTCAGTCTTCCTTTTCCTAGAGAGAAGGGGTGGTCTGAGGCCAAATCAGTCCCAAAGGAGGGAGAAGGGACAGTTACTCAGCCCCACCAGCCTCCCTAAACCGAACAAGCCAAATTGCTGGAGTTAGGCTGATGCAGATGCTAAAGCGCTGTGAACTGGTTTCTTTTCCTCCTTTTTATTATCGACTAATAGATTTGTGTAAGTTGGAGTAATTGAGGAAGGTATTTTTCTCAGCAGTTGTTCTCACCGAAGCAGATCTGTTAACACTGGTTAAGCAATGACAAGTGTCAGCCAAGTTACAGGTGTATGAACTGTGTGTCAAGGATGGAAGGGTTAATGAGTAACAGGGCAAACCTCTGGACACTGTGGAATATCTCCCCAAAGATATGGCAGGCTCTCTGTGGAAGGAAGAATGCTCGTTTGGTGTCGACCAGTTGTAAAATTGGTAGCTAAAACTCCTTCAGAGTGCGGGTACCCTGCTGAGAGAGGATGCTATGAGCCATCTCGCTCGCCTGCTGGGTGGATCAAAATCTTTCATGTTCTTTTGCAGATTAACACAAGATTTTGATGGCAATCACAGTGTCTCTTTAGTCAGACAAGTAACATTAGGAAGTGTTTAATGTACTTTTGGGCAGTTTAAAGTGGGAAACTAGGAGAAGAGTTGCCAGCTCCACCAGCATGTGATCAGGCTCTGTACTCTGCTAAGTCGTTTCATATTTTCAGGGTTGGATATTGCTCTAAGTTACAAAGGTGATAGTCCCTTTAGTTTCAGTGAGTTGTAGCTGAGTAGTTGTGAGTAGGATTTAAATTTATAATCCTACCAGAGAGCATAAATTAGGCCCTTGTAAGACAAGGTTGTGTTTCAGTTCTGCACAGTGAGGCACCGAGCCACAGGGAGGGTTCATCGCTATCTGCAATAGTTAATATAAAACTAGATTAACAGATCAGAGCTGATGAGTATCTTTCCTCCTCCTGGTATTCACAACCAATCAGAAATGCAGTGTTGCCGGGGTTAAGTTCGTTAAGGACTAATGAGAGTGGAGCTTTCAACTTAATCATGACTGGGGACAGGTGTTTACTTTTCCTCAACAGGTTTGATTGACAAGGAATCTTAAATCTATTAGGGAGATATTTGCATATGCAGGGGAACTGGCTTTGGACAGTTGATTTCTAATTGCTGGATTTGTTATCTGAAAATGTTTGCTGTTGCTCTCAGCACACATCTATTGTTTCTGGGATACAAAGAGACACAAAGAAGTGGTAGAGGCTAGTCAGAGCATTTTGCTCAGAGGCTGGAGAAACCCTAAGGTAGGGATGGGTCAGTGTTTTAGCTAGAGCAGAGCAAGGTCCTGCTTGTACTGCTAAGGCAGAATGCTCTTCCCGATTCGATCCTTGCTCAAACAGGGGTAGACCAGCAGATTTGGAGGATTTCAAGCACTATTTTGTGATAGTGCTGTATACAGGGTTAATCCTGGTATTGGAAGTTCATTGGAAACACCAGAGTAGTCTTTCTCTGCAACTGGTAAAGTAGCCTCAGGATATTTAATCTGAAGCTTAGTCTGGGGCTCTTCTCCCCACGAGTACTCCTATAGGGAGGAGGATTGCAGCTTCATAGGGATGGGAATCTTTCCCCTTTCCCCAAGTTTTACCACTAATGCCAAGGAAGAAAGCAGCAAGGTGCTACTCAAAAGTAGCCACAGCAATAGACCTGTGTATTTGTAATATTTATTACTATTTATTGAGAGTTTCTAGTGAAGGAAAAAAAAAAGAGACCTAAAAAGTGCTGCTTACACAGGCAGCATTCTTCTAGATAGTATCAGGAGAAAAAACTTGTCTTTGTGAAGACCACAGACTAGCTAAGTGGAGTTTGAAGCTTATTTTTCTTTTATCCTAGAAAATCCAATAAATCCAGTAAATTCTTTCAGTGTGGTCTTCCATGAGTTTTTCAACTTCGTCTGACTCAGAGATTATTTGAGTGCCATTATAGACCAGGGGTCAAGCAAGTTAATTCCCAGAACAGTGTGCTGCCCTGTTTTCAAACTGTGCTAATCAGGGTTTTGAGTCAAAGCGTGGTAGTTTGCTTAGTGAAATTATTTTCCTGTTAGAAAATTACAAGTAGGTTCTGACTATTCGTATTGGCTTCAGTCACCGGAGAGCTCGCATCACATGCGGAGCAAAGCTCCTGGGGACGTACTCACCGTGGGTCAGGGCACTGGTGGGGGCTCATTTTCCAGCTCCCAAGACTGAATTCATGACAACAGGCTAAAACCTTATTAAAACAAAACAAAAAAGAAAGAAATTGTTACGGTTGCATTTACACCTCCAGTGGGACGGCGGGAGGGCTGTGTGGAGCCCATCCCAGCTGTAATGTGAATGTCCTTTCCCAAAGGAGACATTTGGTGGAGTTATTTGGTTACCTCTCCCCCTCACCTTTGTGTAATTGACTCTTGTTTACTTTTTCCTCCTCCTTTCCCGAAGTTTATTACCGCTGTTTAGGCAGAGGAAATGAATTAACATAATTTAGTGGGTTTTAGAACAAGACACATTCCCTGGATGTACGTATACGCACGCTCCCAGTCGCCCTCCCAGTGCTGCGCAGAGGAGCGTGTTTACAGAGTCTGGGTCCATTTAGGGAGAACAATACCCTGATTATGGAGGGCAGCCTTTTATTCCCAGAAACCAGAAGGAACCATTCGCTTCAAGCAGCTACTGCCCCGTGAAGGTACGGGCGGCGCGAGCTGCTAGAAGCAGGGAATAAATCTGTTGTGGACACAAACCAGCAGCATTGTTCTCTGCGGAATTCGATTTAGGGGTGGGGGTGAGAAATGGTCTCGGGACAAGCCAAGCGCCAAGTTTAAGATCTACCAGCGTACAGAGAGGTGTTGTGGCTTCCAGTTTAATTTCCAAGTAATAGCTGTGAGACTGCAGAGGGAATTATGTGGTGCTTCCTGAGCTGGCAAGGTGGTGTGGAGGTTTGGTGGGAAGAAGATGGTAACTGAGCCTCCAAGTGGTTTTGGATGGGCTGAGTTGGGTTGAAAGGTGCTGTTATGTATGAAGTGCCAGTCATTTCTAAATGCAGTCACGCACCTGTGCCTGGTAGATAATGCTGAAGATGTCACATGGAGCATTTGCTTCACATGATGTTGGGAAAGGTCAAGCACTTGATTTCTGTCCTGCGAAGCTGGGTCATCAGCAGCGCAAATAGGACCCCTCTTCCTCTGCCCAACCACAGCCGCTTGGATCCTGGCAGTAAATGCTTCTCCGGTGTGATCTCATGGCAGCTGAAGATGACTGAACTTGACCCCACCACTGTCCTGTCCTTGTCCTGCCCTATTCCCAGGCTTGTAACTCCCTTGTACTAGTGCGAGAGCTCTTCTGACCTTGCTGTTGGTTGTTCTGGGGAGCCAACCTGGGCAGGAAGCCAACCTGGAAAAAAATGAGATGAGTTAAATTGTTATAGGAGCATGACCTTAGCTTGTGGGGTATTGCGGTGTGACCACAAGCAGCAAGTCCTTTCCCACTTATGGCAGGAGGGCTCAGTACTTTGGAGGACCTAGCATTTATGCGAACATTTATAAAATGACCCTTTAGGAATGTAAAATGCGGCAGGGTCCACACTGTGACATGTGACATTGCCCGGGGGCAGGGAATGTGAAGAGTGGAGATAATCAGATTTGGATCCTGCGTCGTCCCGCAGTGGATCGCATTGGACAAAGTGTATATTACCCTGGCAGAAACTTCTCATCCAGCAGTGGTCTGGGCCGTCCTGAACAGGCAGTAATTGTTCCCCGTTGACTTTTGCTCTTGGTTCCGCTCACTGAGAGGGTAGCACATCTCTGACCCTTTTGCATTGGGAGATTCCAGCTTGCACGGTCTATATTGTGACAATTTTCTGTTTGTCTCGGTGAAAATTCAGAGTGCTTTGTAGGAAAACGGGAGTTTTCCTTCCTCCGTCCTCTGCTTTTGGCCTCTGAGGGAGAAGGATCATTTTGGGGAGCTGGGAAATGACAAATTAATGCTGCCAGCACTTGCTGGCCCTCCTACGGCGTTGCCTGCTGCGAGGCAGGAGCACAGCCGGCAGCGAGGACGGGCTCCAACCAGCGCTGATGGTGACCGCGTTCGCTCCAGCCCAGGCACGGTGTTCATCGACCCCGGTGCCGAGGTGAACGTGGTCTGTCGCCCAGGGCTGGGAGGGAGACAGGTTCCCCCCAACCTTGGCTTCGTCTCTGTGTGGACTTCTGACTACTGGCACCACTTCAGGGGGTTGCAAAAATAAGGCAGGGAAAAGCAACTCGTGCAAAATACTCCCCGCAGGTGAAAATATTTTTCCAGGGGAACAGAGCCGATAGGGTAAACAGGTAAAGCCGCAGGGCTGCATCAACAACGCTTCAAGGGGCTTTCTGGAGGGGGGCTGCTGATGTTGGCCTGTGAGGCGTGGTGGGTGAATTCTGGCTGGGGATGATTGATGTGTGTCTAACGTGACGAACCACGACCCTGCACCCCGGAGAAAGGGTGGCTTTCGCTTGCCTGTCGATGCAGTGTTTTGTAGAGAGGGGGAGATCCTGGTGCATGTCCCAGTACCCACAGGAAGGCTGCTGGGGTTGCTCTGGGTCGGAAGGCTAAACTCTGGCACGTTCAGGAAGATCAGAACTTGGTACTAAATAATTATAATTATCCCCAAGGCAGCAGGGATGTGTTTGGTGGTTAGTTTTTTTTCTTTTTTAAATCTTTTAAAATCTGATGGATCTTCTCAGGTCTGGACAATGCGAGAGGGGCAAGAACAGGGCAAGGAGAACTGTTCCAGAGTCCATCCCTGCGTCTGTGTCACCGTGATGGCTTTCTGCTGAGAGCGTGAGGGTATGCGGTGATCTGTGGAAAAATGTGAATCTTGGCAGCAGTCCCTGGTTCAAAATATCTGCGAAATACTGAGCCGGGAGGTTGAAAATACAACTTTGGGGTCTCTTTCTCCAGAAGGAAAAACAGCATCGAACTTCCACTGAGACAAGTGTTTGAAAGTAAACAGCAAAAAATGCAATGTAGAATTAAAAGGGAACAGCTTAGTTATCAGACACTGATTGAAATAACAGCAGAGGGGAGCAAGCCTGGATGGATTTTAAGAGCCTCTTGATGTGGATCTTGTTGTTCGCATACTTGTGGGTGCTTTCCCTGCTCCCTCTGCCAGAGTAACGCAGGTACTGTCCGAAACGCAAAACTCCCCCCAACCAGCAAACCTGGGAACTTGTCTGAGGGAGATGAAAAATGCACCAAAGTAATTAACTGAGCTTTCTGCTGTAAGTATCCCCGGCTTCAAACAGGAGCAGGGCCTTCTTTCCGTGGCATGTGTTGGGAGGGTGTTTTACTACAAGACAGAGATATTAAGGCAGAGCTGGAGGAGGACTGCAACATCTAAAATATTTAATATTGGCAACAGTTTTGGTTGATACGATGAGCACAGCGTAAGGCAAGGTTGTTGTTAGAGCTGGTGTGTTGTTTTTTTTTTTTTTTTTAAGCATTGGGGTTAGTACCAAAGCCCGGTTGTTGTGTTAAGGGCTGTCAAACCCAGAATGAAAGACAGACAGCTACAGTCTTAACTGCAAGGTACTAACAGCTCTTTGTATACTGACTTTATGCTTTACTCTGACAGAGGCTCCCTGCAAAAACCAGACCCATCAATCAGCTGAGTTTTATTTTACTCACATAAACCTGAGAAAGGTGAGATCCCCTATTTGCCTCCAGCGCCCCATGCAAAGCAGACATTGCCCTGATAAGGATTTCTCTGATAATCTTGTGCCCAAACCCTGGGCAAGTGCCCAAGGCGAAGCAGGTGCAAAGGTATCGTTCATGCATGGGCTGAAGGGCTCGCACCGCACATCCCGCACGGTTTGCAGGCGTGAATCGCAAGCCCGGTCATCCCCTCTCTGCTGCACACAAACTTCATCGTTGTCTTTAGGGAGAGCTAGGCGTTACATTGACTTTATTTTTGATGGAAACAACCACTGAAAGTCCTTGAATGGGAAAAAATAATAGAGAGATTATTTAGATATTACTATTATTATCAAGGTGTTTTCGTGCATGTGAACAAGGTCTACCTTCTCCCAAGCATTACTCCACATCCCGCTGGAGCCCACAATGGGTTTCTGTTTCTTCTTGAAAAAGTGAAAAGAAAAGCCAACCTAAAATCTAGGGATGGGAAAAGAGTTGAGAAATGGACATTTTCACACAGGCACAGAAAAAGAGGTTCTTCCAAAAGATTTCGTTTTGCTTGGAAAGGCTTTTGGTGGTTGTTGAAAGGGCATTTCAGTGGAAAACAGCCAAGCAGCCCTAGGCAGAACCAACACCCTCAATTGAGAATTTTTTTTTTTTTTTAAACAGCAGTACTGTTAAAAAGTAATTAAAATCAAATAAAGCAAGGAAAATAGTGTATGACACATCTATTTGAATTCATCCCAGTTTGAATTCATTGAAACCCCTGTAGCACGACATTGGAGACACACGAGGGGAGGTACAAAACTGAATATTTCAATGCACTTCTGCAACTACAGAAGTTCCTGATCTCCAACACCATTTTTACTGCGTGTTTAAGCGCATACTTACTTTTAAGCACCTGAGGATTGCTTGTATTCAAAGAAACGCTTGCTGAGGACCTATTACACAGCATGTTACACTGATTTGAAATACAGAGGACCTAAGCATAGGCTGAAGTGGTAGCAATTAATTCATGAGGATTCTGACAATGGGTTTTTCTCCTTAAAATTATATTTATGGGCTCATGGGAATTTGGAAATATTTCAGCTTTCAGTTGAAGAAAAGAGAAACTAACTTATGGATTTCAGCCTTGATGAATTTGAAGGACAGATAGAAAATATGCGTTGCATGTATTGACGTTGTTGGCTGGTTTAGACACCAGAAGGGAAACAAAGAAAGATCCAAAGCAGGTTTTGCATGACTCCTCTAAACCAGTCCTGTTACTTTGGAGTCTGCTTTGTGATTTTTGGGTGCTTGGGGTGGGCAGTGCCCTGAAGGGTGCTGTTGCGTGACGGCCTGAGCCTGGTTGTGGAGACACCCCCCACACTTGCAGTTCTCTTTGCTTTGTTCCTCTGCCTCCCCTGCAATATTATCTTGGGCAAAACTTGAGAATAAAAAAAAGAAAGAAGAGAAAAAAAGAAATTTTTGGGGCCCAGCTGTGTCACTTCAATTTTTTTTCTAGCTGTTGAGGAAGATTTGTGAGGATTCTCTGGGGGACAAAGGGTCGGGTCAGAGGTATAAAGCCACTCACCCTCTACCGGAGGCATTTATAATGCCAGAGCAGCTCCCTGGGGAGCGTCTGTCTGTCTGTCCTTCCCTCTGGGGTTGATGAGAGGCAGACGGCCTCCCCCCAGCTGTTCCCTCTGTCACGTTACAAATGAGATGCTGAAAAGCAGCCCTTGGCCTTGAGACAGCTCTTTTCTCTCTGGCTCATTCTACCCATCAATTAACATCAAGCAAAGGTGTTTTATAACTCTTTCATAACTTTTTAAGAGCTGGACCCTCACACCCTTGCAAAGCGCAAGTCCAACTCCTGTGCAGGGTGGCTGCCAAAATCTGTGCATGGCGAGTTGCGTGCAAAAGCAAACAGGACTTTTGCTTTTCGTGAAAAAAATTGCCCCTTAACAGTCACATTCTTCCATGGAGAGTTTATCCAAAAAGAGCATCTTTGTTATAAGTGAGGGTGGGGGAAAAAAAACATCTTTATCCTTCCCCATCAAGACAGTGATACTTAACACCAGTGTTGGACACGATCTTCTGTCTTCTTCCATTGCTGATGCACTTTGAAACCTGGTACCAAGAGCTGGTGGCTTTGCCTGGACTCCATCACTCCCTAATAAGAGCAAGTGGCATTTTGAGTTAGTGTTCACCCTTGCAGCTCTTGGCCTGTGCAATGGGTGTGAAGTGTGAGGAGTCAATTATGAAGAACAACTAAAAATCGTGCATTGCAGCATAATTCCTGGCAGAGAACGGCGAGATGATGGCGGAGGCTTTCAGGCTGTCTCTTACCCACTGACCCTCTCCTCTTGTACCAACTTCCACCAGTTTGGCTGTATGTTTTCTTAGGAACCAGCTTCCACACAAAGGCTACTGAATTTTTCTTAAATGCCGGTTTCTGTCAGAGCTGATAAGGCAGCAGCCATCCTGCAAAGATAATGCAGGGTATGGAGGCTTCATGGGTTTGTCTTTATTTCGATTTTTTACTGAGTATTTGAGACACACTGAGAGCTGTCTAGAGATGTTTGGTTTAGTGGATTCCCTCCCTCCCTTTTCTTTGTCTTTAGTCCCAAAATGCTTTTATAGTGATTTAGGAGAGAAAAAAAACAAAGGGTGCTAACGGAGCTGGTGAATTAGTGGTATTTACTGAAGGGAACAGGGAAGGTGGGCAGCCCAAGCTGCATGATGAGGGATGCTTTGGACTCTGCTCTTTTGATGGTTCCAGTTGGAAAATATTCCCCTCAACCAGAGTTTAAGGGGGGTAAGGAGCGACACAGAGTCACAGCTGGTCACTGGCAAAAATGCATCACGGTGTAGGAAAGCTTGTGATTAATTGTCTTTTCAACTTGTCCCTCACTCCAGCTCCCCTTCTCCCGAAGCATTATCCCTGTTTGGGCTGCTGGCTTTTGTTAACCTGCAATGAAGTGTTTACACTTGGCTCAAGCTAACCAGAAAGGAAACTTTTCCAGGCAAAAATTGATTTACCTGCTGATGCTAATGACTTTGTTATAGGGAGCCTGGTGAGCAAGACAGATCTGGATAGGAAATATAGCCCATAGCCTTACACAGAGAAGTCTTCTGTCACCCTTGGAATGTGAGATTAGCATCCATTTTCAGCCTGAGCAAGCCCTTAGTGATGTGAGGTGTCCCCCCATGCTCGTGGCTTGCTGTGAGCCCGTGGTGTCCCCAGCTTGGCTTCTGTCTGATGCAACTCTGTGGCTGGTCACATCGTTGACAGATTAAGATAGAGATCTGGCTGGAAATCCCACCAATAAAAAGAGAAAGAAATAAAGTCATGGCACAGTCCTATAGCACTGGATTTTATGATAGGATGTGAGGAAGTGGCCTCAAGTTGTGTCAGGGGGGTTTAGATTGGATAGCAGGAAAAATTTCTTTACTGAAGGAGTGGTCAGGCATTGGAGCAGGCTGCCCAGGGAGGTGGTGGAGTCCCCATCCCTGGAGGTGTTCAAAAAATGTGTAGATGTGGCACTTTGGGACATGGTTTAGCAGGCTTGGTGGTGTTGGGGTGACAGGTGGACTTGATGATCTTAGAAGTCTTTTCCAACCTTAATGATTCTATGAATATATATCTGGCTGTTGCTCATGGCACTCCTCAGGTGGTTTGTACAAAGCATGCTGTTATTCACTGATATTTAATATTCATTGTCTTCTGAGTGGTGTTTCGCCATGGTTGGAATTACGATGCCAGACACCAAGTCCCACTTTCAAGTTTCAATGCAATTTGTGGGCATGGTTTAATTAAGCTTCGCGGCACTGCTTGGAGGAAAATGTTTTACGCCTCCAGTATTGTGCAGGCAACCTCGTACAGAGGGTCAGGAGCAGTATGGGAACACAGTGTTTTTGTTACGCGCTTCTGCCCAGCAAATCGTTCTTGCTCTTTAATGTAATCTGTTGCATATGAAATTAATTTCAAACATGCATTTGCTCACAAAGTAGCGTTCTTTGCACCAGAAATCCATAACAGTAGAAGAAACCACTGCCAGATGTCTATATTTATAGAAAACTGGCACGTTCTGTCTGGTGATGACAGAATATTTCAGTGTATTTATGAAGTGCGCATGTTTTTAGAAGTATAGAAATCCAGTCAATATCAGTAGAACTATTCATCAGACATCTTGATTTTTTTTTTGTTTTAACCAACAGAACATGTTTCTTTAGTTGATGTAGTACCAAAAAAAAAGCTTTCACTCCTCCTCTGTCGCCGCTGTAGTTTTTTCCCAGCTTCACAAACCTCTTCATTTTAGAGGGGTATTTCTGGGTTTAAAATAAACAGTACTAGAATCTCATGCAACTTTGACCATGTATTCCTACATCAAGCATTTTTACTTGAGAGACAACTGTTCATAAAGCTGAAACAATAATTTCCACTCCAGGAGTGGATCCTGCAATGTTTTTCAGTTTTCAGAATAAGTATTTTTTTTGCTGAGATGCCACTCATTTGGTTTGTTTCCATGCAAAGGGTGTCGCATTTGGATCTGATCACACTGGGAGTTAAATTTGGATCAAGCCAGAGGTGCTGGAGGGTGCAGGAGCCATGGCACAGCTGGTGGTGCAAGTGCGAAGCCCATCAGAAATTGTGTCCTCAAGACAGTTCTGTTCCATTCCAAACTTTGTGTTAACAGCTAAACTGAGCCACTTGCTGCCTCAGTGTCAAAGTTTTAGCATGAAATACCTGCTGTAGAGATTGGAGACTTTTGAGAATTAAAATCTGCAGAGATCTCCCCAATTCTTGGTTGGATGGTGCTGTTGGAAGCATACCTGGCAGTATGTAAGTTTAAGGGATTTAGATAGGTGCCCTTATGTATTATAGTAACAGATAAGGAGCTGTACAGAAACATAAGGGAAAGGGGCTCCTTGTGGGATTTGCTGTTGGAACACAATTGCTAATCTGTGCAATCTGCAAATCACGTTAATTGGGTTTGCTCAGGCTGTTGCTCACACGATCGCTAAGCACAGTAGCTTGAAGGCAGTGGGGTTTTGGCCTCCCAGTCTTTGCTGCGTATTTGTTTTTACAGAAAATGCCTTTGATACATGTAAGTTATATTTCCATGCATTACAAATGATAGATTCCTCCCCCATATCCTGTGACAGCCTTCCCTGGAGACAGACAGTCTGTGTTGTTTTAGAGAGATGAAGAGAGATTAACGGGAAAGGTTCTGCTAGTGTTTGCGAAGACTTCGAGCAAAAAGGAAAGGTTTGGATTGAGCATTTAGTGAGAATGAAAAAGGGTTTCTGACAACTACTGCCTGCACACGGGGCTCCCCTCCCTGGCTCCCCTCTGGAGCGGGCAGCAGTCTTCCAGGAGCACCAGCACAGCCCTGATGAACCCTGAGGCTGTGGGCTTGACATGCACTGGGCTTTCTCTGTGTGTTCCTGCTCAGGTAGGACTGATCCTCCCTGCATCTGCAGGTCTACAGATTATTGTCTGAGCCAGCTGTGCTGGTGTGTTGACTCTCTGGATGGGCACAGAGTCTCTGCACTACTGGGGAGCGTGGGAAGGCTCTCCAGGAGACCCCTTCGTCCCCTCCGTGGGGGGCTCACACCACCAGGCACAGGAATGCTGTCCTGTGGCATGAAGCCGAGGCACTGTCAGAGGTGTTCTGTGAGCTATGTATCGGTGTCTGAGCTGCCCTCAAAGCTGATGGAGATGTCAGTAAGTAGGGCATTGATCTAGTATTGACCAGCTCTCTGCACACCGTAATGGGAATTAGACACCTAAATTTAGGTGAATCAGAGAGCTGACTCCTGGCCATATTTAGGTTCCTGGGATAGTTAATGATGATGCTATATATGGTTACTGCTCATCTATCTCCATGCAGTGCCAGCAATTAAAGCCTCCGGGTAATTCACAGGCATGTCCCCTCTGAGGGTTTTTTTCCCAAGTCTGAGCCTGGACAGGCTCTAGCTCACTCCTTAGCTACCTAACATCTCAGCTCAGGTTAGGCCACCCTTACCCAGAGCCCCCAACTCTTCCTCGCCAGGATGGTGCCTGTGGACACATCACGATTCACACTATCTGGACAAACATCTGAGAACAGACCTGTGGTATGTTTTGGCCGCTATCAGCAAAGTAGCTGTGTCTGGGAGCTTCACACGTAGGCTAATTGCTCCTAAGTGTGTAATATTATATGTGTTTGAGGGAAGGGGTGGTTTTCCTCCCTCCTGGTGATCAATTTATACCCCAGAGTGGGAAGGATTATTAGCCCTTGGGGCTTTCTTGTCACCATGCAGGGAATTAGCATCCCAAGCAGGAGGGCCTCAAAGGTCTGACTTCTAACCTTGCATGGTGTTTTCATTGTGAAGCATGGACGGGATGTACAAATCAGGTTCAGGCAGTTCTATTTGCTGAAAACAACATCATTTCACAGTGACCCTGAAAACATGACTTCTCTTTTTTTGTTTTTGGATTGTAGCTGGATCCAGGAGGAGGAGTTGTGGGTTGTGGATCAGGAGCTGGAAGCAAAACTTTCCTCTTTGAGTTAGTGCTGCAAATCCTGCCCTTGTTGACAAGGATGGTGACGCACGCAGGAGACTTGGTGGCCTTCACCATGGCTAGATATAGGGTCGATACAGCAGCTCCTGCTTCGTGTGAACTGGAAAATGTGGATGTGGTGGCCTGGAGCCCCACTACAGTGCAAAGGAACGTCAAATCTGGTGTAAATCAGGAATGGCTTCTTTGAAGTGGAAAAGGAAATGCTAATTTAAAGCCAATAAACGTGAATTCAGCCTCAGGCTTCAGTGAGTGTTACAAGGATTAATATGTGAGCCAGCGCTTTTCCTTACACACGCGAAACTTCACCTTGTGGCATGAAATTCAACTAGTTGCAGAAGGCTCGGGTACCACCAAACCCCTCTCTGGCATGGGAGGCCAGAGGTTCACGGACGTTATGCTGCCTGTCTGTCTGCACATGGAGAAGTGTCGTGTTAAATGAACCCATTACCCAGGAATGCTGATTTAACACCTTTCTTCTACCTCTGGAAGAAGCTTCCTTCCAGGTCTTAAATCTGTGTTATCTTCAGCTCCCTCGGTGTAATTGGGGATTTGGGGATTAGAGGATGGGAGCCAACGTCACCACTGCTGTTCTGCATTTTTGGAATGTGAGGGAAGAGGCTGGGGGTGGAAGAGTTCTCATATGTGCAGTTTATTGGTGTGTCTTTGGTAGAATTTTATTGCTTTGTTAAAAGATGTTGAGCTGTATGATTTACTAGCACTGCCATGATGACTGTATTAATGATTATTTCACATTCCGTGAGATCTTAGTGGGTCCTGCCCATGGTAAGGTCAAAACGAAGGGGCATTTGACATAGTACTGCTTTACTTACAATAACAACTGATAACGAGCCTAGAAAATAAGTAAGTCTCTTTGACTGCAGGGTGCGTTATCTTGCAGCAGATATCAACACAGCCTTCCAGAGAGAACTGTTGACCCTTTGCTGCGTGTTGTCAGATCTCTAAGAAGTGCCATGGCAAATCTGCATGCACGCACGCACTTGAGGGTGCTTTTACTTGCTTCGGAACAGCCATCCCAACGTTAGCAATTATTCCTGGCAAATGCAGTACTGTCTGCTAACCATGCGGGATCGTGGGGTTTGGTTGGGAATGACCAGGCCCAGATGGCATGAAAAAGAGCTTGCAAGCATTTGCATTTCTTTTTCAGGGGTATCCTCTAGTAAAAAGTCAACATGGCCTGCTTGGTGCCTTCTGGAGCGATGGATCAAGTCCCCAAGCCAGGGCTGGTTAGTCTCAGATTCATACATGAAGTGGTTTGTGGTTCTTTGACTATTTCTGCTGCACATTCAGAGTTCTCTGAAAAGCGTGGGTGTTTTTTGACTGCAGCTTTCACATTGCTGCAATGCTGGAGCAGCTGAAACTTTAAGAAAATCAGTGATTATTGCATAATTGAAAAAAAAGCATCTATTGGGCAGAAACCTTCATTTGGGGTGATTGCCATCCAGCATGGTAGACCAGTTCTCTAGGTCTGTATTTGACCTTGCAGATTTGGGCAGGCCAGCTTGGAGCGATAGGCTTTCCATGGGTCAGCCTTGCCTTCACAACATGTACTGGTGGAGATAAGACAATGATCGTATCCTCTGCTAGCTCTCCCCTGCTTCCAAAGCGGATCTTGCCATGTTTTGTCAATTTTTCACAGGCTACTACGGGCCAAGCGGAGACATTCCTTGTCTGTTATTCATGGGGAGAAATGCTTGATTAGGGCTGTTCTTCCTGGAAACATCAGTGAAGCTGATGCCTTGGATCCTCTTCTGCAGATAAGATTAAAAGCATTGAAATCGGCACGCTTCTGGCAGTGGTTTTGACTGGCTGAGGGTGGTAATTGAAGAGAGGCCATTTTGGATGAGGATGAGATATTTTTCAAAAGTTTTCCCATATAGTTTGTCTGTCGCAAATCACTGGTGGGTGCTGGGGGCACAGAACTTGCCTAATTGAGATGGATTTTTTTTTTCACATTGTTTCTTTCGCTGGCAGTGGTTGCCAGGGTTGCTGCTGCGAAGGGATTGAGTCACTCATTTGTTTGAAGCAGTGACGAAAGGTTCTGTATGTTTCTGTTGATATTAGACACGAAGCTGTGATGTTGGTAGTTTCCATTTCTCTCACTTTCAGTGTATTTTGTTTTTCGTATCAGAGAGGTCAGGAATTCATTTTTGCTGCCTTGGAAGAAGGAATCCTGTAGTCTTTAGGACTTTTTGGCTGCCCATCCCAAACTGTTGTCACCGAAGCACTGTAGAGCCTGTCAGCTGGGGATATTTTCAGTTGCTGTTTTCGTGAGGAACCTGCCTGAGCTTTCAGCCTCTTGGATCTATTTTTCTTCACTTATTTTTATTAAAGTCACTGACCGGTGCAACCCTGGAAGGCAGCCAGGCTTTATTTCATGGCATTGCAGTTTGAAGGATGTGAAGATCAGCATGTAGTATTAGCGTGGCTGGTCTGTCCTGCCTGGCATGGAGCTGGGAGCTTCATCTACTTACACCTTATGGGGGCACAAATTTGTGTTTGATTAAACCCATTCTAGCATCTCCCTATGTGATTATTTCCCTGCAGGCAAGTGAAGGATAGAGAGGAGTATCTGTCATCTGGGAAAGTCTCCTTTCAATAATCAGGAAACCTAATTTCCCAGTTTCTTCTTAAATCCCACTGACTTTAGCCCAGTGGGTTTTGCCCCTCTAGGGTCTCTTTCTTAGCAAAATGCTGAAGTGATTCCCCTGCTGTAGAACAGGTCTGTGAGAAAGCTGCTTTTCCTGCCCTGCCGGTGAGGTGACAGACTGCATCCTCCTCTGTTTCACTCCCCACAGGTAAATTTTCTGCAGATAGTCACCTGGGGACGTGTGTGTGCATATTTAAAATAAGAGATAAACCCCAGCTAGTGTCTCGTAAGCGCTTCTGTTGGCTGCTGGCCCTGCTAAGAGCTGGGAGAGCAGATTTCACTCTCCAAGTAGAATCTGACCCCCAAGGGGCACATCTCTACCTGACATCAGCAGCTCCCCATGGATCCCCCATCATTTTTACTTTTGTTGTATCTGTAATTAAAAAAGCAAAACCATCCCATCCTCGCCCCCACAGAGACCACATGTGGTATTGACTGTCTATAGCTGATGCAAACCCAGCTTTTTAAAGCAGAAAATGTGTCTGAAAATAGATTGAAAGTGATGTAAAAGCCATGCTCTTCAAAGAAAAGCACCAACCCCTTTTGCCCTTATGGTTCTGGAAGGGGTTTTGTCTGGTGCAAAATGTGTTTCCCCCTCGGCCTCCTCCCCTCACCCAGAGCTGTACATCCGCTTTTGTTCGGCCGGTGTTGTGGAGCTAAATCCTAGAAACGTAATTTATTCAAAGTGTTCTGCACACATGTAAATGGGCAAAACTTATTGACAGCTGAGTTAAAGTATCTCTTTCTTCTGCGTAACAAGGCGCTTTTACTGACTCTTTCAACCGGTGGCTTTGTTCCTCAGGCGGGTGAAAAGAGCTTACGGGGGAGAAACGGGCAGGCAGGGAAAATGCCTCTGGAGCGTGTTGTGTGTCTGCACAGTCGCAAATTTGCACGCGTACAGCGCGGCAGCACCTCCCCCCCGCGTGCATCCCCGTTGCGTCGGAAGGCGTACGCACGGCGCGCAGATCTGGGCATAGACTTGATATCAAGAAGAGCTGCTGAGGCTGCGTGCGTGAGGACACCGTCTGTGTACGCGGTCCTTTCGAAAGCTCCAAGTGGCCGTAGGTCTGCCTTTAACAGTGTCCCCGAAAGGATCTTGGTATTTGTACATTAAATTCCAAGCACACAGTGAATTTAGCTGAACTTTCTGCTGCTTAAGCACTACTCTTTCCTCCTCCATACAAGGCCTTGAATTAGCTAATTAAAATCTAGTGGAGAGAGGGAACAGTCGGCGACGTAGTGAACTCACCAGATTTCTGAGGTCATTCCTGGTACGCAGTTCCCTCACTCTGTCCCATGAAAAGATTTTTAAGTATTCATTGGAAATCTCCCATGGATTTAACTTCTTCCTTTGTTTTGCTTTGCAGCAAAAGCTTGATTGAAAGTGGCTGTGGCAGCAGTAATGCCTGGCTGAGTTTGGAGAAAACAAGCTCTAGACCTATTTAGAGGTTTCATTTGAAAGCAGCTTCCATTATCTCCTTTTAGGGGCTGTGGTTAGCAAGTAGCAGGGGGAATGCGAGTCTGTGTTTGTCCATTATGACTTCTTTATCAATTTTTTTTTTTAATCACTAGTTTTTAGGAAGAGGTGGAATTCTTTTTATTTTATATATGTAATTAAGGTCTGGTAAACCTGAATCCAGTTTTCTAGGGATAAACTTTGGTGGCGGATCCTAGGACCGTTAAGCTCCTATCCATCCATCTTTTAGAATTTCTTCATCATCCCAGGACAGAAAACTGAAGAAAATTTAGAAATTTTCCCGGTCTTGCATTTTTGGGGGGAGATAAAGTTCTTAAAACTAGAATTACATGCTGTAATTTAAGGTATCAGTTAGTGTCACCTGATCGAAGCTACTTCGTGTTTTATTAAGCGTCTTGTTTTCTGAGCCTCAGTCAACACAGATGACACTTCGAGGAGAGGAGCAGTGCTGCTTGGGCCCCAGCAGCGCAGCCCCCCTGGCTTCAATGGTACTGGATGAAGATTTTGAGTTTGGCTCAGTAGAACGGATCGATACATGGTATGGAGTACTTATTTACTTAAGGACACGGTTGGAAATGTGCCGTCTTCACCCCAGAGCAGGTAGGGCACATGGAGGCAGTCCTACCTTCTGCAGCATATCTCTGTTCAGCAGGGAATTGCATGAGGGAAATTCTGCCTTAGCAGCTCTTGCCTGAAGTGTGCTCTCTGCGTTGGGACAAAGAACTATTTGTCAACAGAGGCTGTTTCATATAAAAATCATATTTTCGAGTGGGTTTCATTTTGGAGGCCCTTCTTTCCCCACGTCCTTTCCCGCTGCTGGCTGCCTGCTGCCTTCTCACTCTTCTCTGGCTGCGCTGGGCCAATCGGACTGAAAAACAATGCAGCAAAACATCTTCTGCTGGAGTAATGACCTGACTCTTCCTTCTAAGCTCGACAGTACCAAGGGAGTGAGCATACTCTGAGGAGAGAAGAGGAGAGGGTTGGTTTGATTTTTGCTTTAGCGTTGCTTCAGACTTCGGTTTCTCCAAGTTCATGGCTGAATCCAAATGCTGTGCTGGTGCTGGTGGGGGTTGCTTGGTTTCATCTTTGCAAGTTGAGCCTAAGTTTGGAAGAGCTCAGGTTTAGACCTTCTAGTTCTTCACGGAAGTGAGAGGTCTCATTCTGCGGTGCCTTGTGCTTTCTATTTTTTGGGGCATAGTGACAGCAAAATGCCACTTGCTCTTCAGATTGATAGGATGCAACAGCACCTAAAAATACCGTTTTTGTGAGCGTTTTCCTTGGCTGGTGGAGAGAAGTCGGGAAGGCTCTGTGCTGGGACAAGAGCTATACTAGAAGCACATCAAAGTGTGAGGGGAAATGCAATCAATCTGCATCCACTTCCAGAGTCTGTCTGAGGCGGTGGAAAGGAGTAAGGCGAATCTGATGAACACCAAGGCAATTTCAGTCCACCATTGTAGGTTCTCCCCATGGGTTGTCCTTGCCTTGAGCAAAGAAGGTGGAGCTGGGACCGTGTTAGGCCTTTTTCACCTCTCACACAACATTTCCTCAAGTTGGAGGCTACCTTTGGATTGGGTAAGGATTTCAGCGTGCTGGACAAAGCAGGGCGCATTGAGAAGGGACAATAGACAGGAAGACCTCTGAACTCTCTGGTCTGGATGTTAGCCCTACCCCATGATGGGCAAGAAGATGGCTGACTTTTGTCCTCTGAGTCTGTCCTTTGGACTTTTTCAAGAGTGAGACTCCGAAGCTGACCAAGCAACGTGCTCTGAGGATTAATTTTAAATTAGCCAAAACCAAATTACTTAGTGAAGCCTCATTTCTCAAGGGGGAGTGTTGGTGCTGTAAGGCTTGAACAGGGCCTCACTGTGGCTGCACTGACTTCTGTCAGCTTTATGAGTGGGCCATGAAATTAACCATTTAACCATGTAATGACTTGTTTTTAATTTAATCTTCCAAAGCAGCTATTTATGCAAAAGCATTAGGAGCGCCGGGATTTCTAATGCAGCATTCCTTTGGCTGGTTTCCTGCCCAGCTGTTGTCCTCTCCAGCCCCTGGCTGGGCAGTGATGTGGCCTACAGCTGTGCGGAGGTCAGACCTGCAGCTCTGCAATGGCCACCTCAGCCCGCTCTGCTCTTCAGGGAGCTGGGGCCAGCCATCACCTGTGACCGTCCGGCTTCTGGCTTGCTTCAGCCCAGTGTCAGCCCAGCTGCTATCACAGCCATCAGGAGCATTATCTCTGGACCTTGTGTCTGATGAGGCCATCATGGGGCAGGAGCACTTACTGGAAAATGATTTATACTAATTAGGTGGCTTGAGAGTTTCTTGTGGAACAGTAGGAGGGAAGACACAGAGGTCAGTTGTCTTTATTCTCCAAAAAGCCATCGTCACCTGATGAAGATTCAACTGCCTTAGGTTTTGAAGAGGATGTTTCATGCTGCTTCAGGCAAAGCGGGGAGTGAAGACTTCAGTCTTGTGACCTTTGTTCTCTAAAGAGCGTGTCAAGTTTTGGCTGTGCTACTGGCCTTGACTTTTAATTGTTGAAGAGGATGTGAGCTCAACCCCAAGCCTTTGTGCTGTGGCTTACCCTGGTGAGAGAGGGGAAGTGCCGTGCTTCTCTGCACACCGCTGTCACGATTTAATTAGAAAAAACCATAAATTTAATTAGAAAAAAACATAACCACCCCACCCCACCCCCCAAAAAATAATGAGCTACTTCTTAACAGCAAAAATTAAAACAAAATAAGAAAAATACTGCTATTAGGGATGGGAAACCTGATGATATCAATAGCTGTGTTTTCACGCAGAGTGTTACACCATGATGCAATAGGGGTTTGCGCTTAATTTAGGTTGTTTTCAGCATAAATTTCATCCCCATATGATGGGCCAAAACCCGTTTGACTTCCTCAGTGATGGCACGTGCTTGTGAGGTATCAGAATTTGGCTTGACAGAGCTGCCTAATCCCCCCTCGTGTCTCAAAACCAGTTCTCACCCTGCTGTGATCCAGCTGAAGCTGGTGCACCAGGTGCTGCAGAGGGAGCACACAGTGGGATGGGTTTATGAATGGCCAGCACAACTATCCCACTAGGATTTTGGGAAAAAGATCTTGTTCTGTAGGTAGATCAATTCTCAGCTCTGAGAGGCATTACTCTACCTTGCTGCCTGCCCATTATGTGTTACTCTGGTGGGGGAAAGAGACCCATGGTGGTCTGCAGTCTCCTTTAGAGGCATGTCTATAAATGAGGTGCCCTGTGGACCGTGTAAGGCCATCCACTCTTACTCCATACCTCTTCATCATGCCATTCTCTGATTACCTGGCATCCTTCCCTTGCCCCTTGCACGGTGTTTGCAAGGAGAACCTTGAAAGGTACCTACCCATGCTTCCCTGTCTTTTTTAGACAGCACAAGTGATTTATGGCCTTTTTATGCCTCTTTGGCCTTTATACTTGACATAAAAGTGCTAAAGTATGACTCAAAATTTCTACGCTTCTCTGCAGAAAAGAGCAAGGCCTAGGAGGTGCTTTCTCCTTTTTGCCCCAGCATGAGCACCTCTCACTCATGGTGGTGGGCAGTCATTTCTTGGCTGACCTCGCCAAGGATAGTCCCCGAAGTGTTGACTAGTTACTATCTTGGTTTCAGGGTTGCTGAGATATGTCCTGCGAGTAACCGCACACAGGAACTATCTTTTTTCTTGACAAATGTCTCCTTACAACCTTGCTGCTTATGTGGGTTATGTGATTTCCAAGCTGGCCTGGAGCCTAGAAGTGAACTCATAGACCTTAAAGAGCAATAAGTGCTGCAGTGTTTTAACCATCCCAGCCAAACTGTGTGTCTGTGTGTGTGTGTGTGCACGTGTGAAAGCACTTTCCAGTAGACCGGCTATCTGGAATGATAACCCACCTGGCCTAGCTCCATTCAGTAGTGGTATCAGCTGCAATTGTCTGGTTCTATCGAAAAACCCAAGCCAAGCAAAGATATTTCCTCCTGAAAATAGCCTGTTTTCAACTGCACAAATGTCACCTGTAGGTATGAGTGAGTAGAACAAGTCTTTCTCAGACTTAACTTTGTGTGACAAGTGAAGGAACTGCTGGGAAAGCCCAGGTGATCAACCCACCTCTGAGATCAGCTCCCCTCATTCCTTTTCCAGGTGCTGCCATCTTTGCAAGTGGGACTTGAAGACAGTGAATATGCTTGTGGTGGATTTAGAGGTTGTCTAAGCAAAGCCTTTAACCTGTGGGTTGGAAACAGAGTCTGTTCTTTTATACTTACATTGCACTCACCTATAATTGGCTCTGAAGAGGCTGGGCTGGCTCCTTTGAGAAAGCAAGGAACTTGTAAAGGTGTTGAATCGTTCTAGTACGAGCTGAAGGGAGCTGTGAGTGCTTCACAAGCCCATTAGGAGTGAAAAGGCTGTCTTATGGTACCAAAGCAGTTTTGTATCTGGCTAGAGCCCAAGAGCGAGGCAGGAGAGAAAGGCAAGTTTATGCATTTGCACTTTACGAAGGTCTGTTAGAGCTTCAGATCATAGGATTGATGAAGGCTTTGATCTGGGGTCGTCCTTATTCTGTAGTGTCTGCCATCATTGCTCTATTGCTGTCTGAAGAGCCTGTCAAACGCAGTCTTTGCTGAGAGTATGCTGGGCTGTGGGCTAGGAGACCTGTCGTGGGAATCATCTGACCTGTTTTAAGCGCCTGCATTATCGTGAGATGAACAGAGTCTCTCTATACTTGTGGTACAGGGAGCTGAAGGGAAGTAGCTTTAACATAGACAGCTGCATTGTGGAAATCTAGGCTATTACTCGGTTTCCCAAACACAGATTACTGGTACGCGGGGGCTCTTACCCAAGGCTCCGTTGCCCTGCCAGAATACGGGTATCCCATGGGTTCAGTGTCCTACCTGCCAGCTCCATGTGCATGACCTGGGACATCTTGTGCTGCCCCGGGGCATGCTATGTTTGGAGTCACTCAAGGCCCTAAAGTCAGGAGAGATGTCTCTCATCCCTGTGTCTACCCATGGCTCTGCCACTGATGTATCCTGGTATGGTGGTAATTCCCTTTGTAATTATTGTGGGCTTTAGAATATTTCCTTCTTTTACAACCATTTGAAAAACCAAGGAAACGGGGTTAGATGAAATTCCTGATTTCATATGTTGAAGTACATTTTTTGTCCCAAAGGAAGATGTTTCTCCAGAAAATATTTGTAAGCTTGCTAGATTACGTTCAACAACACCAACGCCTGGCAGACAAGAAGGCAGTATTGGGAAAAAATCATTTGGTTAAAACTGATCTAGTGAGTTTTAGACTGATGTAAAGTAGCGGCACTCAGTTGCGGTTTTAGTGCCCTGCTTCCGTAGCCGTGATCCTGATTTTCATGGGCATGCACTGTGGTAGGACAGGGCACCACCCACTCCTGGGCATCTCTTGCAGAGCTCTCAGAAGCAGAGGCCACCTCTGAAAACCTTTGTGCACAGTCTCTCTGAGCATTCTGATTTCTGCCCATCTCCTCGATGTGATACAGTTGAAAAATACAGTGAAAAGGATGGAAAATGTTGTTGTTAAACAGACCTCCAGAATTTCCCATTTACCAGGACTGCCCTGCCCTGACAAGCCCTTGAGCCATCCTAACTTTTCTCTCCCAGCTTCCTGACAGAGGGTGCACGACGTTTCCCAAAGAGACTCCCGCCAGTGCCAGGAAAGGAGACAGTGTTGCTTTGCTCAGAGTTGTCCTTGTGCTTTTTCCTCCCTCTTGTTCCTGAGATAAGGAGTCCGTGAAAGACTGTGCAAAGCACCATGTCGGTTTAATCAGCATACGAGGGAGAAACTAGATATGCCCTGTTAGTGCAGTCACAGTCCAAGCATGAAATTAAGTGGAGGTGGGGGTGGATACAACGGGGAGAAGTGCTGTCCATCTCTGAGGCACGTAGCTGAGAGTCTACAGAAAGGGGGGACTGAGTGAGTGCCCTTGCAGAAAGCCTCTTGGAGCCTGCCAGACCAGAGCTGCTGTGTCTTGCAGTTATTGCACATAATAACCCCAAGTGGGTCACGCTGCAGTTTTGTGTGATGGTATTAAATGGCACTTTGGGAGAGCGTGCGTGCTGATTACAGCTGGTGAGGAACGCCATCACTTTAAGAGGGGTGAAAAAGAAGAAGTGAGAAGGAAAAGATTTCCGTTGTGCCTTGAGGGATGTGAGGATAGTGTTTTCCTCATCGCCCCAGAGATCAGTGGAGAGTTACACTCACTCAATCCGAACATCAGAGCCAGAGGCTGCATGTTGACATGGGATTTAATGCAACCTGTCTGCTTAATGCTCCTTGAAACCGTGGGCTGTGCGGTGGCAAATACCTCCTAGTCTGAATTACTGCGAAGCAGTGCTGTGCACTACCAAACGGTTTCTGTCCTTCAGCCCAGAGCTGGCAGTGTGGTCGCGTGTCTAACACGGGTACTTTCAGCCTTCACAAGCTGGTACCACTGCTGAGAGAAGTTGTCCTACCTGCTTGCTGCCCCTGACTCCCTACCAGCCCTGCTCTACCCTCCCTTAGTGCTGCTGTAAGCGGCTGTAGTAAACTGACCCGACCTACAGCCAACTTCAACAACTATGGCAACGTAGGCCAGCTAAGGTGTGCAACTGTAGCCCCGCGTTCCTGTCATAGTGGTCTCTTGTGGTTGCAGGACAAGGATTGATGAGTTAAAAGTGAGCTGAGAGTTCAGCCTTTTCCTATCAAGCACTGGTACACTGATCTTCACCTAGTTTGGGGGAATTCATCAAGAAGTTGATACAGGTTGAGTTTTTACTGCCTGTCCTGCAGATCCTCCTGGATAGATAGCTAGAAAACTTATACCGAAGAAAGAATGCTCCGGTTGTAGTCCTCCTCTCTGGATGCTGTGATGCACCTAAGCCATAGAATTTTCTATTGGTGTTGTCTATTAAAATGAATTGTCTTTTCGACTGTGGAAGTAAAAGGAAAAATGACTTGGAGGAGAATGTGATTCGGGACCTCCCTTGCAGTCGGAGGAGAAGCCTTTCTTGGGACACTAATTTTGCTATGAAGTCTGACTTTGCATTTCCTGCAGTGGCTTTAATGTGCTCTTTAAGCTTAAAAATTAAAAACATTGTAAATTTAATTGCTCCTGACAACACTCAGCTTTTACTAGATGTTACAGATATGACGGTTGTCTCTGGTATGACAATTACGTGGGGAACCTGCAAACAAGACTGTCGCAATGACACACCATGCTGCCTCAGCTCTGCTGTTGAATTATCCTTCCTGCGTTTGCATACTGAAGAAAGCACTTTCCATCTCTTTCGGAATGAGCAAATGAAGCAGAATACTTTTATCTGAGTAGCCTCATCTTACCCTCTGAGCTCTCTGTGTGCTACCTTATTCAGGCAACAGACCTGCCAGAATTCATGGGTATTGCACCTTGTAGTGGATAGGTCTTAAAATGCTTTGCAGAGGCGTTTGGTACCCTTGTCCCTGCTTTGCAGATCCAAGGCACAGGGAAGACCTTTCACTAAACCAAGCAGCAAGGAAAGGAGAACATGACCCACCTGAGAGTCAGTGGCAGTGTTGTGGGTCGGTGTTAGATCACTCCAGCTTGAACTAATGCTGTCTGCTCTGCCTCCCATGGCTCTCCACCCAGGGTAAGAGGTGCTAGTTATTAAGGTATGGAAGAAGATCTCAATTTGGCCTAGCTTATTTTGTGTGTACAGCCTACAGGGTGCAAATCCAAGTGTGTAAATTTAAAGAATGTGGAGCCAGTCCCCCCAAAACAGGGCCATGGCCAAATGAAATTTCAGAGGTAAGTGAAGACAAGGATGCTCTGGTGAAAGGGGCTTCTCCTGTATGCTGGAGAATCTAACATTCCCACTGCTGCTGCTGTAGCTGTGTAGCATCACTGGGGAAGTCATGTCACAGCTCTTTTGTTTCTTATTCTTGGTTATTCTTGTTAGTTCTCTGAGTGCTGCAGTTTGGCACTGGTCAGAGATCTTACCCTGCCGTGGGAAGGAGCTTTCTGTAAGCTGTATGAAACCATGTGGCTGTGGCACATCTTCTGACTTGATCAGATAGACCCTCTGCTTTTTTGTCTGCCTCGAGTTTGAAGCCAGTCAGGTTGGAAAGGGTCAGAAAGGAGCCTTTGGATGTAGTCCTCGCTGCTGCTGTTCCCACTTCGGCGTGTGGTCTCCCAGCAGCTGTGCAGTAGGTCAGTCCCTGGCACGGGGGCACCGACCCTGAGCGGCTGCAGGCGGGATCAGCCGAGTCGCTTTGCTCCGAAGCGATGCGCAGATCCTTGCCGTTCATCCAGACCGGTGATCCCCGCCGTTCTCCAGCCTGCTCCCCCAGATTCCCCATCGCCTCCCCTGCCCAGCCCCGTTGCGTGCAGCGTGGTGGTGAGCTGCGGAGCCGTGGGCGTCCTGCCAGCTGCCCCGCTCCCTTGGGCGGACAAAGGCTGGGGCTGCGACTGGAGGAAGCTTGTGCAGCTCCCAGGGGGAAGAGGAGAGCGAGCACTTTGTATCACTTGACAGGAAGGCCTCTGCTTGACAAAAGAGCGCTTGCTGACAGGCTCCAAAAAGCAGCCCGGGGCCTTGTGTTTCCTGAGCCAGCAAGACACTGCGAGCCTTGGTGCGGAGGGGTTAAATAGATGGGAATGAGAGCAGGGTCCTTGGGTGTCTGCAGACCTTGGCAGGTGGGTTACTGACCTGTGCGTGGCTCTTGCTTCCCAAAAGGTGAATTTTCCACCCATCCCTTCCAGCCTCTGGTTTCTGTACGGCAGCTGGGGCACCGGGGATGCTGGCAGCTCGGGAAGCGCTCGCCAGATTTTTCAGTCCCCCCTCCGCTCCCCCCGCCGAGGCTCGCACAGCAGTGAAGTAATCTGTGACATTCAGACAGCGGGAAGGGGAAGCCGCTGCAAAATAAAATAACAGCATCAGGAAGCAGCACCGTGCTCTTTCCCGCTCCCAGCTGGGAAATGACAACACTTCATTCAGCGGCTCAAAGCCCGTCGCCGGTCCAGCCCTTGCCAAGCTGTGCTGGCTAATAACTTCCCCGGCTGCTCCGCTCGGCGCTGCCTGCCCAGTGGGCTTGGGGTTACTGGGAAGATGAGGCAGGCGAGGTGCCAGCAGAGAGACACTTTAACAGCAGGCGCTGCACAAGAACACCTGGCAAAACAGTCGCTTGGGTTTATAGCTTCTGTGAAGACCCCGGAGGGTGTTTCTTTTACATTTTCATTCCTGCTGGTTACACTTTGCAGGAAACCCGGAGCCCCCCCCCCCCC
>Ga0065711_1030126_pt1 | contig 33598 bp, 17 predicted proteins | sample Hoacrofraction12_FD_59098 | JGI IMG/M metagenome (GOLD analysis project Ga0065711, IMG submission 59098) | Hoatzin crop microbial communities from Cojedes, Venezuela - Epithelial fraction 12 v2 (version 2) | ecosystem: Host-associated > Birds > Digestive system > Esophagus > Crop | place...
GGGGGGGGGGAGAGAAAAGAAGAAAGAATCCAAGCCAAGACAGAGCAAACCCAGAAAAGGGGTCATCTAGGAAGCTGCATGTGTTAGAAAGGAGTCAAATTAAGTAAGACAGAGTAAAAGTTATGTTTTTTCAAGTCTACCAGGTGGCTTTAACAAGGTCTTAAGGAAGACAGAAGTAGGATGGAGAACTCCTTTCTAAAAGGCAGGGTAAGATCTTTATCCTCCGGCCTTAATGCTTCTTCACATAAGTGGTTACTGATTTATGTCAGAACACACTTTTTGTGTTGCACAACTGACTTCCGTGTTCACACGGATTCTAAGCTTAAGTTGTTCTCACTACCTATTTAAATACGGCTGTTTTTTTACCTAAAACATTCTTGTACCAAAACCTGGTCATTTTACCTAAGCCCATCATTAATCTTCATATACTGCACCAGCTGAAGATGTGAAGGATTGGCCTGTGGTTTGGTTTTGTTCAGGCTTTTTTAAAGTGTGAAATGCTTTGATTGGATCTTCATTTCTCTGGTTGTAATTACCTTTTCAAAGAACAATGACAAAGGCTAACAATAAAAGCAGAAGGACAGAATTGGATAAATTTTGTAAATGTTATGCTGTCTATAACAAATGAATTATCTTTTATTCTGAGTATTGGCTGAAATATGACAACTGTCATCTCATAGTGCTATTCATTTCATTAGAGAAGGATAAGCTTATTTCCCTTTGAAAAGCAGTTTTTAATCTTACAGCTGCACAACTCGGATTGTTTTCTTCTGTCTTTCTCAGTAATCGAATACACTTTATTCTAGCTATGCCGACGAAGTACTGAGTGCAAGCAACATTCCTATTGATTACAGTACATAAAAATAGTAATCAAGCACTTCAGGATCTGATCCAGCATCTGGGCTTTCTGGAATATTGACATTAGAGTAGATGTTATGGACTGGTTGTGAAATCACCAGTGTTCTTACTAAGATCGATGCAGATTTAAAATCTGTTATTATTTCCCCTAATTGTCATGAAATTCAGAAATCAATGAACAACTACTTCTAATTTAAGGGAGCCATGCTTATGTTTATCTTCCAAAAATAGGACGAGTGCCTCTCTACTAAATATTACTCACAGCAGAGATATGCCGAGATTGGAAACTCTATCTTTTATCTTTTTGCACAAATACAGTTAATTTTCAAATATACAGTTAATTTTTTAATATTTTTCTATATGATTCTAAGTATTTGTAAAAATCTTTCTCTTTGTGGTCTGATCCTTCATGGACATGCTTCTAATAGTAATATTACCAGGGCTTAAAATACCTGTAAAATTATGACTGCAATCCCATCTGCCTCATGAAAGTTTTGCTGTGGGAATTTCTTTGGAAATTAGAGTTAAATCTTTACCTTACGGTAACAAGTAGTGCATTCATCTTTAAAACTGTGTGAGATGCTTGTGCTAAAGACTCAGCAGAACAGAGCTGCACACATCAGCAGGACATTGAGCATTTCATCAGGAAAATCTCCCAGGGAAATGAGAATTTCATTTGGAACAGCAAAGGCAAGATGGGGCTTTAATAAGAGGACGTGTGCTGGCGTGACTGAGACGCGCCAGGCTGGAGGGTCTGAGGGTGGCACAGCCGAAGCCCTTGCAGCTGCATCAGTACCGTCTGTCCGAGTTTATCTCAGGTAACCCTCTCTTTCTGAACATATTACAACAAAGGCAGGGTTTAGCAGGTTCATAAGGCCAGACGGTTTACCCCTCGGTTTAAATGGATTTTCTTAAATACTGTACATCACAAACAGATGTTGTTGCACTCAGAGATACTTTGCTTTGTTGTAAGTATAACTCATAAGGACTCCTAAGGAGTTCCCATAAGATTCTTTCTGAACTTCAGACGATGAGCCAAGTGTCAGACGGTCTGGTACCTTTTAACTGCAAATAGTCCTCTAACAGCAGTGCTGATGTTTGAAGTCCATTTCACACCGGTGTGTGCAGATACCCTGGTTACATCACACGTCACTGTGCACTCTCACAGATAGTTGTTAGGTTATTTAGCATAGAAGAGGTCAGCTGAGGTTCCTGGTTTAGGTTATCTGCTTGTGGATGGCATCTCTTCTCTCCAAGTTCACTTACAGGCACCTCAAAATGAGCCACCTTATAGCTGGACCTATGGTGCCCCAGATAAAGACAATCCAGCTGCTTGCGCTTGGTTTGTCTATGATGCCAACACCATTGAAAACACAGTATTCAGTTTTGGAAAAGTTTGAAAGAGCACACTTTGAAGGAATGATATAATGATATTTTAGAATCCAAGGCTTGATTGTCATCTCAACAATTCTTCGAAAAAGTGGTCCTGCTTATGAGCCAAAAGCTATGTAAATTGCTGGGTAAGATTCCTCGAACAATTGAGAGTTAGGATTTCTTCCTTCCTTTCATGGAATTTGTTGTGATCAATAGAAAGGTTTTTATTCACATCCCTCCTTTTCCTTTAGCTTTCTTCATTATATGCAGAGTCCACAACTACTCTGATTAGGAAACTTAAAAAGCTTAGACATTAGCTGCTTAAGAATTAACTTCTTAAGATTTAACTTCTTAAGACCATATAAATTTAGATCCTCTCTGCTGTGACATTAGCCCAACAATTTAAGCAAATACATGCTATGATTAAAAGAAAAAAGAAGAGGAAATTAATACAATTCATAAGGTAATTACGCATCTGCCAAATACTCAGAACTGTACTTTATATTCTCTTTCTTTAATCTGAAGTATAGAATAGTCATTTATTTGCAATAAAAGCTTTACTAGCAAGGTGAACAACCTCAGAGCAAAGCTGATCAACTATAAGAGTCTTCCAGACTTCATGTTTCAACCACGTCTCTGTTTTCTGGATCATTAAACCAACAGAAGTGCAGAGTCAACAGTCCCTTTCCCCCTATCATGACTCACAATTGTTTTATCTGATCTACTAGTGACATGTATATACCTTCTGTAAGAAACAGATCTGACTCTTCGGGAGACTGACAATGAACAAAAGACCAGTGCAGATTTGAAGGCTTAAAAATTACAAATAAATTAGCCCATGTTATACTGTTTTCAGATGCACTGAAACATTTTAAAAGAACTTTTGTTTTCATTGAAACACTGATATTTTAGCTCATTGTCATACCTATTTGAATGCATTAGCATTACTGAAAATGGATTCATAAAACTTTTGCTTTTGTATCTAATGCTTTCAGACTTGAAATCCTTATGTCCAAGATGAAAAGGATGTGCCTGAGTATGACTGAATTTCAACACCCTAAACACTGAGAGAGATGCCCAAACCGTATAAGAGAAGCAGGAGATAATAACAGGGACTAATTCTGGCCTTCAGGATTGCCTGTGCAATGCCCCTTGACTTCAGTAGATGTATTATATTCAACTGTAGGACTTGGAGAAATTAAAAACAAAAAGAGCTATTATCTGTTATAAGCAGATCATATATCAGTAAAAGGTATTATTATTATTACTATCCACTCCATCCATCTGTCAGGACAGGATTATCTTTTAAAAGGGCATTTTCTAGCACTTTGCTCAGTCCAGGTTTAGATGTCACATGAGATATGACATATTCCTTTCCCAGGAGGCCAGTTTGTCTCTGAAAATATTGCAGCCATAAAAAAAGATAGTCAAGGTCAATGATTATTTACTTCATTTCATTTGATTACTTATTATAAACTCTAAGACCACCCTAAATCATTCAGAATTATTTATCTGCAAATACGCAGTGCATGAAATCTTCTCTTCCCTGCTGATAAATCAAGGGGGCCAAAATCTCACCCCACTTTATGGATTCTGTAACAGACCTTCTTGGAATTACTGCTGCATCCAGCCGAGCTAAACACGGCCTGAAATGACTGACTTCTTTGAGACCCGGGACTCAGGCCTATTAACTCCTGTGAGATTTCATATTAAGTTGGTAAGCCTTATGTTTCTGTGATTCTCCTGTTTCCTAATTGGAGCTTCCCTATATGTGAGTCTCTCGTGAGGACAATGTGCCTGGAAGGGCAGACAGCCTTGCTGTTGAAACAGGACCAGAAAAGGAGCCCCTCTGCTCCACCAAGTTGTTTGATGCTGTTCAGTTCCACGTTGTACAGGCTGCTTTTGCTCTTTTCCTACATTGCAGCCACTCATCAGATTTGCTTTCTGTTCCATCCTTGTGTCTTCCAAGACATTAAATCTCATCATTTTTTTGGATCACAAAGAATACCAGAGCATTTCCCTGAAATATGATAAATTACATTTTAAAAACTAGGGAATGAAACCTAATTTTCCTCATTTTCTGAGAAAAGTTGGGCAAGTATTTTGCTTCTCTTTCTTGTTCCTTTGTTCTATTTTTGAGTTTCTAATTCCATTCTGGGAATCTCGTTCTACCTTGTCTTTTTTCTTTTATTCGCACTTAGCCTTTAAATACATCTTCCATTTCCTGTTCGCCTCTTCTTATTATTATTTGTTCATGTCTTGAGTTGCTGTCAATCCTTTCTCCAAGATCATTTTGTATAGGAAAGGGTTTAATAATAATGTGTCTGGCATCCTGCTAGACAATTCCCCCTAATTTATTACCTAGATATTTATTATTACCTTTCACTTGTGGTCCAGTTACTAAATTCTCATGTCAAAAGACTATTTGAATTAGCATGAACATTAGGATTTCATGAGACATTGTAAAAAAGCCCTACTAATACCTAGTTTCACTGTCTCAGGTTGTAGTTGTGCCAAGATCAACAAATGCCTTTGTGAAGCTGTCATTACAAGACTTCTTAAACTTTCCGGACTGTTAAATAGTTTCTTAGATGCTTAAGGTGGAAATTTCAGATCTGCTGCACAGTTGGGATACAATGGTTCTTCACTGAGAGATTCAGCAGGGATGAGATAGGAATATTCTTCCATCTCGGAGTGTGTATGGATTTCTCAACAGCTTCCCAAAGGCTGGGAACATGAACTCTGTATCTGTATGTGAATCTGTCTGACCTACCCATACATATGATGTCTTTTCTTTCATTTAAAGACCCACACATACTGTCCTTCCTTCCTTTGTTTTGCTTCCCAAGAGTTGTACATGACACAAGAGGTGGTCAAACACAGTCCAAAGCCTGGACTGATATTAAGCCAATTCCTCTTACTTAGAAGTCCTTTTGCAGCTTTTGGAATAAACATGACAAGGCTAGGGACAGACTCTTCCTGGTAGAAATGTCAAGTCCCATGGCACAGTTTTGGCTTCTGTCAACTGCTATCATCCTACAATATGTCCAGAGTTAACTTGGGGAATTACCTGGCATGGCTACTGGCCATCCTGGACAGGATTATAAGTTTGTCACACAGGTGTGAGCTCCTGGCACAAAGAGCAAGACTAAAAATTTAAAGGCTGAAAAACAGAGGCAAAATAGTCTAAACCAATTTTGTCTGTATTTTACAAGGAACAAGATTGTTCCCTCATTCACCATCAGGATTTCTGCTTATTACCTGATCTCCAGAGGTCTATGACATTATTTGCTGGTTAAACTGAACAAAAAGTTGATAGGTCTGACCTACTGAAGGTCGGGTTGGAAAAGATTTATGAAATTTCCTTATCTGTTGGTCTGCCAGCATAAAGACCCATAGTAATGTGCATGTATCTTCTCTGACCTAACAAGCTCCTATGAGAAGACATATCTCTGGTCTTCTTTCACCTCAGTGTTCAAATCTTACAAGCAGTTATTTCTTCTTGTATTTTCCTCTCTCAATCATTGTTTAACCTCTGTACATATTTAGCTCTTTAAATCCTTCCTGATAGTAATTTCTCCAGACCACAATAACTTCTGTTGTTCACCTTTAAAAAGGTGCTCTAATTTGCCAATATAGCAAGAAAAAATATGGGTGAAAAATTATACTAAAGTTTGACATAAACTGCTGTCTCTTTCCTCTGTGTTGTGATCCTTTCATGAAAGCACATTGAAATTACACTGTCCTTTTCTATAGCTTTATTACATAGCACACATATCTAATTTGCTGTGCTTAGTGGATAGTAATTGCTGTTAGCACTCTTCCCTTTTTTACTGTCCTGGAGTTGGGTAATGTCTTTTCTTTTTCTGAGTCTCTAGTGCCATCCTTGCTAGTGGTCTTCGTAAGGGGTCAGATGCTCAGAGAGTTTTAGTGATTAAGTAGTATCTGGAATGATTGATTTACCGCTGTTTACATTTTCCAAGTATTCCTGAATCTGCATGTTATCAATAGCTGTTGTTATACGATCTCAATTGTCTTCTAATTGGCTAGCCTTCCTTTTATTTCCATTTCTTGTTAAAGGCAATATTAAAAAAGGACATCAATCCCCTGGGTATTTTTAAGTCACATTTAATTTTATCTGCTGCTTATTTATTTTTAGCTCCCTTTCTCTCTAATCTAGTTTTCAAGTTACCTTACTTTCTTCTTCAAAGTCTTGTATGATCCTGAGTAATTTCTGAGAGTCAAACTGCATAGCTGCTCCTTCCAATTGTCTAGTTTTTCCTCTTGAAATATTTTTTGAGGATCTCACCAATTTGAAAACTGGAAGCAATGATGCTATTTGGAAGGAATACACTCTTTGCTCTACTTTTCATATGTAAAAGTCCACCTGCTTATCTTTCAGTGCCATCTCCAGCTCAAACACTTTCCCTTCTCCACCTTGGGAACCACTGCTCCAGCCAATACTCACCAATATTTCACCTTTTACTTACTGTTTCTCAGTATTCCCTGTCTCCAGTGTGGGTTTTTGGGCTACTGCTGTCACAGACATGTTGGCAAAGGTAAAGGTAATAATGATGCTGTTGTAATTTACTGTAGCTCCAAAACAGATGCAAGGGATTTACAGGAATTTAAGTACCACACACTATTATTCCCTATCCTATTTGTACAATATCTTGACCCAATCCAAAGAACACCTGCCTTCAGCATACCTTCCCATTGACTTTGTCTTTGGGTTGGTGTCTGTCAGTAAACATGACTGTTAAAGGAAAAAAAGCTTTAAGAACAACTTCATTTGTGAGACTGACAGACACATCAACAGCAGAACTTGCAGTAACTTCTCAAATCACACGCAGTAATACAGATGTAAAGTGGAAGGTTTAAGGTAACCAAGCAATATTTTATGGGAAAGGATCTCCTAGGGGAGGAATTCCTTTTTCATTGGATTAGGGAGAGAAGCATAACTGGTTTATCTGAGACAGAGACTAAGCAGGGAAAGGACCAGCCGTTGCATAAAGTAGAGCTTGTGCAATCCTGTCATGCTGCTAGTTCAGAGCCAAATTCTTTTGACAAGAAGAGGCCCAGACAGTTCAGTGAGTAACATTTCTTGATGAAATGATAAACATGTTACAGTAATAACCTCACAGTATCTCTGAATGCTGTGGGATATTGAATCTGCTTTTCTGCTTAGCAGAGATAAATCTATTTTCAGAAAGATACTCTTTAAGAAAAAAAAAATTTACTCATGTCAAAGCAGTCAGTAACTTTAATTTCTAAGCTATGCTGTTTGACTAGCTGAAGGATCACAGTGACATTCCTCCCATTGATGCTGGGACCATAATATTATCATTTTTATTATCACTATGAGACAGAAGTAAACCAGAAAATATGCTGTGGTTTCTAAGATGTGTGGAATTTAATTCTCTCCCTCTCTTTTTACTGCTATAGCTATGTCACCATTTCCATCTTCTCTCTCTTCTGCTTGTTTGAACCTACCTTGCCCAGAAAATACAGACCAAATCCTTCAGCATGGTCCTGTGACATTAACCCTTTCCTGCCAGCCGCCACTCAGCAAGGGAGCGTTAACAGCCAGAATTTCAGCACTGGATTCGTCTGATAGCCAAAATCCCTATGAATTCCCATTCCTCTAAAAAAGAGGCAGCAAGTTTGGCTTGTGCCCTTTCCTAAGCCATCATACGAGCAGTGAGGCTGAAAGGAGATGAAAGCAAGTACTTTCAAACTCCTTCCACATGTTCTGAATACCTGAGGCTCCCACTGTATTTCCAGAGCTGCCAGCTCCATACAGCAATGACAGATCATTCCCAGTCATGTCAAATGATCTTACTGAATCAACCTGTAAGTGCAGCTTTCTAGGGGTGTTACAGAGCAGTGAGATAAGAAGAGATGCTAAAAGTACCCAAGGATATCGGTGAGGAGTAGATATTTTTCGGCTACCAGTTTGTTTGCTTATTAAAACTATGGGACTCCAAATGTTTGTCAGCGATAGTCCCCATGAGCTATAGCATTCTTCAAATAGTATGCTTACAAAATTTTTCAAGAGCACAGAAATAATGTATTCAGAATTACTCACAAGTATATGAACACCATTTTTTTTAAGTTAATGCAGAGGGTCTTCAAGTGGTCTGTCTCATTACCTGCCTGTGGCAAATCTGATTTCATTGCCTCATTCTCCAGTGACTTTGGCACACGTGAATTGTAGGTCAAATTCCTTAAAACTGATATTTTCTGAATTTTTCTAATGTTTTCTGCTAAAGCCTATTGACAGCTGGGTCCAAGCAGCTGCCATCAGATAATAAAGCACTCTGGACACAGAATACCTGCATGGATTTTTTGCAGGTACTTAGCGGGTCAGGTAGTCTATCAAATTGGGTAATTCAAAAGCTATTTTTATGTTAATAGATCTGTTTTAAATGTGCACAGCCAAGGTCAGCACATTAAGATTAATTTCTAATGTTCATGGAAGGAGAAAATATTTTTGGAACTTAACATTTCCCCTAAGACAACAAAAGTTACAGCTCCTCTTTATTAACTAATACAGGAATATTTGAAAGGATACAAGGATACCCATTTCCCCTTTGACCAGGATGCCCAAAGAAAGATTTCATAAGTTGTAATAAAACAACATATGTATTAGCTGACAAAGAACAAAGTTTTTTTGCACTTGGAGTGTGAATCCAGTGATTACTTGTCCTGACATTCTGGATATACACTTTTGTAAATTCCAGCTTCATACCAAACACAGATCACCCACAGAAACCTCTGCAGTTCCTCTTACAGTAGCACATGAGAAGGAAACCATATTGGGTCAAACCAATGGTCTATCTCTGACAGTGGTCAGTAATAAATGCCTCAGGAAAGAGCAAGATAAACAGCAGATCTTCTGCCTTTGCACCTTAAGAGGTGGTCTCAGACTAAGCTATTACAGGAAATAAAGGCTTTTTGGCAAGACCAAGGGGACATATACTGCATTATGCTTCACCTCCATTAATGACTTTAAACACCAATTTTGAGGACACGATCTAGCCAAAAAAGAAACGAACCATGTCCACTTTGCCTTCTTGAGACCAAATCCTTATGGAGAACAAATTCACACATACGCAAGAAAGATCACTACCTAAATTCTACCTGAGTATGCAATTAAAGTTTCCTTTCATAAAGCCCTGATCTTTTCTTCTTATACATATATCTCAAGCAATTATTTATTTGGAATACTGTAACTGGACTACCTTCATCGCAGAGTGGTCATTTACTTGTTTCAATACAATTACTGTAACCAGTAAGTTAATGTAAGCTCATAACAGAGATGCCATCATTACATAGATTTATGAGAAGAGCACTAAACATAAAATTGAGGTAATTGCCTGTGTACTGCCAGGCTATTTTGCCAGTTAATATAAATAATATCATTCTCAGCATGAGCCACCAGAAGGACATCATCCTTAAAAGTAATTCCTCACCTGCCACTGTCAGAAATTTTCACTATAAACTTGATGAAGAATGTGTTGCGAAGTGTTACTGACAATCATATATTACCAGGGAAAGGTGGTTACCTTGAGTACCCCAAACAATTTGTTGTTTTGGTATGTTACCACATAAAATTGATTTAATGCTGCAATTTTCCATTTCTCTCTGGAGCACAGGCTGCTAATTTATTAGTCACGTATATTGAAATTCCTCCTTTTTCCATTCATGTATAAATTTCCATAAGCAAACTGAGCAGATAGTATTTTGTATGGTTTATTTTTAAAACTTGGAAAAATAAATCACATCTGACACTCTGCTACTCATGCTGTTGAAATGGGTCCTACGAAGCAAGCAAAAGTTAAGAGCCATACAGAAGATCTGAGGTAGGAAATGTTGGTATGCAGGAAAAAAGATTTATGTGTTTTCTTGTTTTATGCCTGCAAATAAAAGCTAAACAGAAATACCAAGAAGAATGAAGTAGAGAGGGGTTTTTTGCTCTTTCTTAGTAAACAATGCAATAGTTGATTTGAATGGCTTTACAATATGTATTTGAATTTTTATTCTAATTTAATTCCTAACTTCTTTATTTTTTTTCAGTTTTTCAAAGAAAAAAATGAACAGCATATCTGAGACAGTGAGTCTAGAGATTTTTGACTGCAAACACTTGCACAGGAGCAAAAGCATGTCCCCCAGCACTCAGGAAAGCTCATCTGTGACCGGTCTCCTCTTCACTCACCAGGCTCACTGTTTATCAGGGGTCTTTATGAGCCCACCAAATCTCACCACAAAGTGTAACCATTGTTATAACTGAACAAAAGGGATTTATAAGCCTGTCACACACCAGTGCCACTGAGTTTTCTGAAATACAGGGTGATGGTCTGAACAGGGTCACTGCCATGCTCTCGTTCACAGTGGGACCTGTATGCTAGCACGTACAGACGAACCCAGGACTTGTCCCACATACTTTTTAAAAGGAGTAAGTAATATTGAGGCATTCTGCAGGTATAGTTGAGAAAGATCTCAAAGAGCTCAAAAAGTAATGAGTATGACGGCAAATTACTCCATGCTTGATCACTCTGCAGCCATTTTCAGAGTGGTGCAAAGTACTTTAAAACCCAACAGCTTTTGGGAGAATAACTAAAGAATAATGAATAGGCTCTGTTGAAGCTAGGGATTCCCAAAGCAAATTTTGTTTGTTCCAATAAAGTTCATGGTACTAGAAAAGGTCTGATATTATTATCTTACAGGGAATGGACTAAGACAGCCACATTAATAATACTCCTTCCCTTGTAAAAGAAAGTTGCAGAGGGACCATGATTTTTGCAAACAATCTCCTATCTTCCCATCACCCTGCACACACCAGAAACCTTCCAGGTGAAATGAATAATAATCAAAGAAGATGTTGGTAGCCTTTTCAAGAATAGCATCTATGCTATTCTTGAATACATCCAATAATTGTAGAAAATTTCAGAGCAAGTAACTTTCTGAAAACTAGTACATCTGCTGAAGACAGTGGAGAAGATGTGATGAAGAAAGCATGAAGCACAGGAGTTGGTATCTCATTATTCCACACCATCCTTTATAATAACATGTTTGGTTATAAACAAGCGCATTTTCTATGCATTTGGGGAAATGGAGTGTTTCCAGGCTGAAAAGACATTTCAAGTGCAAAGCAGCTGAGACTTTATCTATCTGAAAGTCAAGCAGCAGAGATAGATTTCAGGTGACGAATGCTTTCCAGCCAATTAATCTTTTAAACAGTCCTCCGGCTCAGGACCCTGCAGGCCACAATACTGCAGTAGTAAGGTAGTATTGCTCACATGGTGGTTCAAGGCTGAAAAGGATGTGTCTTCTGTCCTCAGTCTCCTGCTGAAATAGCAATGGAACCAGCATTACCACGCCCTGAAAATTTTGCCTTCTATCCATTGATCTTTCATGTATATGTTCTTTGACACAGGACTAGTTTTCAAATATTCTTCCTGACTTCTTTCCCAACCTTGCATTTGCTACCAATCATTAGGATCAAAGCACAAACTAAGCAGTAGCTGTTCTCCTAATCTCATAATAAATCATCAAGGTTTTGATCAGGCTCCCCACAGGACAATTCTAGCAATAAATTCTGTATAAAGTAAGTCTTTGCTCAATTATTTTTTGTTTTAGTTATAGAGGTAGGATTTTATATCGCACCATACAGAACATAAATAATCTTGCAACAAATCCCATTTCTTTTGGCACCGTTTGTATATCTTGAAACGGCTTGGGTGGCTGAGCTAACAGGAAAACAATAAATTCAAATGATACAACTGGTATCAGCTTGCCACACTAATGGCAAGAATGTAAGAACACCTAGTAGAGAGTAAAGAGCACCTTTGCATGAACTGTGTTGAATAGCGGACAAGGCAGCTCAGACAGTACGTCTGGAGCTTAACCACAGGGCCATCCCCTAAGGTAACTGCAAAATGCCAGCACAAGGGCCTGAGGAGCCTACCAATGAGGCAAATGCACCTGATGCAGGAGTGTGTTGTTTCTGGGGCTTATGATTAAACAAAGGAAAGACATAAAATGAGAAACGCAATGCAATATACGAAAAAAACACTCTTTTTTCATTATCGTACTGTTAGGGGGTGAAGAAAAGCTATTAGCTTGGTATAAAACACAGGGTTTAAAGGTAACTTATTTTTTTAAGTAATGACAATATAATTTTAAAAAAATGAACTTTTGGTGTCTAACTGCTTCATTAAGACTTGAGAAGAGGGAGACATTGATAAATGAGGCTGTAAACTACTGTGCATGGGGAAGAGTAAGTTACATAGGTGATATGGGATAACAGCTAGCACTTTCAATGGTTATTATCATCCTGAAAAGAAATGCTTGAGCTTGGAGATTCTGTAGATTAACAATAAAATTGACAGACGATACAACCAGAAATATCCCCCAAAAGACACAAGAAACATACCCTTCCTCCCCTTCCCCATGTGAGAACTGCAATGTTAGCAACTGCTCCTAATGATTTTCAGAGCCTGTCTGTTCACCGCACTCCTGAACAGAAGCAAAGCACTAGTTTGTTGACTCACCAACACCGCTCCCCCAGTTGCTAAAGAGACTGTGCAAACTTGCTGTAACGTCTCAGTATGTTTCCGCCCCTGACACAGCCTTATTTCCTCGCCTTTCACAGGCAGTTCTCTTGCCCTCCCTCCACATTGCTCGCCTCTCTTGGAAGCCATCAGAGAGCTCCTGGCAAATACAGAGGTTTCGGCTCCCACCAGCGTACTCTGTTTATGCCTCACAGATATTCCAAGAAAACCTTAGAAACAAGCTAGATAGTTAAAAAGGTTCAAGGAAAACTGGCTGCAACAACCCCCCAGTTTCTGGCTCATAATCAGTAAAGGAGTGCCCAGAATGGGCTGCAGAGGAGCACTGTCAATCTGTGCAGGAAATATTTCCTTCATTGAGTCAGGCATTGGCATAAAAGTATTATCATCAGTAGTTAGCGGAGAAGGACTTTCCCCCTGAACCTTCCTCCCCATCCCTGAATAAAAGCTTATCCAGATAAACCCCAAGCTACCACTGGTGTTAACGTAAAGAATTGAATTAAAATACGTGTATGTATTTATGATGGTCTTATCAAATCAGGTAAGTTTAAAACTAAATCAGTGACCTCACAGAATGACTTGTGGCGCTGAGGTTTGTAAAAGTGAACGCCAATAGCTTTACAACTCAAATTCTTGCTAAAAAGATAATCAGGTTTATTTGCCAAGACTTATGTTCCATCCCTCCATGTGGACTGGTATTTCTGGTACTTTCATTCTACATTCATATTGTTTTATATCAGCTGTTGAATTATTTTGCCCCTGGCAGGCACCGGTTGCCAGAAAAGTCTTTTTTTTCCCCCCTTTTCAAAATGTTGGCTTATTCTAGTTCTCAGATATCCCTGGCAGTATTCATCGAGTAAAGCGCTGCTTAGCAGGAGGGATAAGGCAGACACAGCGTCTCAGGGGTAATGCTGACAACAGGAAACAAAAATCGATTTTACAATTTACACAATATTAGCAACCCCATTGCCATCTCGGTACTGCAGTAAGACACAGGGTGTGGAAGATCCCAGCTGGGAGTCTGGGTGCCCAGCCTGCTCCTGTGTCCATGTCTGCAGCTATGCCCAGCAAGTACAGCACTGACCTGCGAGTCTCTGCTGGGGACAGCTCACGCAGCACGCCGAGCCTCACTCCTCTTCTTCTGCTCCTCTTCCTAGCAGAGTCTCAAGCCAACAAACCCCCACGTCTCTAGGGACTGAGCCTTTTTACTCAGCTTTCTTATTCAAACTACATTGAATGTTAGCAATATATATAGGTGAAAAGGGCTGTTGCTATTTAAGTCCTATATATTAATGTCGTGTGGGAGATTCAGAAGTGGATTCAGGAGGAGAAGAAGAAGAAGAAGAAGAAAAGAAGAAGAAGAAGAAAAGAAGAAGAAGAAGAAGAAGAAGAAGAAGAAGAAGAAGAAGAAGAAGAAGAAGAAGGGAGGATGACAAACACCTACAGAACTACATGTGTAAAATGTAATTGAAAACTGTTAACTGTATGCATGTACCTGATCCTTTGCTTTGCAAACACACCATAATTGGCAAGTATCTGCAGATGTGCTAGTAGTGTTACTCAGGTATGTTCTGACTGTCTTATCGAAAGAAAGGTTTTAATGAAATAAATGTCAAGATGATTTCTTGGATGACTGCTTACACTAGGATTTGATCTCTTGTTTATACTTGCTTAATATCCATAAATGACAGCATATGTTTCAGAAGCATGTAATTACACTTGTCATTCTGGGTGTTAAAGTTCTAAGTACTGCAGACAAACTGTGCAGTGATAGATGGCCAGTTCAGACATCATTTACGGCAAGTTAAATCATTTTCCAAAAAACACATGTGACACTGTAAAATGCTCAAAGATATATAGAAGTAATGTTACTTTTGGTTTTAGAACTTGTTACCAGCAGCAGAATTTTACTAACTTTGCCCTTCTACTGGTGCCTACTTGACAATCATTTGCTTAAAAACATATTGAATGCTGTTAAGCTTTTCTAGGACAAGTCTGTAGCTGCATTTTGCAATTTGCAGTATTACTATCAAGGTTTGTTTACTTGCTTGTTAGAGAGAATTTGCAAGTCACTCATATGATCACCAGCCATATCAAAGTGCTACACTGGCCTGTGTGATGAAAAGACCAAAGTATTTCTTTCACTTTCTTCTAAGGTAGCAATAAATGTTTCTTAATTTACACCATTCCAGAATGCTTTCCAGCAGTAACCAAAGGAAGAGGAAACTTTCTCGTATCATTTTGTACTGAATTTCCAGGAGTCATTTAACGCTCTTAAACCAGCTTCAGACATTTTCATTGCTACGTATGGAAATTGAGCCCATGCCCATGAGAGAACACTTGGCCCACGATACTGAGATCTCCCTCCTGCAAAGCCAGAGTTCAGCTGCTGCAGGCTTTCCTGGCGTGATGGACAACCTGCCGCTGTAGGCAGGATGGATGGTTTTTATCTTGTTGGCTTAGTATAGGCTGCTCCAGCACGTCAAAGAACACACATGGCTGGTTTTTGTAAGCCAAAGCAAAGTCCCTATTCGATACGTCGCCAGATAAAATTTAATGCTAATAGTAGCATATGCACAAGCTGGTTTGAGGTGTAAGATGACTTCACTTCTTCAAAAATACAGCCACTTTGATCTAGGGGTACTGCATTTCTCATGTCCTCAGTCACCCTGGTGCACTGCCCAGGGGTACAGCTGGGGATGTGGAGCACTGCCTGCTTACGGGTCTCAGGCTCCTGCCACCATTTTCTGTTCTCTTTGGCCTGTGGTACAGTGCAGGGAGTGCAGAATTCAGCTCTTACAAAGTGGGAATAAATAGGTCCATGACATTTCTTAACAACTATTTTCCCCTTAATCTTTTCAACAGAAGCTTGTCATAAAATCAGTGAGATTCACAGATATTGACATCTAACTCCATAACTCAATTTTTTCTGTCAGTGGATCTGAAAAGTATTCCAATTAAAGTCATAACTACTGTATTCTTTCATTATGACTCGCAGAAAATGCTGGTTGTATGTTGCCCTTGCCTCCTCCAGCCCTCCCCACATCCTGAGCCTTCAGTTAAGAAATGCCACAGACTTAACTCTTTAGAGAGACTTGTATGTTTAATTTTTAAAAAAGCTTCTGTCATAGTCCAATTATTTTATTTGTCCATTTGATGTTATTTTTATGGTTCATTTTCTGTGTGTTTTAATATTTTAATGATCTTTAGTGTATTATAGGGAGGTGCCTGGAGCACTGCTGCAAATAGGAGCTGTAAAGCAAAATACAGCACTATTTATTATTATTATATCAGTCATATGCCTAAATAACTATAGTATCCACAATATTCGTAATAGCCTGAAGAAATAAAAAATGACTAATCTCACTGTCAGTAGCTGCTGTGGGAGTGTCCTCCAATTTTCTATATTCAAAACAAAAATGTCTACAGTCCTTCCATAAAGCCCTGTGGGTAAAATCAATCAAAAGTAATTACAAGCCTGTTTGTGAAGGACAGAAGCCATCTATATTTTATGAAAGTATGTAAATAAGAAAGTTCACAGCAAGGGTTTTGCACTGCAGAGATATCAGCCCTAGATACTGAAGGACCTGCTTGGCATTTAGACAATTCGAAGTGAGATGGTCAGTACTGTTTAACAGTAGGTGGTTAGAAATTCCTAGTCCTTGGAAGTCACTAGGTCCTTGTCTACAACTGATGAACATACATAGGCGCTTCCAGAAGTCCACTTGCACTTCAGACTCACGGGGGATGATTCAGCCATTCATGTGAATACAAAGGTCTGTCCTTGAGGTCTATGTTAAACTAGGCAGCTGAAGACAGGGACAAGACAAATCTCATGTATACCATTCCAGGCAAGACTTCCAAACTTCATCTTAAAGATGAAAGCTCGGAAATCCATGGCTAAGCATCTAAATGAATATTTCAGCATTCAAATGTGCTTTACTGTTAGGTCCCTCCACGGCATTCAGCAGGACTTCTTTAAAGGTTTGCTGTTGGTTCTGGTCTCTGTCACCACGTATTTGTCATTTTTTTGTAATTTATCCTCTCAATGCACAAGTGTGTTCCAAAAGGAAAAATGAGGCTGTAGTAGCTGCCTGTATTATACTTAATAGCCTGCTGGTTAGACTACTCAGCTGGGAACAACTAACCATTGAATTATAGGGTTTTTGGACATGAAAGTCTCTCCTGCTGAAGCTGTTCATGTTTTCATAAACAATTAAGCTTCCATTGGACCTGTCTGAGAGTAATTCACTGTGTAGTCCAGTATTCAGCAAGGAACAGGGACAGGTAAGTTCAAATCATTGCTCTAATGAATATTTAATGAATTCTAGCATAGATGAAATAAAATGTTCCCGTTGTGTAAGCTTATCATCAGTGAATAGACAGCATCTGGCAACAGCAGCATTAACTTGTGTACAGCTGTTCGGAGGGAAAAGAGTGGGAAGGAGTTTTCAAAGAAGCAGATGCACGATTACAGGCCAGTTTTGACAAAGAGTTCTGAGATTAGAGCTCTCCAGGGAAAGTCCTGCTCACAGGAGACTGGTGCGATAAGACCCTTTCTGGCAGAAAGAGGAGTCATGGGGTGGAAGTTCAAGGGAGCTAAATTATAAGGAGAGCCCTGGCATCCCAGTGAAGGAGTATGCTTCTGCGGCACTCTCACCTTCTGTGACTGGAACTCTTAATTTTACTATAAATCAATTTTGTCTGTTGTTGTGGGAACTGGAGTTGACCTGTCCCATCTTCTAAACCATATTTGATTCCCCGCTCTGAATCCAAAAGGAAGAATTTGCCCAAGAGCCTTGTGTAAGTCAGAAGTAAACACACTGTGATAAGAAAAGGGGCACCACCACTTAATAAATGGTACCCAAGACTGGCATTTCAAACCTAGCACTTTTTTTTTAAATATAAAATTTCCAGAACAGAAATGACATATTTTGTTTCATGTGCAATATATGTTAGCGATTAACACAAAACAAAATATTTTGGAGAGCTTTCCTCAACCAAATAAAACAAAAAAAACAACCAAATAAAGAAGCCCCCAAATCCCAATTCAACATGATCATTTTGGTTCAGATTGAAATGAATGTTTATTTTCAGTTCAGCTGTCAAACTGACTAATTATTTGCACAGCCTTGCTCACAATATTGCATTCATGCTTTGGGCATATCAAAAACAACTAAAAAGGAGAAAATTTAAAAATAGGAATCACCTTTTCTAAAAGGTGTGGGAGGCCCTCTTAGCTCCCGAACCACTCCTGGTAAATAGATGAGGCAGTTATTTGCCACACAGCTGCCAGAAGCTGCACTATTCATAGGGATTTTTACTCAAGCTAAAGATAAGCAAATAAACCTCTAATGAAATCAGCATGAAAAACGAAACAAAAAAATGGTTCCTGAGACACCAAGAAATAAATGGGAATAATTGTCAGCTAGCAAGTCTTTTACAAAGCTGGTTTGACTGTCACTCTTCTCAAGCATTTAAGAACAAAAAAAATCCACTCATCGAAGTAGAACACACATTTGCACACACCCATCTTAATTTTCTTTTATCCTACACTATTTCATTTCATGTTTTGTTGTAATAATAGCAGACATTTGTTTTTCTCAATCACTCTTTTATGGATTGCAGAGATGAGTTTTAACAGTTTTAATTTTACTGGGCAATAGCCCAAGTATTTTTTTCCTGACTCTGGGGCTCTCTTTCTTTGACTGTCATGGTTTCCTAAGGGGGATGTGCAGCCTGTGATTGCAGGTCAGGCAGGCTTCACCACTTGCTCCAGAGACAGATGACTTGCATATTTAAATCATACAGTGAGTTGGATAATCCCTTTTTATAGCAAAACCCAGGGGAGGGAACTATGTAAGAGGATACAAGGAATCCCTCGTTAAGAACTAGCTATCTGAGGTATTTATATGTCCCCACCCCTCACTCTTCTATCTGATTATCGAGGAGCCTTTATATTCGCAAATCCCTCCAGACACAGAAGTGCTATAACCCACACTCTACACTGGGGAAGCAGGGCCAGGGGACCCTGGACTTCAGTCCGCCAGAGCCTCTTGGGCACCGAGCTCCACCGGCAGCAGCCAAAATGCTCAGCATTCGCTTCTGCATGACTTGTCCAAGGTCACAGAGAAAATCTGTGGTGAAGCAAGACAAAGGATGTAAGGCTTCATCGAGCACCACCACACAGCGAGGGATGGTCTGTCACACTCAGACAAAGCTTTGCAGCCTGCCATTGAGACGAGTGATTATGCGACCCATCCCAAAAATACCCCGTGTTTTCATCAGCTTTTTACATCTGTACTTTCATTCTCTTCTGCATGCCAGAATCAAATATTATTTATGCAAAAAGGCAATAAAACAAGTATAACTTGAACAGTGAATCTTCATTCCTGAAGCACAAGTCCTCTGCTATTCAGCCTAAAAATAGAAATAAGGAGAGAATAAAAGAAAAAAAGGAAAACATGAGGTCTGAAACTTGGCAGGAACGGCAGGAAATCATACCTTGAGTCACAGGGCACTCACAGCATCTGTTCCAACTGCAAGCTCTTCACGCTCCCATATACAGCACAGCTACTCTCCCTTCCTATTCCAGTCCCCCAGACCAGCCCTAGAGATGTCATTCCTTCTCTGCAGTACATCTGGTCTCAAATACCTTACACATCCAGTTTCCAAAATGTTGTTCAGTTGGTACTGGAGATGTGAACTAGACGAGTTTTTCCTGTTCAGAAGATATTTGGCAAAACGGTTCCCAGTGGACTGAAACAACAGCTCCGACTGCATTTAGGTTTTGCAACTGGAATTGTTTGTAAGATGCACAAAAAGAAATGCTCATTAATAAGACAAATGTTTACACTTAAACTTTCAAAGGGCATCATCAAATCTTGTCCAACAAAGAAGACATAAACAAATTATTTTTCTTTCATGTTTCATGCTTTCTAATAGCTTTTACTTTCATTATGAACACTTCATTTCTGCCTGAACTGAGCACAAAGAGAGTCAGCCTTTAATCCTCAGGACAATACATATTTTCCTCACACTTTGGAAAGTAAATATAGCAGCTGGTAACTTTTAAATCCTGTACTTTGTTATGCAAAGGATTGCAAACAGAACCATCAAAGTTAGGAGTGGAACACACTGGCTACTTCACCTAGATTATTTTTATACTCCTATTATTTTTATACTTCTATCCAATCTAATTTTCAGAAAGCTGTGAAGTAGGAAAGTTGGCATTTCTTGTATTCCACAAAACTGGGGTAACCTTCAGACAATGTACAATAGGGTAATTCTTGGCAATATTTTTTTTCTAATAGTCATCCTATATTTTCCCTCCTGAAAAATATCCTAGCTATACATATCTGTGCTCTGCTAACACCTCATGATCAGTAGAATTTCGGGTGTTATATTTGTAGGTAGTCCATATTACCAAAGCCACTATGCAGAAGCATACCTGTGGTGATCAGATTGCCAGCTCCCCTGTGATCAGAAACAAGCCCATCTCTCTTCCAACTGAACATATCCATATTTCTTTGCAGAGACCGAAAGAGCATCACCACGATCATATCTGAAAATGTCGTGAAGCAATAATTGAGGACCCACGTCCACTTTTGCTACACACCTCTTGAACTCCCATACTGAATAGAAAGCCTACTCATAGTAATACCAACGGGACGCAATTTTGCGTAGACACAGGATATTACTTCCCTCTGGATAAAACCAGTTTTACAGTGGTATAATTCACTGTCTTCCCTGGAATTCATTGGTTTCCTGGGGATTCTTCCTCATTTAAATGAGACTAAAAGTAGCACAAAATTCAGACTCCGTTTCCCTTGTGAGTAAACAGAATTCAACAAGCAGGTCCTATACAGCTAGCTATAGAAGAATGTAGTCACTTATGCTAATTGCCTGCTGCTCCTGAACTTGGCAGAAGCCAGATATCCGAATGATAAAACAAGTTGTTGCCCCTGCAGCAAGCCTTCTGCAGTCTTGGGATTCCCAGGCCTTCGCATTTCCCGTTCAGTGTATGATACCAGCCTGTCTGTCTCTGTCTGCAAGACATGTTTTTGTTCGATCCCAGACACCATAGCGACAAGCATAGTCTGAATCTCCAAAATTTTTTATGCTATTCCTAACGATAAATGACTTCTTTGTCTCGGATGACCAAGACACATTCTCTTCTCCCACAGCACTCTCCTGAAATGTTGTTCGGACTATGTAGCCCACAGCCAATGAATTTATGGTACTATAATCAAGTAGCAAATACATGTGTGCAAAAGCACACATACAGCCTTCCTTTCAATTATTAGCCAGCATCTCTTGCCTTACATAGTAGGGCTTCTCAACATTTTAGCCCATGCTTCACTTCACATAATAATCGTTTCATATATCATCCAAATAGGCAAGTCTTGAGACCTCCTGTGACTTCAGCTGCATTCATATGGCACACCTTCTAGACTGGCGAGTGCTTGTCTAGGTGACAGCCCTCAAGGAAGTCAGCTCTTCTGGAAAGGAACTTTCAGTGTTTCAGCACTATCGATAAAGTCAAAGCGTATTCATGCCACCAAAAGAAGAAATAAGAAAGGTAAGAAAGCCAGCCCTTTCTTTATCTCTTTTCTTGCGCTTTGTTTTGGAAGTGTCAGGCCAGGAGAACTATTGCAGGATCCACAGCCTCTTTGAAACGTTTCTCTAAAGAACAGCGTAAGTATGACTGGGGTGATAATTTTTGCTAAGACCTCAACATTTCAAAGGACTTTACAAACAAAAAACACAGAAAATTTATCTGAATAAGAGTATCAATCACTATTGGGGATCAGTGCTACCATAATGCAATGGACTTGCTTGACAAAATTTTACCCAGCCTGGAAGAAGACTGTAATGGCATTTTAAATGTGACAGAGCCACTATCAGAGTAAAAAGCTAAGGGAAGTTGTTAGGAGTTTCTGTAGAATGATACCCAAAATGGGCTATCGTCCTTTTGCTACTTTTAAGTTCACAGAAGAGCAATGTGCATAAATATATCAGAGAAGAAGGAATAAAGATCCTGATTCCGCCTCTACAAACACTGCTGCTACGCAACTAAATGCTTCAGGCACCTTCTATGAAACAACATAATCCAAGACTCGAAATATGAATTATTCCCGCTCAGAGAAATCACTTTTGCTCCTGTTCCACTGTCCCAAGCTACAAAAGAAATACAATAGGAATAGAGCTCTCGCATATCCCAGCACTGTTATTAGAAATAATTTATTTCAGAGGAGAGTGAGAGCCAGGTATCTATCTGAAGTGCCAGACAAGAAATGCTGCAATGAGGTAAAAAGGAGACACCCTTTTCCCTTTAGGGTTCAATCTCTCAACCAGCATTTCCCTTATTTTCTGTTATCCTGGTAGATGGGTCCCACTCATAAGTCCCCCAAGCTCCAGCTCTTCCTCCTGCTGACTCCCGCATCCTCACAACCCACAGAAACTGAGCCCCAGTCAGAGCCTTGCTTATCCAGCAAGCCTGAAAAAAAAAATTGTTTGGAGGCCGTGGAATGAAATACTCACTTGAAAAATAATGCAAACAGTGGTGAAAAAGTAGCTTTTCTTAAGACAAAAAGACAAAGAGAGTCGGGGCAGAGAAATGAAAGAGAAAAGGAGATCAGTAAGACACCTCTTCCAGGAAAATAAGGAAAGCATTAAGAAACTGGCAGCACTTTTGCAGCTGTCTAAAATCTTCTCATAAATGTGTTTAGAGCTACCTATAACTTCCATGAAAGGCTTCCAAAGCTTCCCAGTGAGAAGAGGTTCTCTCTGGCCAAAGTACAAGCATGGATCAACCCATCCTCTTTCTGTAAATATTAAAGATGCATCCACACTCATAGACCAGATCTAGTCCCCTTCTGCTCTCTCTATTGAGGACACGGGCAACCAAGGGCAAACAGCCTCCTAATTTAAGGCCTCACTTAAATGCTTAATTGTCTTGTCAGAAGAATAGGAGACATAATATCTTGTTTTTCTGATCTGGGAGCATATGTAGATCCCAGCCCAGAGGAGCATTTTGCTCTTGGCTATTTAATTCATTCGTGTGGAATTAGTGTCCTTCAGTAAGGCTTTTGTTTGGATGACTATTTTTCTCTGATAAATGCTAGCAAACACAAGGATATACATTTAAGTGCTGTAAACCAGTTTAATCCTAAAAGCACAATGTGCTTTAGGGAAAATAATGAGGATGGAAATACACAAGCCCACAAAATCTACCAGTTGGCTGTAATGCACAATAGCGCCTGGTTTCTGATGACAGAATGCAGGACTATCCATATTGCACAGCTGTCACTGTACTGAAACAATTATACACCAGGGGGAAAAAAAAAGTCTTAATTTAGTTCTCATCGTGGCAAATAAAACTAACATTGCTGTACTAAACCACCAAAACAGCATCAATAATCCTTGCAGTGTCTCGGCTTCCCTTCAGTGTGACGTGGGACCAGAGGAGCTCTGTCCTGAGAAATCAGCAGCAACGTCTGTGCTGGTAAATCACATCATTTCAGAGCGCATCCCTCAACACCAGCTCAGCTGCCTCCACTACTAGACTGTCATAACTCAGCCACGACCCGTGCCAGCCAAGGCTCCCGATTTCCAGACAGGCTTCAGAAGTCAGCGTGGGTCAGGAATCATTCCCTCCCAGTAATTTGCATGCAGCCCCATGATTTGGGGCAATAAAGGAGTTTGTGATACGGATGTGGATCGTCTGTGTCAGCTGGCCTCGGTGCCAGAGAACTACACCAGGTACATTTTTTTTACCAGCAGAGACATAAAGTGCCTCCTATTAACACAAGATCTTTAAAAAGCCCACTGCAGAGTTTGTGTTTCTGTGGATAAGCAAGTTCTTGTTGAACTGCCAGACTCCTCTCAGCCTTTTGGTCTTCTCATTTGTCAAATTACAACTGATACCTATATTAATATAGGTACTATTTAATAAATAATTCAAGGGCTTCCAACACATACAAACAAGCCTAATACAGTGGTAGGAACTCAGCAAAACTTCAGCCATGAAAGGGTGAAATAATTCTCCCTGTATACGCAGTTTCCTTCATGTGAGGGGGAAAATGTGTGTGTGTGTATATGTATATATATATATATATAGTTTTATATATAAAAAACCCTATATATATAGTTTTAACTGCCCTCAGGGCAGTAGAAAGATATCAGACCTTTGGTCTTTAATGGCTACAGTCTCTTTGTAAAGTTCCACTGCGGTTGTGGAATGACATAAAAACCTCAACATTTTAGGCAGCTTCAGGTTGCCTGTAAGAACAAGGGAGACATCTCAAAGCATTTAACAAACTATAATCAAGCTTCCAATTGTTCCTGTGAAATGGTTAAATACAATGAGATCAAAATGACAACAGAGAAGCACAAAAAGGCCAAGAGAAGATTCTAAAGCCTTGTAGCAAATCAATAACAAACATGGAAAATAATACAGAAAACCAGATTGCCCCTTTGCTCTGACTACTAGTTATAACTCCATCCAGGAATGGGAGAAGACTGAAAATATGAGACCTTCAGAGGAATATTTAAGTAACTAATATACTGTAAAATACTAAATGAATGCATCAAGTTGCTTTTGTATTCCCTTGCCTCAAGCAGCTTAGCACAAATAAAATTTGATGCTAATCAGTCCTAACATTTTTCATAAAATCAGAAAACCTATTATTTCCTCTGGCTGCAACTAAAAAACTTCCCGGCTGTTTCATTATTGATACTTGCAAAGTATCTGTTGCACCTATAATGTTATCTTGGTGTTGACGTGGCATTTGCCTCTTGACCATAACATATTTAACTTGGTGCTGACAGAAGAATCATGATTGAATAAAAAGGAGGGTTTGCATAATCGAGTATTGACTACCACGGAAATATAAAGCGATACGAATACTGTTTCTATGTAAAAGAAGCTGAACTATGAAAAAAACAGAAAAACTGGAATGATTATAACGGTATTTTCCAGCCAATAACAAGACAAGATGCTCAGGCACTAAACAGATATGTGCTTGCAATAAGCTACAAAAAACACTGTAAAATTAAATGGGATATATTCGCAATGGGTTCCTTTTATAATTAAAAATGATTCAGAAAGCAAAAATATTATCTAGAACAAAAGTAAAACAAATCTGTTCATCTTAAGAGCTGATTTCAAAATATTTCAATCGTCTTCTCCCTACTAACAATTTTTCTTCACACTTCACACAAGATTTTCCACATATGTTTTAACCACCAAAAAAAAATCATCCTATTTCAAATTTCAAATGCTATGCAGTAGAAAATGTTATTGACAAATGTAGCATGACACAGTGAACAGAAAACTGATATATTTTAATCACTGCAGCACATTTTTTATTAATGAGTGCCAATATGTTGGGTAAAATTCTTGAGCCTGTTCTTCGTTTCTTACGGAGTATATGGTAAAGCTCTTCCATTATGGAAAGGCCCTGCAGTCAGATACAGAAAAGACTGACTCCTGCATCACTCTAGATCCTCAGAAGTCAGTAACGCTCATGAGGTGCAAAAATTTCCATAGATATAGAGTCAGGATCTATGTATAGTTCAGGCTGCCTCACGAAAGTATGTATGTGCGCTCCTGAAATTACGTGGTAAAATGTTATGACATTTTTTTTACATATTATTCCCTTCAATCATGAGATGCACTTTACCACCACGGTAAAGTACATCGCCCTGTATTTATGAAGTTCAGCGAGGTTCGGCTGTGTACAGCGGTGATTCCCTCACTTCTGGGAGGCCTGCCTGCTGTTTTGTGCAGGTCTGGAACACAAGGTGGCAAAAGCGCCGAATGGCAGCCAAACATAAAAAGACCTGCAACCGAGCCTAAAAAAAGCATCATCCAGGTACAGCCCCAGTAGCTACGCAAAGCTACCAGCCAAAAATGTACGCTAAAACCCAAAACGAGGCAAGGAAACAATCAAAGCAAATAAACCAAATGCTGAGGGAACAAATATCATTCACTTCTAGATTTACAGAAAGAAAATATCCCTTGCATTTTGGATGGTTGCACATAAAGATGAAAGAGTAACTCCATAATGTCATTTGTACTTGTACTTCTGAAGAGGTAAATGTGTATGAAATGTATAAGGCAAATGTGCATGAAGTGAATATTAGTCCCTCCAGACAGCAGCTATTAAAGTGGATTACAGTGGTGCAGCAAGAAGGGAATTTGATCAAAAAGAGGAAATCAGTCATTCAGTCTTGGGGAAAGAGGAGAAAACAGAAGGCAAAGCAAGGCAAAAGGCAAGGCAAAGCGAGACAAGGAAAGGTATAAAACTGTCAATGAATATTTTGGCTTTATACGCGTACACAAAAGTACACACAAAAGCTTAAGATCACAATTCAGCAAGCATACTGTCCACCCATCTCAATTCACATGCAAATCATCATCTCTAGGCTGCTCCCAGCATGACATTGGCTAGAAGATCTGAGAAGGTGACAGATGGAGTGTACCAAGGAGTTCAGAAATAGCATGAGGTTTTCAGATGGGAGGACACTAGCATAAACAAGTGTGTGTCTTTTTTTCCAGCAGATTTTAAGCATTGACATGTGTTATTCAGACATTAAACAAGTAGAAGCTTTGAGCATAGGCAACATAATACATGAAGTGAGCTAAGTTACAGAGTCTCCAGGCCAAGTTTTGAGGGACTGGGACAGACCAAATGTTTGTGAGCGAACAGATACCACCTGGCCGTACCCAAGCACCCTACAGGCAGCCAAAATTTCAGTGAGACAAAGCTAGGGAGGGAGATGAGAGTAAGATTTTGAGTGATCAACTCAACAGAGAAGTTGCCTTTGTACTACTGAGAGCTGACCTATGGGGACAGCCAGACCCTCAATAGATCCTACCAGGAAAACAGAAATCAACTTGGCAGCAGGATTTCCAGACCGGAAAAAAAAAAAAGAAAAACCACCAAAACCAAAACAACGTCACATTCTGTTACCCAGAGGAAAGAGTAGCTCCTGGTGCACCAGAGGAAAGGAAAGAGACTGCCCCGTGCCTGTCTGTCCAATTTTTACAGTCACTGCCATGGGAAATGCTAAAAAACTTTCACGGCCCTGAATGCATTGACAGGATCTGCAACACTCTCCCTTCCCCAGCCCTGGATTTGGGTCATTGTGTTCAAGGTCATCTCCAACACGGTGCAGATCATAGAATCACAGAATGGTAGGGGTTGGAAGGGACCTCTGGGGATCACCTAGTCCAACCCCCTTGCCAAAGCAGGGTCACCCACAGGAGGCTGCACAGGACCTTGTCCAGGCGGGTCTTGAATATCTCCAGAGAAGGAGAATCCACAAACCCTCTGGGCAGCCTGCTCCTGTGCTCCGTCACCCTCAGAGTAAAGTTCTTCTTCACGTTCAGGTGGAACATCCTGTGCTTCAGTTTGTGACCCTGTGCTTCAGATATGTAACCCTGATTCAGCCCAGGAAAACAGCTATGGTGTGAGGAACAACCTCATCAGGACCTCTGTCCCCCTTCTTTGCTCAGCAGCTGCATTTCAGCTCTGCCCCTTACTCTGAGCTCCTGCTTGAGCTATTCTGCTGGGCATTACCTTGCTGACCATGACCTTGCCTTGCTGACCCAACCTTGCCTTGCTGACCTGACTTCCTAGTTGATCATCAACCTGCCTCACTGCTATGGACTTGTCTGGAAATCACTGGAGTGTTGGCTGAACCTGGTTACATGGACGGACCTGTTTTGTTCTTCTCAGTCAGGTGAGGCTCCCCACTTGTGAGACCACTGCCCTTCTTGACTTGTTGACCCCTCGGCTTCTATCTCAGTTTCCTTTGTGAAGCAGCCCACTCCTGATGCTCTCTGTCAAAAGCAACAATAAAACAGTAAAACGACAAGCCAGCTACTTCAGCTCGGGACAATCTGTCCCGAGATCCACAGAGAACTGTTTGAGTGGGTAGCTACTGTGTTACTACCCAAAACATTCCTTCTGTGCTTGCCTCTGAAGGTCCTCTTCTCCTTCCACTGTATTTGCAGCAAGACCCACCTCCAAGTTCTGAAAGCTTAGTAAGCAACTGTTTCACACAATCTTTCTTGAATCAAGCATCAGAGTAATGTAAGGCAAAAAGCCAGCCTCCTTACAATAACCAAGAAATAACAGGTCTACTTTCAAGCAGTTAATTCTTTGAATAAGCGTTTCCTGTTTGTAAAGTACCTCTGAAACCATCGACAGGTGAAATTTAGGCTGTCCAAGTTTGGACCATAAAGTTTTGGACCTACCAAGAGCAGAAAATCACATGCTAAGTGGTGGTGTGCCTGGAAATTCACAACAGGAGGAAGGACAGAGAAGAGTTCAAGGTGAGCCATTTGACCAGGAGAAAGGCTATAGATCAAGGTTATTTTCTGTGGTGCCCTCCCTCTCCTCTTCTCTTGAAAACACTTACATAGAAGGATAGCATAACTATCAATCAGTTTATGCTATCCACCAGATCATCAGATAGCACTATTGACCTGTATGTTTTACGTTGTAAAATCAATAAAAGAAAGAAAAAGAAATGGCAAGAAAAATAGCAGCACGAAAATCAGAGCTGCTAAGGACACTATTTCTCAGGCTATCTTTGTTTGTATATTCACATTGAGTGGTATAACACAACTCTTACAATTTCGCCACAGATTAAAACTTCACTGGATGACAATGTTCTCAAAAAGTACGCAGTCCTGACATTTAGGAACTTCAGAGTAGACATTAAAGCAATACCGAACTTCAAATTACAGGTTCAACTTGCGGAACAGAACTGTTACACAGAAATATGGATGAATCACACTCGTCCTGGATATAATGGAAACAGGCATTTGCATGATGGTGATCACTGACTTCAGTGGAAGCACAGGCATTTATACCAGCTGAGTGCCCAGCCTTGGTATACACCAAGATACAGTAAACACAATTTCATACCTGGAGCCTTTGTGAGCATGGACCAACGTCTTGGTCCTCAGCTGCCGCGCTATGGGGATGTGTCAGCTGAGAATCTCAGCCCATGTCTTTGGTCTGAGCACAACCCAAACTAGATTATACTCCTGTATTTCTGGCAAATGACTCTTAATTTCCTAATCCTCTTGACTATAACCATTGCGAATGGTTTCTACAGCGCTGCTGAATGAGGGCCTTATCCAGAAGCCTTTACTCATGCAGAGATAACAGATCTACTTCCGAGAGGAAGGTGTAAAAACAGACTTCAGATGCAGGTCCAACATCAGACATTAAAGGGTATAATTTGTCATTTTTTACATTATTGAGAATATTTGTGCAGGATCTATAATTAAAACTAAAAGAGATGTCTCCTCCTTTTGCCAGCAGCTGTGTTACATCAATTAAATGGGTAAATAAGATCTTTCCCCAGAGGGGATACCACGTGACCCTCTATTGATTAAGACTGCAGTAGAACGTTATTTGCAATCTTATTGCATAATGGAAATCAGGAGGTAGCTGTCATGGTTTCAGAAGACAAATTGCCGCTATCTTAGACAATTCATAGGCCTCTTTCCTTCTTGCAGCTCTTAATTCACAGTTAATGCATGTCTTACAGGGCTTAGTTTCTCAAATCAGTCTACAGCACTGTATTCAACTCAAAACTGGATGTAAGCGGTAGTCTATGCGGCCCTGCATTATGATGGGTATTAAAGTGACCGTTCCATCTATCATTACTTCAGAACCACACGTCATTTAATAGGGTAACACAACTTCATAAAAGGATGAGAAATTAAAAATAGACACCTCCTGCAGCATGCATGATTATTCCCAGCAAGACATGCCTCCCCTACCAGGCACGGTTCCAGAGGTGCTCTCCATATAGAACATTTTCAAGTCTTAGTTCAGTTTTCTGTACCTGATTTGCACAAGCAAAACATATGGCTGGAACAAGTCCACCACTCTCAAACCTGTGCAGTAACTGCAGTTAGGGATCAGTTTGAAGACTGTAATGAACACCTGACCACAACTCAGCAGACACTTTACTCCTCCACTGAACTGTAAATCCATCATTATGCCCTCTGTGGGAGAACCGGAGGGAAGGACGAAAATCTCCCTTTAAATGATTGAAACACGCTTTGCCAATTTGAGAAATCTCCAAAGAAAAAGCCAGCCTTTACTTACTTCTAATCAATCTCTCAGTCACAACAATTAGAAAACAAGTGCAACGCTTTTTGAAGTAGATCACAGCAATATTTAACATTACCAGAACCTTCCCCACCAAAGTCAAAGAAACGGTCTTTAAGTGGTCTTCAGTGGTTGTGAAGCTGTAGGACATACGGCAAGATTTCTGAATGGAAGGAACTAGTCTGAATAACAGTGGGCAGTAGGACAATAATAGATTCAGACAAAAGTGACAGTCATTCCATGTGTAGAAAAAAGTGCTCAACTTACCATCAGGTCAGCCATCACACAGGATTAAAAATTAAATGTCTGCTGCCTGATCTGTTCCAGCTAAGTTGATTGAATAGAATGTGTTCATCTTCCCGTCTAATTTAGCAAGTTTAAAAGTGGCATGTTTACTTTTCTATTATTTGTAGTGCCAGAGTTTAATAAAGTACATGGAAGGAAATGCCAGTAGAACTGCTGTCCAAAAGTAATCTCTCACAAAGTGATAACAAAGTCTGGAAAAAATTATCACCTCATAAAAAATATGGAGGAGGTTAAGATTTCAAGGAAATCAAAGATATTTCAGAACCCTTCAATTGGCTAGACATGCACATCAATAGCACTAGATTGTTACTGGCACATCTTCCTATTTAGGGAAATTATCTGATCCTCCTACAAATGGATTTGTGTTTAAACCTTATATTTCATTTTCCTGGAAATCTGGGAAATCAATGTCAACCTAGTCTTGATGAGCATAAATGCTCAATATGGAGCAAATGTCAGCAGCAAAAAAACAAGGATACAAATCCCTAAAGAACTAAAATGTATTCTGGTTGCTCAGAACTTCAAAAGAGGCATTTGGCACCTTAAATCAGGGTCTGCAATCATTGCGCTTTTTTTTTCTTTCTCTTTGCTTTGAAAAGGCAAGCCAGTCATTACAGATTTCTGACTGAAAAAGTCCTTCCTTTTTCGAAGGTAACACAACACAACCAGCTCACTTTTTTCATTGTGCTTGAAATTTAAAGGATAGAAAATATTCCTTACCTTAAAAAGTCTTAAAATATTTGCGACCATAATGGATACAGAACTTGCTGCAGCACCTATCACACCTGATATCTTGTCTGGCTTAGTGAAAATAGGTGGGTCACCGTTAGCACACTTCACGTCTGAGCCATCTTTTTCTATCAATGCTTGCACAAATGTTAAGGACTGCTCCAATGCATAAGTGTCCCTGGAACACGTATCAAGGATCCGGACACCTAAGGTGATATTGGCAAGAAGATCAGGGTCTTTATTAATCTGATCAATTGCATACAGCATGGCCTCTAGCCTGTGGATCCCCTTCTCCTTCTTGAGCTCCCCACAAGGCACCCCTCTATCCCCTTTTGCATGGACGGGGAACAGTCCTCCCAAGATGATGTCCCCATCCAGTCGGATGGAGTGGGCATATTCCTGGCCATGAGTTCTTTGCATCAGGGTGAGTATCCAGTAGAATTTGACTGTTAACAGGAAGAAACAATGGCAGGAAACTAACCGTTTTCCTTCGTTTACCATTTTCTCTGAAGACGTTGTTGCTATCCAGTATCCAGATTTTCTTCTTGCTAAAGGATGAGGTTGACCATTTGAAGCTGCACTTTCTGGAGGCTACCATCAGTGCCCAGTAAGTAATATAGAACCATGCGGTAGGTAGAAAAAGGATCTCAGCAGAAGAACATAAAATGCGTTTTACAAAAGATGTCCACTGATGTCATGGATTGATCAGCTTTTCTGAGAGGTGGTTTTCAATTGCTCTTAACTGATGGTGAAGTGTCGGGTAGTATGACTGGTCCTGATGCCAAGAGGAGGTCAGTAGCTTATGTCCTTGTATTTTGCTCTGCAGCTGAGATACTTCTGGGGAAAAAAAAAAAAAAGCAAACAGTGAGAAATACCATTTAGTTCAGCAGTTTTATACCTGTCACACAGCGTATTTACTTTTGAATGTGAGTTACATCGGCTCAGTTTTACTTTTGCTATTCTGTAAGGGAGTAATTCTTGCCCTTCTGTGAATTTGAACACCTGGCTGCACTGTACTACAAGCCGGGAAACTGATGATACCAGCAGAGCATAAGTCAAATCAGGGGAACGAAACTTCTCCTGCTGTTCAGATTCCGACTGGTAATTCGTATTTACTTTTGCATTGCATGACATCCAGAAACAGATTTGATCCATAACACGTTGTATTTTCTCTTTTGCTGTATCATTCTGTTCCAGCCTACAGAAGTGCGGTAACTAACTACACTCACGCTCGTGGAGAGGTTCCATTTACGACAATGGAGTAATCAGGGCTCCTGAATTTAAGTATGCTCTTCAGCTTGCAGTACAAGCACAGTCAATTCATTTGGATATTAAACTGATTATTTCTCCAGTGGAATTCATTTTTTTCTGGGCTTACTATACGTCTAAAACGCCTTCCAGATAATTTCTAACACTAAATTACTTTTCTGAAAAGGTAGCTGATTTCTTAAGCAGAAAGAGCACAATGCATTCTGTTAGGAAACCAGCTGAACATCCAGTATTCCCTTTCTGACATTTTACTTGAGCTGAGGTCCAACATTAACCAGGTCTCTATTCTCTGCTTGCATTTGGACCACATTAAATAGGAACAATGTTGTGCCCACACTGACAGCTGGAGAAGTCCCACTGATTTTAATGAGATCAGGATTTCAGCCTACATATCTAAACACCTGACTGACTCTTCCAAATACCTCCAAATTGCCCCCACCTTAATTCTCCAATGAGTGGCATTTATTTATTTCAATATTTAACAAAATTACACATGCCTGAATAACTTTTTAGACCTCTGAGGAGAAGAGAGAGAGAATTAATTTTACCTACTACTAGACAGGCACGCTGTGGACAACTGCATTTGAGTCAGTCTCTCAAGGCACCTTTTACAGTCTGTAAGGAGCAGTGGGCATCCTAGGGTGCAACTCACCTGATCCTTTTCTTTAAAAAAGCTTTATTTATTATGAAATCGATTACATTGAACAAGTGCCTACCTCACTGCCTATACAGAAAATGCAGGCAACAGGCTCATCTGTAGATGTGCACTTTGTCACTAGTGATCTGACTGGTTCCTACCAAAAGTATGATCACATTAGAAGACAATTATGGACAAAACTAGAAGACAGTTATAGACAACCATACCATCCTTCACAGACATTTTGAATTATTTTCCACCAGATTTCTTATATGTTATGTGGTAACAAAACTCAAGATGTGGTTTGATAACGCTTTAAATTGATCATCATCTTCTTACATTTAGTTACTTGTTTTTCCTCAAACGATAATACTAAGCTCATGAAAACTGAAGAAGCGCTTTTAAGCACCGGCTATTTGAAGATCTGAGAAAAAGATGCACAATGGCAAGTCATCTATAGGATGTAAAGGTATCACACTGTGATTTGGTAACAGAGCAACGACTTGAAAAAGAAACATGTTTAATGGGTGTGAATAAAATCATTGCAACTGAGAACAGCAGCGCACAGGACTTTCAGTGTGTCCTGGGTTTGGCCAGAACAGGGTTAATTTTCACCGGACTCCAGGAAGGGGCACAGCCGGGGGGTGGGGGCTGACCCCACCTGGCCAAACAGAGCCCGGTATTCCATACCATGTGACGTCACGCGG
>Ga0065711_1030127_pt1 | contig 33597 bp, 25 predicted proteins | sample Hoacrofraction12_FD_59098 | JGI IMG/M metagenome (GOLD analysis project Ga0065711, IMG submission 59098) | Hoatzin crop microbial communities from Cojedes, Venezuela - Epithelial fraction 12 v2 (version 2) | ecosystem: Host-associated > Birds > Digestive system > Esophagus > Crop | place...
GACCCGCCTGGACAAGGTCCTGTGCAGCCTGCTGTAGGTGACCCTGCTTCGGCAGGAGGGTTGGACTAGATGACCCACAGAGGTCCCTTCCAACCCCTACTATTCTGTGATTCTGTGAAGACGGGGGAGCTTGCATGCTGCAGGGAAGTGCAAGGCTTGCAGCGTGCCCCCTTTGCAGTCGGGCCAAGCTTGCGGAGCCCTCCTGGCCCAGATCCCCCACTGCGGTCAGCGGCAGGTAGCAACGGGGGTTGTCCTAAATATTAGGAAGGAAGCAGTTGTGATTTCCTTTTTAGGAAAGCTGGGACACAAAGAGGTCAAGGGTCAAGAGTCAGGAAGAAGGGACGTGAAGTGCTAGGGTCACCATTGTGTCAGCAATGGCATCCTGCTCTCTCTCTCGCACCACACTTCTTGTTTTCTTAAACCCTTTGGTTTGTGCTGATCAGCTCTGCATGAAAAGTACATACTGTTTTGCAGATACGACATTCAGTTTCCTGTTCCATTTATTCTCCCAAATGCCTGCATTTTTCCCTTTCTGTTCTTACCACTTTTGAAAAACATGTTAAACTACCTTTCCTGCTGTTTTAAAATGAACCGGCGTTAAAAAGCGCCTTGCCTTTGAGGTGAAGATGTTAAGAATCATAAAATTGAATTAAAATATCTGCATCTGCACCGTATTTCACGGCGGGTCTCAGTTCTAAGGAAGCTGCTGACTTGGTGGAAAAAATGGCAGTTCCCGTGTGGAGCGATAGGGGAGGGATGGCTTCCTGCGCTGAGACACTTGCCAGAGGAGGTGATGAAGCCCTTGTGCTGTTCGGTGAGGACTGTCATCTGGAGAGCTGCGCTCCCACACTGCGAAGTGCTTCACTGATCTTGTGGGCTGGCACTGGCGAGCAGCCCCCGCGCAGCAAGGGGAAGGTGAGCTCTCCCCAGTGCTGCCCCTCCGACAGCCTCCCCGACTGCCGTGTTGCGCCATTCAGTCACTGGCATCCCTCACCGGCTCTGACTGACGGCACGAGAGCGCTTCTGATTTCACTGGAGGGAAAGCCGGAGGGTGAGGGACCACGGGAGGCCCCAGTCGGAAGGGAAAGGAACATGTCCTGGAGAAAGGGCCCAGCTCTTCCTCCTGGCAGCTCCGAATAGCAGCCCCTGGGCCAGCTGCCGGCTGTTTCTTTTTGTTTGTTCATTAAATCTGCTGAATACAGGGATGCTGCCTCTGAGGATGGCTGTCCAGAGAATTGGACCAGATTCCCCCATGAGACCCTGGCTGCTCAGGTTAGTGTTCCTGGTACCTCTCAGACAGATAAATGAGTAGTCCTTTGTGAATGCGACTCTGGGAAACCTTACTCGAAAGTACAGAAGAATCTGCGTCTTTTTTTGCGGCCAAACGTGTGGTTATCTTACTGTTAACTTCCTAGCCCCTGGAAGTGCTTCTGAACCATCGTAAAGCTTTTTCGTTAATTGCTTCATTTTAAAATAATCTTCTTCGTATCTTCTTGTGGAATTTACTAGGGTTCTAGTGGGCTCATCAACACTTCTATGAGGGATGCTCTAGGGAATGCACAGGTAGAGAGATTTCAATGAAATATTAATAGATAACAGCGGCATTTTGCGTGTGATGGATGGGTGGCACTGAAGGGGTTAATGCAACATTGTACACACATCGCTTATGATGGATGGTGTTGTGTGAGCAGTGCCATTTCTGAGGTACCAGGAATAATTCCCCTTCTGCTTTCGTTTCTTTTGGGAAGGAGAAGCAGGGATTGGTCACATCTGGGGAGCACGTGTAGTCAAGGGCTAGCCTCACAGGTTTTCCAGTACTGCCCTTGCCTGAGAAGTACCTCAGAAAAGGAGGTGGTGGTGGTGGTTTCTCTTCCCTGTCAGAGATGCTCCAGGCTATTAGAAATATGCACATTTTTCTGATTTCCATTCCTCTCATTCCTACCCAAGACCTAAAATTAAGCTAAGTCTCTCTTTCTTACACGTAGTAACTAGACATCAAGGTTCAGATGGTTCAGTCTAGCTGCATCATGCCGCTTTGGGAAGGGTGCAGGTAGGAGCTCAGGCTGCCAGTGATTCTCCTGCGGTTACTGGAAGAGTTTATTGCTCCTCTCCTCAAGTGTGCCGGTGTCACTGCTCTTATGAATATTCCCTGACCGGCTTCAGCTAAAAGGAGCAGGCCAGGAAAAAGACTTGCTGTTTGTGCTATTTAACCCCTGTCACTTGGACTGCAGTGGAGTAGAAAGTGCTTACACAAGTTTCTGCACTGGATGATTTGAGTGAGTTAGAAGGCAACAGAAAACAGCGTAGGGACCGCGTCAGGGAGAGGGAGCTTTTCAGTCAGGAGATGTGGAGGAAGATGCCTGCTTGCTGCCAGAGAGGGCAGGATGCGTGCCCCGTGCGCAGAAGGGAGCAAAACCTGCTCTGGCGCCCGTTGCGTTGCAGTAGCTTCTTGCCTGTTTCTAGGGCCAAATCAGAAATGGGCACATCTCTTTAAGCCCACTGGGAAGCTGGGTCTTCAGTACACTGAGAGTAGCCTTCCTTACCCATTACCCACTAAGAGGTCTGTCACCAGTCAGCTGCTGATGTTGCAGGCCTTTTGGGATGGCCCAGCTTGTTTGAGAAACACATTTGATTCTACTTAGCTAGCTGAAATGTCTGCCTTACTGCCATCTTTTCAAGTGGAACACCTAGAGATGCTTTCTACTCCCGAGCCCTAGAGGTAAAGATTAGCAAGGGCTGGTAGGATCCCATAGGGTGCTTAGATACCTGTGTAGACATTAATAGCAGTTGTCAACATGTAAGCCAATGAAATGATATAAAGGTGAGCAAGTGTATGCTCCCAGGCAGAAGCTGCGAGCTGCCCACAGAGAATAGGATAGGATTTCTGATAGTAAAAGCTGACTCCTTCTGGATCTACAAGCTGTGCAGATGAGTCCCAGTTGCAGTGGGGGCCCTCCCTTATTTTTCCTGGACAGCACAGAAGGTGGAACTGAGAGGAAACATCAGTAAAGGCAACATTATATGTGCTCGGGGGTCAGACAGAAACATTGTACTGGCATTAACCCAAGCCCCAGTCTCCTTTTTAACCTCTGCTGTGCGAAATGCATAATCCAGGGTTATCTTTTACTTAAATGTAAGCAATTGCTAAGCTAAGTTTGCAGCTGTGAATACAGCTTACCCTGTGACTGCAGCACTTGGATGCTGACAGATGTGTGTGTTACCAGCTGACACTTGGAGAGCCAGATTGATTGGCTCAAATAGGAATTCAGAGCCTTATTTGAAGGGTCGTGTGGGTTCTTCGGAGCATCTCCTCCGTTCAGGCTGTCAGTTCTGCCTTATGAGCACGCGTGAAAGATGGCTGTACAGGTGCTGTTTAGATGCAACATGGCAGAATCACAGTTTTTCTCTCACCACCAGATTCACAGTTTTTTGCTAATTTTTTTACAGATATGTTAAAATGAAGTTTAAGGTTTGTTTCAGTTCATTATGTAAGATCATCTGTAAGTTACAGATCTGAGACCAGCTTGGTTAGTTCAGGGTGAGATACTGGCACTTCTAGCCCCTCCTCTGAGGCTGTGTGAGGTATAAAGCAGAGAGCCTCAGACTCTGAATGGTATTTTAGTACAATATATTTCATTGTCTTTTCAATGGAATGTCTTTTTAGTGACAGTACAGAATTCTCTGTAAGGTATGCTTCCACCCGTATCTCCATACTCAAGTCTCATACATTCGTACTCACGAGGTGCATCCACTTTGTTCTTCCTAGCTTAGATCAAGCAGATTTTATTTGAGCACATCTCTGGCTGTGTTATGCCTTATACCTGAATAATCATGAACTGAATTCCCAATTAGCTTGCCTTTTGCAACTAAAATCCTGTTGGTTTCACCAGGACAGTCTGCTTTAAAATCCACAGTGAAACTGCTCTCCCAGTACATCCCAGGGGGACCTTGTAATCTTATTAGATGCACCTGCTGCCATTTTATTTTAACCTCTCGGTTTTTCCCTGCAGTATAATGAATTCAATAGCCCTCTGCCACAGAAAGCCTTCCCGAATGCGCTTCGCCGTCGCTGTTGGGAGGCACGGCCCTGCCTCTGAGGAGACGCCAGCAGCACCTCCATCCTCCTCTGCCCAGCCCGGGGCAGCCGGCCATTGCCTCCACCTTCTGCAGCAGCCCGCAGACCCTTGCCAGACCCCGTGCTGGTGGGCGCTCACACCAGCGTCCCCGGCACCTGCCCCGTCCCGGGACGTGGGGGACAAAGCTGCCCTTGGCTGGGCAGCTGGCACCGCAGTGGTTACGCGGGGCTGCGTGGCCCTCGCAGGCGGCAGAAACTTGGCTCCAAGTCCTTTCCCGTGGCTGTTAAATCAGTAATGAAGCAGGATATAAAGCGCTTTTGCGGCTTCTGGGATATCAGGCCTCTCCACCGCCGGCTTCGCAGCTGTTACTCCTAATCAGCTGGGCAGGCACCATAGAAATGTCAATTTTAATAAACAGTCTTTCACTTCCAATTCGGTTTAGGTTTTACCGGTGGGGAAGGGGGGCTGCTGACCTCACGATCTCCCGTGTCAGGGCTGCTCGCGGAACACGCGGAACCTCCTCCCTTGCCGCCTCCCGCGCGCGCTGCTGGAAGTGGCTGGTGGGGGGGGACATGACATTAGGGACCTGACGGTGACCAGCCTGAGCCCCCGGGCCTGGCGTCCCGTCCCGGCCGGCGGGTGTGAGCCCTTGCCTTGCGGGGAGAGCGGGAGGGCTGGAGAGCTTTCCCCCAGGAGACCCTGCGAGCTTTCAGCAGTCTGCGGCTCAGGGACTTCCAGAACCACCGGTCATGTCTCTGTGTTTAATTAGAGGTGTTTAATTAGCAGCGGCTCCATTTGGATCACACTCTGCTCTGAGCCCGGACTGTGCCAGACTTTATAAGGCTCAGTACTGTAGTGCAGCCACGTTACAGTCTGGGAATAAATAAATGGCAGAGTGGGCATCTTGGCTTGCATCCCTGCTAGGAGCCTCGCATGGTGGGACTGAGACCTGGGGTCTTGCCTGGAGCTGGGGTCTTGCCTTTGGGACTCAGGTACCTCTCTGCAGCTCCAGGTCTGTGCCCAACCGTCAGCTCTCGAAGGAGGAGGCCTGGCCCTGGCATGGCTCTGCTGCCACCAGGCCTGGCTGCCCACCTCCCACCATTCTCCCCACCGTCTCTGGCACTGATGTCCCCCACCCTCACCATCTCCAGCCAGGTCCCCCCACCCCTGCTCTGTTAGCAAGAATGCCACTGGCTTCCCTGTAACATTTTTATTGCTCTTTGCTGGCCTTGCTAGGTCCAGGAGAAGTCATCTTTATTGCTCGTTGGCCTTGCTAGGTCCAGGAGAAGTCCCAGGTGTTACCCAAGGCTTGCAGAGAATAGCTTGTTGCAGGTGCCATTTTTTTGTCAGAGCTGTGTGGGTTAAGGGAAGAAAAAGAGGAAGAATACTGATATTTACATTCTTCAGTCACTGCTGTGGGGTTACAGGCACAGGCATGAATCCATTCCCGGGAAGCTACCAGCAGAATTTGTTAAAGGGCACGAGATGAAGTATTTGCAGCGACTGGAAGTAAATCACACTGGGAAGGAGACAGCGAGAGAGGGAAGGCCCCCCCGAGCCTCGCTGCAGATGCTGCCTGCTCAGCCCCGGAGCACCCAGCAGCATCCCAGGGCAGACCCCGACGTTCGCCTCGTGGCGGCTGACCAGGCTGCGGGGGGTCCGGGCGCCGTGCCCCCCGGCGCCGTTCCAGACAGGGGAGAAGCGTGCCCCTCTCAGCGTGCTGTCAGAGGCGGTTGGGCGAGACGCCGTGCGTGTCAGTGCGTGTGTCCGTGCGTGCACGCCTCCACACGGAGGGAGAGCGGGGACCAGTTTAATGCTGATCCTGGGGAATTTGGCTTCCTTTTAACTGAGGATCTCCGCTCGAACGCATTTTTCTCCCTTGCAATCCCTCTTTGTCAGGACTTCAATATTTTCTGGAAATGTGTAGTATGTCTGGCCATTTCTGTCTGTTGAGGAGAATTGACGTGTGGGTTGTAATATATGTTAATTCCCTGGAGGGACATTGAACTGTTTCCTCTGCCCAGGTGGGAAGGGATAAACACAGCCACTGACATGCTGCTTAGTCTGAAAATAGCCCACTGAATGCATAATGAAGAGCCTCCTGAGGAGTTACTCTGCATGTTAAAATGGTGTTCAGCAGCCTGTGCTGTCACACAACATAATTTGAAGATGAATGTGCATCCAATCAGCCTACCAATAGCTGACTGTCACCGTCTGGCCATTAGTATTACCTGTCTGTTCAATGGCAGCCGCGTCTCCGGGAAGCAAGAAGTTCATCGGTCCCAAAATATGTTCTGTGTGCGAACGAGACAAATGAGGAACTCTGTGTCTTGGCTTTGTGCTCAGCGCCTATTTCGCGCTGAACGGCCGCTTGGCTTTAGCTGGCGAGGACAAAGGAAAATGAACCTTTTTCTGCAGTGGGAGGATTGCTGAATGATCAGGGGAAAGAGCACCCTGCGTCCTTTGTAAGCCTAATGGAGGCAGAGCGGCTGAGGGTCCTTCAGTGAAAGACGCTGCATCTTCTGGTGCACGCACTCCCTGCCCGCGCTGAAATAAAAATTGTCAACCTTGATCCTTTAAAAGGTGAGCCAGCGTTTGAGCAAAACGGCTCACGTTGGAGTCAATTGACAAGTGGCTTCTGCTGTTTAATTCACACCCTGGTAACAACACTTGCATGAATGATATGTAGACACCACTTTTGTCTCTGAACGTTTGACAGCAATTAGGGCTTCACTCCAGGGGCAGAACATCATACTAACACTAGAGTGCTGTAGGAGGAGGTTAGGGTAAAGAAATTAGCCATCTGTCTGGTGGAGACTGTATCCTCCAGGAGGCAGTTAGATGTCAACAACAGGCAAAATGTTTCCATTCTCATTGTCCTGCACTTCAGTTGTACTCAATGGCATGAAAGGCGCACAGAAGCCCCATTCACTCCCAGTTATATAGAGGTCTGCCACCAGCCACCCTGACAAACACTCCCTGGCTATTGTAGCTAGTGGCAGCTGAGAGCTGCTCCCCTCTGCGCCACTTGCAGAGATGCCTGTCAGTTTTGGATGTCCCACCGTGGAAAGCCGGGAGGCAGGGACGTAGACGCTCAGCAGTGGAAAGCAGAGCCTGACTGCAAATGAGGAGGCAAAGTGATTTTTACAGCCCTTCGCTTCAGGCAGGAGGAAGCCGGCACCAGTACGGGCTTAGGCTCTGCAGCGCATTCCTGGGCTATGGACCTTGAATGCGACACTGCGTCCTGAGAAGGAGAGGAGTGGGTAGATCTAATCAGCGCCGTGTGGCTGTGCTCCACACCGCTTAAAGCAGCGCATCCATCAAGTTGCTCCTTGGAACTTTGATTTAAGAAACTCCCCGTCACCAGGGACAGTTACTGCTAGATTAGTCCAGGAGAGGGTTTAGGGAGCGTATGTTGACATTTGGTCATGTTAGTCACACTGAGCTACGCAGCCAGAGAGAACTGCCAGGTCTCTCGCTGTCTGCTCTGAAGGACTGTCTTTATAATTTCTACTACACAGGCATGTTACTTTTTTCTTTTTTCTTTCTTTTTTTTTTTTTTTTTTAAATAAAAGCAACCAAACAGTGATGGCATTTTCCTGTCAGGAATCTAGATCTGATAAACAGAGTGCCCTTGGACAAGTCCACTAGCTCAATGGTTAAAAAATTCAAGTCTAAGAGCATTTTTGTTGCTTTATTTTTACACACGTGTGTGTATCTATAGAGAACAGCACTTGTGGGAGAGCAAGGGGCAGTGTAACCTGTGTTTTCATTGTGTGCATTGATTGGCTTCAACATAACTTGATTCCAGACTACTGTCATTGTAAAAAAAAAATACAATTCACAAATAATGCTGTTCTCTATGTAGAAAAGGAACCACCTCTACGAGCCTTCCTAATGTTCAAAGAAAGCCACAAGTGATGGCAAAGGTGTAGGACTCCAGTCCTCTGATATGCCCAAGAAGGCAGCTGTTGTCTCCTTTTCTCCAGGTCCTTCAGACTAATTCTGTACGTTTATTAAGTGGAAGACGGTCGTGAAATTCAACTCTTTGAAGCTTCCAAATCTCAAGTGAGACTTGGCACAGCAACAGAGCAAGTAACTTGTCTGTTCCCTTCCTGGGCTCTCCCAAGTCTGTCTTGCAAGGCTTGAGCATCAAGCTTTTATCTTTCCCAAGACTCATGTCTGAAACCCTCCCACTCCTACGCTGGGCTGTAGGCTATATACTGTCTTGTGGTCGACTGGACTGGATTGAATTTGAATAAATCTGGTTCTTGCTTGTAGGAACATATGCCAGTGACAGAAAAAGTTTTCTTTATTTTAACAGTAGGGAGAGATTCTATGGCTAAGACATATTTAAAATCAGTGGTGCACATGCACACCTGCCTGCCCAGCAGATGGTACTTTTCAGGTCTTCTTCACCCAGCAAGTCCTTTTCTCTTTTGTAGAGCCCCTTTCTGAACTTCCTTAGTTTCTGCTCTTGTTCTCACCCAATTTGTGTGGAGTCCTTTCCAAACCATTTGTTAGCTGGCTGGAGGCAACTTTTGTCTCTCAGCAGACCCATGATTACTAACAGATGGCTTGTCGGGACTACTTGTTTTCTTCCTAGCTGCTTTTTTTGGTAGCCTTTAGTGAAATGAAGTGAGTACTTTTATATAGTAAACATTGCAATAACCAGGTGAACTTACACTATCTATAAACTGTTACAGAACAGATCCACTTCTGTCGCAAAATAAATCAACTTTTGCAAAGAAGCTGTACCTTCTAGAACTGGTCAGCACATACTGTTTAGTTCGTGCAGGCGTATTTTGTTTGGTTTTGAATACAGTGATTTATCGAGTTAAATGCTGAGCCATCAACAAAGCCATCCATCTGACTCTGGTCATAAGGTTGCCTTTAGAGGAGTGTGGCTGGGCAAAAATTGGCGTTGAGTACTGCTGGATAAAGTGTGGTTTTTTCATCTGTAGAAACTAGTGACTCTTCCTGAAAAATGTGAAGGTGTTTTGCTGAAAATTGGAAGATTTGTCTGAAGTGTTCTGTTTTCTAAGCACTTTTTTCCCCAGTATTTGGCAAAACTTATTAATTTTTCCCCTGAAAACAGGAATCTGTTGTGATGAATGTTATGCAGTTGAAATGGTAATTTTCCAGGGAAAAGAAGTCTCAAGAGAGACTCTTTACCCAGTCCCAGTATTGAAGTAAAATTCTGTGTTCAGGTTCTGCCCATCTGTGAAAGCACTTTGTGAGGCCACGGTTTAGAAATAACGTCGCTGTTCTCCCAGCCAACACGATTGCGCCTTGCCTTCTCAGTGCCACAAGCGGTGTCCGTTTGGTGGTCAGAGGCGGTCAGAGTGAATCACCGGTTTTCCTCCGAGACGTGAGCTCTGTAGCGCTCCGTACCGTGGCTGTTCTGGGGAGCAAAGTTCCGGTAATCAGCCTGGCGTACAGATCACACGGGACTGTTCCTGCGTCTTGTATGGAAGTCACAGATTTACTATTTCAGTCACTAAAAGCCCCTGCTGAGCCTTTCTCTTGAAACTCATTTTTTAAGTCCAGTTTGGAGGGGGGGGCAAGCAGATAGATGGCTGGTTTTCAGGGCTCAGGCAGCCTCTGATCACAGACAGATACATCCTTCTTACACTTTACTTTGCTCTTCCACCAGCGTTTTCAGGCCTATTAAGTATAGTGTCTTGCCTCTGCAGGCTGTAATTCTCTCTCGGAGCTCTAACGTGCATGTACACGGGGCTTTTTATTAGCTTGGTAGGAGCCATTCGGTCCTATTGCGGCGTGAGGGATGAGTCAGCCCGAAGAGACCGCAGTGCAACCTTGGTGGTTTCCTGTGTGACTGCCCAAGGAAAAAGCGACTTGTCAGCAGACCAGACCCGGCGCTCACAGGAGGAGGAATCCGATTGCGTCGTGTGTGTTCATGCTTCAGGCGCTGTTGTACTTGTGCATGCCAGTTCAGCAGCGTCCGAAATGACAGAGGGAAGAATAATAAACTAAATCGGTGTCCAGTGGGGTAGGTGCGCTGACTAGCGTTTATCTGAACAGACATTTATCATCCCTATCCAGGATGGGCCCAAAATGCATAAGAACTACGGAAAAGTAACAGCAAAGGTTGGTAGGGGCACCTTCTTCTTACCCAGTCACTGGGATTTAATTACGTATTCCAGTAACAATCAGTACCTAAAATAAGCAGAGGGCTGGTGTTGTGAAATCCTCCAACCTCTCAGAGACCTCCACATTCTGTGGTAGAAAGAAGCAGGGGAAGCAAAAGATAAAGTGGACAATAACGACAGCAGAATCCATGGTAAAAAATGGGAAAAGAAATTAAAAGAGAAGGAGGGAAATAGATATGGCTTGTTTCCTTTTGTAGTATGGATTGGGTTTGGATGTCTCTGCAGCTGCTGCTATTGCTGCTGCTGCTGCCACCATAATTTATTATTCATTATTTTAGCACAGTGAAGGAGCAGTAGTTGAAATAAACTCAAGAGCGTGACATATGGTAACAAATGATTTTGAAGACTGTCCCCCAAAATAAAGGTACAGATTCACATTTCAAAGGCTGTATAGATGGAAGATCCCACTGCGGACGAAAATAAAATCAAACCGGTGGGTATGTGGGTCTGTAAATAAATGCTGGTGCTTGTTTTTCATAACCACTCTTGCTGCTGAACCTTTCAGTAACCTCAACCTGACCACAGTGCTGCACAGGTCTGTCTTCTGACACGTGTACTTATTTAAAGGCCTTAACACTGTACCCAGTGATTAAGGATGTGCACAAACATGAATAATGAGCGAGACTTTTTTTTCAGAATGGGCAGGTCAGAGATGACCACAGCACTGCAGCAGGACTTTGAGCTGTCCTCTCCCTCGCAGCACCCAAAATTCTGAAATTGGCTCTCTGGGAAACCACATTTTCTGCATTAAAGTATGTTAGTCATCTGTAGAGAATATTTCAAATGCTGAGCATCAGAAGCCTGCTGGAGTGATTTTCACAGTGTATCAAAATGACATGAGTAGAGATTTTTCTGAGCGGTCTTTTTGGTGAAAGTCAAGACTTTTTGACTGCAATAGTTGTATGTTATGGGGTCATTTGCCATCTTCATTCTGGTGGAGGACTCCGGTGTCTAAAATCGTTGGCTTTTGTCTGGACTGGTTTGTAGAGGACAGATGGCATTCGGGTCAGTGGACAAGGTGCCAGTTCAGAGCTGCTGTGAAGGAGAGGGCCACGTGCATGTCAAGTCCCTGAAAACAGACGTTGCAGCTGAGAATCCTGGAGCGCTTTATGTGGGAAGTAGGAGAGGGCAAGGACAGGCCATGCCTGAAAACAGGGAGCTGTTGAGAGGGGTGGAAAGTAGTCAGCATAAAGGAGCATCTTGTAGAAGGTTTGAACAGAAGGTTACTGTGGTTTTGCTGCCCCAGAAGGTATAAATTTGTTCTTGCCTCCTCCCTCAGATGGCTGCCCCTTTCCCTTGCTTTGCATTGGAAGAGGACACAGCAGTAAAATTCCTCACAAGCACCATTTCTTCATGGAGGGTTACTGCTTACTGCCGCGTCCCCTAGGGTCCCACACCCCCCTGAGAAGCCTGGGATTTGCTTCGTGAAATGAGATAGCCAAGTCAACCGCACAAGCAAGAGATGCATGTGGACAGCAATTAAGGCCAAAGCTATGCTACGTGTACCGTGGCCTAGAGGAAAGGCAGATCGTTTAGCAACGAGAAACAGGAGAAAAAGAAATAAAACCTTCCTCCCGGAGCTTGGTGCAGTCCCTCCCTGCTTTCCCAAATGAGTCCTCTTCAGCTGCCATGCACCGCGTGTGTGGTTGAGGGCAACACTCATAATTTGTTGTTTTGCAGAAGGGTGGTTCCCTGTGCCCTTGGAAAGAGGCCTTTGCCAAAAACCAAACAACAACAACTTTTCCTTCAGGAAGCCAGAGCCTGTTTTTTGAAGTGTACGTGCACATCCATTGCTTTTGGCATGGTCTTTGTGCAAGCGTCCAAGAACAAATTTTGCTCTGAAAGTGATGAAATGTGTGTGGAAGAAGTGATAGAGTACTTTGCACATGTGCCTCAACGCACTGGAAATGTTATCCCCATTGTATAGATATGATCAGGATCCAGAAGTGGATTCTGGGCAAGCCAAGGGCTGCATCTTGGATTCCTTGACTTCTGGGGCTTCAGATAACTGCTTAAACATTGGAGGAAAAAATGTCTTACAAAATGGTTTTAAACAAACAGCAAAACCTGTCTTCCCTTCCTCAATGTAACTACATGCTATCATAACATTTAGTTATGTTGGCAGTGCTAGAAATAAATTTAGTAGCTTTCTACATCATTTTGCTTTAAGTTTCTGCCTTCCGAGGCTTCTTGACGGAAAACGGTGTCTCCTCTGTTTATCCCTTGCTGAACCTGGCCATGTATAAGAAGAGCAGTGATGTTGTCGCACCTTGGGGTTTTATCCATAGATTTTTGTCCCAAGACTTTGATTCCTGGAGTCAGATGACTTGAATGTCTCACCTCAGCTTGTATTTTTTAAGCTAGTTTCTGTGCTCCACAGATGTAAAGTTTTAAGTCTGGAGCAGAACCAGCTGCAGGTGTATTATTTTATCTCAACAGTCTGGTGGAGGAAGGGGAGACCAGCTCCCGATTTTGCAACCTGAGAGAGCTGCAGCACTGAGACTTGCAGCACTCCAGAAACTGTGAGCATCCTGTCTTTTCCACGTTTTCTTGCAGAAGCATCGGTCACCACGGTGCCCTGTCTTCCAGTGGTACCTGTAGCTTGGTGTTGGTTGGTACATTACGCATTATTAGAAGCCTGGCTGCTTTCTTAGCCTCTGCAATAGTGTGAGAATGGCATTTCACTGCCAGGCTGCAGAAGTTTTCAGACCACTTTCCTACCAATCTTTCACCTTCCCATTGAGAGGTGTTTGCCATGCCTCAGCAGCACTTTAATGCTGAATGAAACTCAGAGGCGTCTCATTAAAGGTAGGCTCCTGGTTCCCCTCTCTTAGCGCCAAGTGGCTGCTTCAGGGAGGGCGTCAAGGGAGGGTGGTATAAAGCAGCACCTCGCTGCACATGCAGGGATGTGATTCCAAGGGTGGCGACGCTGCCAGTTCAGTCTGCATCCGTGGGCACGTGTTGTCCTTGGGCACGGAGCCGGCAGGCTTGCAGGTGGCGTGGTGCCGGCCCTGCTGGGAAACTTTCTGGTGGAGCTCGTCAGGAGGAGGCTTGTGGGGAAGGCACCATTCCCTCTTTGTCAAATGCCAAAACAGTTTTAGCCCAGAGAGCCTCTGAGTAGTCTCCTTTCACAGCAGCCATGTGAATGAAAGACCACAGGTGAAGGCTACTGTGGAAACTACCCACCACATTTTTCCTTTGTAGCTACTTTGACTTATTTCTTTCAGATGTGAGGGAAAGAGCTGACAGGGAATGCCTTCCCTTCTCATAAATGAGATTTCAATACCCAAAGAAGTTGACAGTGTCCCTCTCTATCTTCTGTTCCGACACTGTGGAAAGCTTCAGCTTAACCTGGTAGTTAAGCTGTAATTGTCTGAACAGAGCCAGGGGGAAGCTGGTGAAAAGTGACACACGTATCTTTCTTGGTTTTTTTTTAAATGTCACTCATCCAATTGGCTTTTAACAAGAACACTCTCCAGGCCTCTCTAGAAGGACCTGTCTGCTAACGGGCATACATCACAAAGTTCTTGATCACCTCCTCTTCCCAGGCTTTTCATTGTTTGTTAAGGAGCATTGATGTGTGCTGTGAGATGCTCTCGTTACAGTAATTCCTGTGTGTTGGACTGAAAAGTCCTCATGGGAGCAACCCCGTAGGGGCTGAGAGACGGGCCAGGTGATCTTCTCCATCTCTGCCTTCTGTGATTCTGTCGTTCGTACATGACACTTCTCTAAACACGGCCCTTAGAGAGCACTGCTGGCGATGAAGCTCTAAAACGCCGGGATTATCCGAGGAGAGCCCTTTTAGCTCAAAGTACATCACACAGCAGAAAGTGCAGACAGCTTAACCAAAGCGATGGTTTTGCAGTCTAGGCATCTGGTGCATACCCAGGGGACTGTGGCTGGACTCCCATCGTCTGCCGCTCGTGTCACGGCTTGGCACACAGCAAGCTTTTGGGGTCTTGGTATGTTGCTCTGCGGAGCTGTCACTGTCCCGGAGAGCCGCCCCAGGAGAGCAGTGCCTCGCTGCTGCAGAAAGTACCCACACCTTCTCGAGTTCTTCCACGTGTGGGATATCTGCAGGGTTTCTCCCTGCCCGCAGGGTCTGCTGTTTACTGCTGGGCTTTGCTTCCCTCAGCGAGTTCAGCAATCAGCAAGTGCTGGCAGCCCGAGAGGCACCGCATCTGCTCCGGCGAGCAGCCGAAAGCAGCCCGCCACAGCCAGCCTCGGCCCCCGCCTCAGCATCGTCCCGTAAATCTTCCGACGGCGACCGAGCCTTGCCGTGGCACCGCAGAGGTGCCTGCAGCGAGGGGCTGAGCGTGTGCCTGGCGGCGTGTGGCACTCCCGTCGCCCCTGACAAAGAGCTCCCGGCAGCCCTGACAGATGCACGGGGCTCTGCTGCTCCGACTCACCCACCTCTGGAGATAAGGAGAGGCTTGTCTCGGGATCCAGAGAAGCTGGCACTGTCTGGGCCACAGCAAATCCCTCGTTTTTAGCCAGGAAGCCTGCTCTGCTGCTCCTGCCTGCAACTTAACCTGTGGTTTTGGTAACATTGCACAAAGGAAGCCGGAGCTGAGTAGAGAAATGTCTGTCTTTCCTTCCGTGTTCCGTTCCGAGTAAGATTTTTGCCTGTTGGTTTGTCCAGGTGTATGCAGACAAGGAACACAATTCTGGGCTTCTCTGGAGAAAACGTGTTGTCTGAGCCCGTAACTGGAGCGTGCTGGCGCTGTGGCTCCCCGGATCGCGGCTGCCTGGCCGGGGTCAGGGCGCACCGGTGAGGCCAGAGACCAGTCGTCATTCTGGCCGCATGGGTGGGGACACTGAGGCACAAGGCAGGGCGGCGATTTGCCCAAAATCCAGCTTGTGAATGCATCAGGCTGCCAAGCCCCAGCCTTGCAACTAGCCTTCTGCTGTGCAGGGTTAATAAAAACAAATTCCGCACGCTTCCTACATCCCCTACCTACCCCCTGTCCACTGGTTAATGACCTGTCTGGGGGCAAAGAAATTAGGCTGTTCTTGTGAGACCACTCAGCTGTAGGCAGGGTGGCACTAAGGGCTTTTTGCTTGAAAGAAAAATGGGTTAATCTTGTTTAGATTAACAAAGTTGCTTTTTTTGGTATCAACAGCATGCAAGACTAAGGCCACCGTACTTCCTCACACAGCTGTTGACAGAACACTTTGTATCCCGAGGAGCTCTTCAAAGAGGGACAGCTTGTTTACATTTACTCCTTTTTGATTTTGCTCCATAAACATCCATAGCTGTCCTGTTGCTGGGCAAAGAGAGGTGTGCTCCGGCTTACTCAGATTACTTGGACAGTACAAAGCGTTCCCAAAGCTGAGATGAAATGCAAACAGTCAGCTAGCCATCACTTGAGAGAAAATGATAAGATAGAGAAAGCAAGCGCTTATTAACAGAAAACAAGAGCTGGTTTTACACCCTGCCTTTTCATTATCCCAGCAGAGAACGGTCCTGGGTCATGTTGATTCCTTAACTGTGGTGAAGTAGAAGGGCCTGATCCTTGAGTGTACCACGGAGCTCCGCTGGGTTAGTACAGCCCAGTGCTTTACAAAATGCCACACGAAGCTCGTACGATCAGGCCGTGCAAACAAGACGCTGCAGAACTGCTCCCCACGAGTCACGGTTTGCTCCAAGGCCTTTTCACCCCTGGGCTTCTGTGGTGGTGGTGGTTGCTTTTTTCCAGCTGCTGGGTGACTGGACTGAGCAAGGTGGCGTGATTTGTTGGGGCACAGGGCCGGCGTCGTCTCGCGGTGCCACAGCCCCTTCGGATGCTCGCCCGGTGTGCAGACGCTGTGGGCCATCTGCCGGGATACCACTGCTGGCTTCATTAGAGGGACCTGAGGGGTGGGATTTTCCACACCCAGGTTAATTTTTAACCATTTCAGCTTTTAGCACAAAAGTCACCTCAGTAAATTCTTCCCCCGAGTAACATATTTCACTGAGACTGAGGCATTAGGTGAGGCTGACGCTGAGCTCGCCCAGCCCTGGAGAGGTGTGCTCAGGAGCCTTGAGAGCATCGCGCACAATGGCACTTAAAAACATTAAGGACGGGCAAGATGGAAAGAAAAGGATTCTCTGTTCATTTGCCCTGGAATTGGTGCCATAACCTGTGTCTAGGTTTTTTAATGGAAAGTAAAACCCGTGTTGGATGCATGCTCTCTTTTGTGATTTGTCTCTTTAGAAATGGATCCGACAGCTGTTAAAATTTCTGAAAGCTTCAGAGGAGGAGGAGATCTCTGTGCTCCTTGAGCAGCCCTTCCCGTGCATGTGGTCCCCAGGTCTTCCTCCTCAGGTTTCTCCCCCTCCCACCTACTCCTCGTGAGCATGAGCTTTGGGAATGGGAATGGGTTGTATCAATTCAGTATTATCCCAGCAAGAGCAGAGCCTCCTCTGTTGCTATTTTTAGCTTGGCGGGTGCACCCTGCCTGCCGTGAACTCAGTACAGTGAAGTGTTTAATTCAGCCTCCTCGCTCATTTAAAAGAAGGCTGTTGAGCACCCTGACCACCGCAGCTCCAGTTTTACAGCTGGCCATAAATTTCCGAGCGTGCAGTGATATCTTTAGCTTTGACTCCAGAGATTTCCTGTTGAGCTGCAAGATGCAATTCTGCAAGCGCGCTAAAGCTAAATATACCCTCTCGGGCTGACACGCAGCCAAACAAACAAGGGCAGTGTCAACACGAGTTCCTTCCAGTGCTGAACAGGTCGAGTTATTCTGGAGAAGGTGGGGCCTAGTTCGATTCATTAGGCAATTAAGTTTGTTTTGGCATTTAAATAATCTTTGGACCTCTTTCTGTGCTAATCTTGTTTGTATTCCCGTAGAAAAGACCGTATGACTGTACTCAGCTGTGACTGCCGAGTCCGTTGTGGATGAAGGTTTTCATCCTGTAGGCAATGACTTTGGCTTCAGAAAGACGTTGTGGCTGTTCACTTGTACTAGTCGGCATGGCCACAGCCTTTACGAAAGAAGAGAAAATTAATTTTGAAGCAGTTTTAAGATTAGTGAGGGAAAATAACAGTGAAAAACATATAAATGAGACACACAACACTGGCTTGTTTCTCTTCCTAGCCAGTGCAAGACTGGTGCCACACACTCGGAGTGATTCTTCCAAGCACAAGCTTGGAGATGGGAATATCTTTGCTTCCTGAATTTTTAGAGATTTTATTATGATACGGCTGTTAACAGTCAGTGCGCCTCTCTTCATTTCACGTAAGCTATAGGATGTATTTCTAGGCCGTAAGAAAATGTTTTGAGGGGAGGAAAAAAGCTAATTAGTCTTCCAGGTTGTACACCTTGCTTTTGGCATTGTAAATCTTCAGCCACTTCCTCCTGTACGCAGACGTGTCCGTGCCCAGCACCTGCTGGAGATGCAGCCGGCCTTCCTCATCTGCAGCTGCATTTGGCTGTTGATCTGTACGAGCTTGCTCTTTGGTTTCCAGAAGAGAGGTTGCTACCAGGTGAGCTCTAAGTAAGGCTGTCACTGCACTTACGGTCACTGCGGAGAGCTATGGCACAGTGGTTCCCGCTCTGCTGCGAGGAGGAGCAGCAGGCAGGCAGGGGGGGCACTCCCGGACCCCCCTGCACCACTTCCCCGAGCAGCTTCCGAAGGCTTGGGGCTCTGCCTGGGCTTGTAGCTCTGCTAACTTCAGTGGCTCCCCAAAGGAGCTGCAGTTTGCTGCAGGATCGTTTCTGAAAAGTCAGGGAGAGAAAGAAGGGGTTTTATTTATGGTTGTCTTTTTCCTGGGCGTCGTCACGACGCCATTCTTCAGATGGTGGAGTGTTTATGCTTTTCAAGAGAAATGTCTCATCATAAGCAGTGAGAACACATACTACTACCTCAGCTCAGAGTAACAGATGATTTTGGAAGGAAGCCAGCAAAGAAAACATGCCACTTAAAGTTAAATAAAGATAATAATGCTAATTGATGAGTATAGAGCAACAATACACATTGCTAATGTGTTGTGCTTGTTAAGGAGCTGATTTTTTTTCAGTGACAAACTGAATGCTGAAATCTGCAGATTCTGTTACAATTTGGAGTTGTCTGACAAAGTTAGGCACGCGTCAACGCGCTGGCTAAGAATCACAGACCTTTTTACAAAGCTGAACTGCCTCTCTAGGCTGCACAGTTCTTCAGGTAGCAGTACGTGGAAGCGTGAGCAGTGCGGTTGAGTGGCCTGGCCAGAGATGGCCGTGAGGTGTAAGCAGCACAGCGCTCGGGAGTCCCCACGCTTCTGCCAGCCGTGTGGCCTGCCTGCCTTGCCACCAGCTCTCCCACGGGGGAATTTCCCACCCTGACCGCTGGCCATCTCTAGCAGTCCCTAAGCTCTCTTGGATAAGCAGGCTGACAGCTTTGGAAAGAACTGGAGTCAGCCCACTGAAAGCACAGTAACTCAGTGAACGTTAATTTGGCTTTTTTCTAAAGGCAAAACCCCCACTGCATTTCACAGAATCACAGTCTGGTAGGGGTTGGAAGGGACCTCTGAGGATCACCTAGTCCAATGCCCCTGCCAAAGCAGGGTCACCCAGAGCAGGCTGCACAGGACCGTGTCCAGGAAGGTTTTGAATATCTCCGGAGAAGGAGACTCCACAACCTCCCTGAGCAGCCTGTTCCAGTGCTCTGTCACCCTCAGAAGGAAGAAGTTCTTCCTCATGTTCAGACAGAACCTCCTGTGCTTCAGTTTGTGCCCATTGCCCCTTGTCCTGTCACTGGGCACCACTGAAAAGAGTTTGGCCCCATCCTCCTGACACCCACCCTTAAGATATTTATAGGCATTTAAAAGGTCCCCTCTCAGCCTTCTCTTCTCCAGGCTGAACAAGCCCAGCTCCCTCAGCCTTTCCTCGTAGCAGAGATGTTCCAGTCCCCTCATCATCCTCCTAGCCCTCTGCTGACTCTGTCCAGTAGTTCCTCGTCTTTCTTGACAAATGGCTGTCGGAACGCGAGTGAAGTCTTTCTGTCTCTGTGCCAATCTGTGATAACATTTCCTTATCAGCATCTTCTGCTGCCTGTTTCCCAGAACTTGTTGGTAGCTGTTCCTCTTTGGTGAAGCCCAAGAAGATGACAGCACTGGGAGGGACAGTGAATCTGGTGGACACCACAGTTGCCAGCCTGTGTTGCAAATGCTATCTCAGTGTTACACGTGTGTTTTCATGCATAATATCTAGGAAATCAGGTTTGGGGTCATTAGGTTGAAGTCCAGTGAAAATTCAACAAAATGTTGCCACACAAGGGATACAGCTCAGTGTTTTCGGTGGGCTGCTGGGGAGGTACCTGAGTGCTTTGATTTTTGGACACTGAGCAGCAGATGCGGGTCTGCAGAGACTCACAAAAATTGTGACACTCCTAGTAGCCGTGAATGCATCTTCTGTTTGAAACGTCATGGACCTAGCTTACCAGCTGGACTATGGCACAGGAATCTCGCCGTACCTGGTTTCTAGGGGAATATTTGATTCCCGAGTTTGCTAACTAAGCAACAGTGCTGCTGAAGACAGCGACCCAGACCTGTTTAACCTGTCTGAAGTAACAATCATGATTCATTTAGGTGCTTCCTACTATGTTCCCAGCTTATTGCAGTGTTGTAGGCAGTTTCACAGGAAAAGATTTTTAAGATGCTAATGACAGAGTTACAGCTACAAGCTAAGGAGAGGGGGAGCTAAACAAAAGAAGGATTCATTAGAGAACAAAAGGAACACTGGAGGCTTTGAACCTAGGAGTCTCCCACACATTAACTAGGTGTACTGCCAGTGTGCTACAGATGTGCCTTACATGAACACATAAGGTAATGATATGTCTACAAAGGGCTGAATGCATCTGTTTGATGTTTTGTAGTGAATTATACTTAAGCAGGTGGGAAGCTGCAAACTCCCCAGTCCCTCCATATGTCAGAAATAAGATATTGAGAGGTCCAAAGATACCTTCTGCAGTTTTTGCAGAATCACAGATGACAGCCACACCATGTGTTGGTGAATCAGAGCCTTGCTCTGCCGTTGGGAAGTACGGCCTGTGGTTTCACAGAGGCACAGTCTGCTTTTCATTGTGAAGGGTTTGGGGTATCAGCCCTCTTTTGTGAATACAGGCAAAGGATAAAGTAGCTGGAAGGAAGGAGGCAACCCATAACCCTGGAGATTTCAGGGGTGCTCTTTTTTCATGCCTCGCCAGGTGAACACTGGAGGGATGCTCGGGGGGGGGCCAGGAGCGTTGAGTCCCGCCGGGCTGAAGTGCCCTTTGGAGCAACCCTGCAGAGGCAGTGCCGCGTGCCCCGCGTTCAGGACGGGGCACACGCAGAGCTCCCAGCCAGCCCCTGCTCCCTGGAACACCACTGCATCAGCCTGGGGAGTGGGGGGTGTATGTAGCACCAATTTCCAAGAAGACTGTGCAGTCATGCTCAAAATAATTTGGCCTGCAAATCAGGATTTAGTCACCGAAATGTGACTGCTGTGCCTGTAACCCAGGGTGCGGCAGAAGGAAGCCCAAGCTGAGTTATTTGCACCACAGAGATGTGTTACAGGAGTTTGCCCAACTGTCTGGCTTGTGCTTCACTGCAGAAAATGAAAAGACATCCATATCCGGGATTCAGACTGTAGTTTCTCCTGTTCTTTCCGCAGAGAGCACAGCTGGGAGCTGCGGATAACATGGCTTTCGTTAGTGCCTTCTACAGCGGTGAGGTTGGACCCTTAGTATGATGGGGCCAAGGAGATCTCAAGGGAAGCAAGAAAGGGGATGGGATTCATGCAGCTGCGGAAAGATCAGGGTCAGAATGAAAGTACATTGCAGATACCTGTTTGTCTGTAGAGGTGCAACCAAAATGCGCCATTAAAAATCCAGTTCTTCAGGTTTAGATTTATTTAGATGTAAGTGCATCTGTGTAGTTTTTCTCATGCTGTTCCATCTTTTGCTATTGCACATTGGTTTCTCATTGAGCATCTGAATGTAAAAGGTATCGAGGCTGGCTAGGAAGCTCTCTAATTGTAGTTTGTTCCCTTTTTCACTGTACGTTATGAAAAAAATGTAGTAAGGAAATGTGAACGCTGGGCTAGAGGAGGTCACCAATAATCTATGCACCTGCCAATCCCATTAGCTCCTTTGGATTTTGCACTGTAGGGGCCTAAAGGAAAGATGGCCTAAAAATAGCCATCCAACTTATGAAAAGGAGTCAGCCAAACCTTCCTTCAGCTGAGCCGCAGCTGCCTGAGCATTTTGAGCAGCGGTAATAGAAAGCTGCAGTATGGGAGCTCTTTCTTTTTCTCAGGAGACTCAATGTTACGAAGGATAAAGAATGATGGATGAGAGATCTACCCTGTTTTCAGTTAAATAACTTCTAATACCACCTAAGAGGAAGCAGAGGGGTTCTGTCATTCCATCAGCATTTTAGATACGTGCAGAGCACAGCCGTGGTTTGGTGGCTGGGATTTTCAGGCTCACGCTTACTGTTTTTCTTTTTTTTCAGATCAACATGTAGCTCTGCATTGGCATCTGGGGGACAGTCAAATTCACGGTGATGGTAGAGCTAACGGTTATATTAATGGAGGGCGTCATTCTTTGCAGACAGGGTTTTTGTACTTAATAACTTCAACAGGACTTTTCTGAGGTTTGCATTTTTCTATTCCAGGTCCTTTTTAAAGTATTGGGATAATTAAATTAAAAGGATGAAAGTGGGGGTGGGGGGAACCCAACTCAAAGTCTGCAAAATAATTGCTGCATTTAAAAAAAAAAATCTGTAGTCTTCACTCACGTTAGTGATAGCTCAAACAAGGCACCACAGTTGAGTGGCAACTGCACCAATTAGCAGTGCTGCTGTTGGTTTGTGAATTGCATGTGAAATGTAGAATTTGTCCAGAAGTGCTAATGCAAATTGCTCAACAAAACTGTGCCCTCTGTGTCAAGTCTTTTCACTTGTTCTGACACACTGATGTCTTCTCAGATTTCTCTGATCGGCAGATCCCTCTCTCAGTTGACAGCTACCAGAGCTCATAAAGTAATGGAAATATTTCTTGTTGCCATTAGCTGTGTTTCTGCAAAGAGGGCTACAAGCGACTGCTGGGACCGGTTACTTGCTATACAACGTAATTTTGACTTTCAGTTATAGGGTGTTGGACTTTGCATTTCTAGAATTGAATGCTAAAAGCCCAGTAAACGTCTAAGATTTTACCTGCACAGGAGCTCAAAGACCTGGTATCTGCCACGACAGTAATTTGGTCACTTTGCATGTGTTCAGCATCCTCTGTTACTGTATATGGTGATAACCTTTGTGCCTTACGGTATGAGGCTGAGTTACAATTGCTGTGGGAACTGTAACTTAGCATTTCCTGACTTTTTCAGCATACAAGGTCTCATGCTAATACTGCGTCCTTTAAAAGAAGAAGAAGTGGAGCAAGGGTACGTTGAAATGTTAGTGTTCTCACATCTGCAGAATATAAACCAGCATATTTAGCTGTGCGCAGACTGAAGTTCTATTTGTAACTGCTTGCGCCGTGGTGGGTAGCTCCTCCGAGTCGTAGTCACAGTTTCGGAGTCCCATTGTGCTCGGCTCCCTGCAGACGCAGGATGTAAATATACTTCCTTCCCCCCAAATACTTCCAGCCTAAGTGTAAGATTAGAGATAACACAGGGAGACAAACACGCCAAGGAGTACAAGGAAACAGAAGAGACTGCTGGACATCACGGAGACAGGAGTTTCTATATACTTCTACAAATGTAGCTATACTGGGGTCAGAGTTCCGGGTCAGGTCTGTATGATGTTGACACTCTCCCCCTAGACGTGAAGTCCAGCAGGGAGGAAAGCGTGAAGGCGCTTCTAGCTAAAATGTAACATGGAAAAGAACGGACCATGATGGGGTAACGGAAAGTCTCCGCAGGGAATGAGAGATGGTGCGTGAGGTGGCATATGCTGCAGCTGGATTTGAGAGCAAGGGAGGGGGCTGAAATCCAAGAGAAGAGGGAGCCGAGAGAGGCCTGCAAAGAGCGAAGATGGCGCAGTCAAGATGACAGGCAGAGAAGATGACCTGGGCAGCAGCACTGTGGCTGTCTGCAAGCAGCGAGAGATTGCAACCGTCAGGGTGCGAGGCAATGAGAGCCGGGCTGCGGGACTCTGTAGGGAGGTTTGAGGCAAAGATGACAACCAGGTTATGGGCTGAGTGACAGGCAAGTGATGGTGTTGTCCACGGGGACGGAAGACAGAGGAAGGAGAGGAGACCTAGGGAGCAGACCGAGAGCCTACTTTGAGCTTGAGCTGACAGATATCCACAAGGTGATCCCAGACGCAGGGTGTGAATTTAGTCAGAACAGACGGGAACTGGCTGGGGACAGAGAGGTAGCTCTGTTTGTTGCTGGTGTAGAGAAGGTCCTTGAATGTGTATGGAGAGTGGGCTTGCTCAGAGATATGGATGAGAGGGAAAGGAGACGAGGGATGAGGATGCAGACCCACAGAATGGCGGCAGGTGGGAGGGTGAGTAGTGACAAGCTCATCCGAGTAACACTGAGCAAGCAACCGAAGGTGCTGGAGTCAAGCAGGAGCACTGGGAAAGGAGGACCAGATTTCCTGGGGAGTGTGGTCAGCGGCGCTGGAGGGAGCTCACAGGCTGTGGTAGCGAGCCTGGCGTGATAGCGCAGAGCTGCAGTGGGGCCAAGGGTGTTAGAGACTCTGTGATACTGGTTTCTTCTATGGTTGAGAAGTGAAAGCCTGTTTGGAAAAGAATCTATGTTGGAGATGAAGACTAAATTCAGTCTAAATCATAGGCAGCACACTCGACAAGCGTAGAGATGGCAGTGAGAAGAGAGACAGGGTGAGAGCTGGAGAGTCACGTGGAGTGAAGGGTTGTTTGGATTTCGGGTTTTTTTTTTAGAAAGCGTGAAGATAAAGCACGCTTGTGCTGCAAGGGGAAGGAGCGAGAGGACAGCAAGATATAAAGAAGATGGAGGCAGATGGGGTCAAGAGAGATGAGAAGACAGGACGCGACGAGGTCACCAGGACAAGCAGAAGGGCTGGGGACCACTGATGAGGCCACCACTACTGTGGCCAGGAGGGGAGAGCCGGGCAGGAGGCGAAGGAAGGCAAGCAGGGGGAGAGGGAGGTCATGTCTTGCTTTGTTAAGTGTCTCATGGGAGAGATCAACACAATCCTGTGCAAAGACCTGTCTCCAGTGAAGGCAGGGCTTGAGGAGTGAGTCAAAGGCTGCAAAAAGGCAGCTGGGATTGCAGCTGTGAGGGCCAGCTAAGCTGGCGAACGTGCGTTAGGAAGATGGCAATACAGAAGGAGGCAAAAAAGCATTCATGGTGTGGAGGAAGTAAGGGAAAAAAAAAAAAGAGAAGTTTAAAGCTTAAGAGATGAGTAATTGTCTCAGAAGAGGTATCAAGGATATCCAGAAAGCCTCAGATGGCGTGAATAAGGGCTTGATCAGCAGAGGAAGCTGTGCCTTGAACACCTGGAATTCTAGGGATAAAGTCAATACTGCCAAAGCTGAGCTGAGTTAGGCCTTGCAAAAGAGTTTAATTCAATAGTGGAGTTTTCCTTACCCTAATAAATAAAGGAGACCTCAGAGAGAAGGGAGGAACCATGCAGCGCAGAGCGTGACAAGGTTAAAGACGACCTAGGCATAGCCCAAATCAGAATACCTTGTCTCAGTTTTCACTAGGACTAATGAGACTGAATGTCAAAACAAAGGCCAGGTGGCTAATGGAAACGCAAAGACCATGTCCAAGGTGAAAGAAAAATCAGAGAGTTTCAAGTACTGGAACTAGGTGGTCTGGGTAGCCTGGATTCGAGGATGTTAAAAGAACTAGCTCGTGAAATCACAGACCTGGTGTGCCAGCCCAGCCACCTCAGCTTATCAGCAGCTCGTTATTTAAAGCCACAGCAAGGATAATGTGGCTTTGCTGGGCAGCTGCGGGGAAGAGCACTTCCCTTGGTCTTGCCGGCTACCTTTTGGAAACATTTGGCTCTCAATTTAAGACTGAAATACCACCTGCAGCGAGGCTGCATGGACAAGCGCCTGCAACCAAAGACAAGGGAGTTATTCTAACTCTTTGATGTTGGTGACAGGCAGGGGAAGGTGACAGAATTTATGCATGAATTTGTACAGATGACCATTTCTTATAAGTACTAATGTGTCTGCTTTGGTGCCTTTATCAGCCACACTCCTCATCTGCCAGAGTCCACCAGAAAACTGAGGCACTGCATGTACGTGGCATGCTCTCCCTGCTCCATGCCCGTAAGTGTTTCTTACGGCATGGAGCAGAAAGAAGTCCTCACTTCACCCACGTCCTTCTGGTGTGTGATCCTCCTCCCACGAGGGCACGATGTGAATGAGCTAGAAAAGAGTAGTATTAAAGGAACAGTTGTGCTCTGCAGATCGTTCACTTGCAAAGCAAGTTGTGCCAGAAAATACCAATAAAGATACTGCAGCTTTGCTGTGAGCACCAGGGACGTGGCATATGCGCTCCCTGAGCCCTCACTGCATTTCTGCCAGGTCAGAAGCCAGCGGCAGAGTCAGTGACAGTGCAGGGCAGGTCCCTGGAGGCGTGCAGAAAGAGGGCTACTTTGTGGAGAGCCCCAAAGCTTGGCTCTAAATTTTTCTGTGGACTTTTTTTGCCTTGGCAGAAGCAACGACATGGGGCGGTTGCAGCCTCTTCCCAATTTTTGAGGTAAGGTGCCTTCCGCACATGGGAAGGAGAGCATATGGCCCACTGTGTTTATTTCTCAGCCAGGATTCTTTCAGGCTTGGCAAATTACACGCTGCTTGCTGAGGAGCAACACAAGTGCCAGGTTTGAATTTCTCAAAATGAAAGGGATTTCATTTATCACAGCACAGAGAAAAGGATCTGAAAAACGCCCTTAAGTGTGAAAAATACCTTTTGTTTATGCTCAAACAAAACAACTGAGGGGAAATTTAACAAAATTTCACCTACAGTTAAAAAAAAAGTAAATCTCTGCAGTCGTCTGCAGGAGACTTCAGGCAGCTTCTGCCAGGCATGAGCTAGAGCCAGGCTCTGTGAAATACCTCAACAGCCGGCAAACTCCGTGGGGTACAAAGGCGATAATGTGGTACAGGCTCAGGCCATTAGAAGGAAAGGGACTGCCCGGTAATGGGTTAGTGTTTGCTGCTAGAGAGCTCCATTAGAGCATCTCATACCTCATACTTTTGCTTTTTCCAGGCCCTGCATTTTTCCCTGTGTGTGCTGGAAGCTTTTCTTTCTCTTACAGCATTTATTTTTATTGTGGCATTTTCCCTCTGTTCCCCCTTTTCATTGGCCCTGTGCGACTGTTTGTTTAAACCATTTGCCTGCTTTCATCTTCCATTTTTCTTCACTCCCTTCCCGGGGGCTCTCTGGCCGTGATTACCCTTACGCTTCACATTAGCTTTCCTCTCTCCTGCTCCAGGGTGGACTTGAACAGGGCGCTGCCTGACGCTAAAACCTTTAGCAGGAGAATTTCTAACAGGCACTGGCTTCGGGGTCCAGCCGCCTCCGTGAGCTCAGTTCTCCTTCTGCTTTGCTCCGGGACCAGCTTCTGAAGCCCGGGGAAGTTTGACAAGACAGGGCCAAGCCGTTGCAGCCCCTCCGCCGTGGCCTGGTGTGTGCCTTTGAAAGTCCTCAGCTGTGCCTGTGGTAGGAGGGAGTGGGGACGGGGTGTGGAGAGCTCTCGCGTGGGCTGGCTGTTGGCCTCTCTCCTCCCGCCTTTTGCTCCCCGCAGGTTGCTGCCGGCTTTCGGAGTGGTGGGGCGCGCTGTGAAATGCTGTGACGGCACAGCTTCACCGAGCAGCCTTCGAGGGGGGTAATTACAGCCTTCATAATACGCATAAAGTACAAGGTTGGGCACTTGGTGTTCCTTCAAGTCCTCACCCTCCAGCCCTGTGCAGGGGCCGGGGCTCAGCAGTCGGTGCGGTGGCTGCGGGCGGGCGCTGGAGAGCACGGCCGCAGAGACGGTGCCGAGGGGCCGGTTAGAGGCTGGCTCTGCCGCCCCTCGGCAGCCCCTCGCACCTCTGCCCTGAGACACCAGTGCCGGGTGGCTGCTCTTCAGGGAAGGGAGGGCTGCTCCGTACTCGCACTCCTGTGGGGCAGGAGCCGGAGGTAGGAGTAACCTCTGAGTAACCGATGCCCTGTAAAACCGCACCTGGGCTTGCCTCACAGAAACTGGTCTGTGCAGCCGTTCCCTCTGCGGGCCACATTAGTGGCTTAATTAACCCCATTAGTTCAGTCCTGCAAGAAAATGATGTAAAATGCCGTTTCGCTGGAGCCTGAGCGCTGGTGCAAAAGGCTCAAGAGCAGGTGAGATCGCTGAGCGATCAAGGACGGCGCAGACACCCAGCGTTCGGTCCGTTCCCGTTGCAGGGGCTGGCGGGAGCATCAGGAGCGGCCCCGGCTGCCTCACGGGACACAGGCTCCGCGCCGGGCTGGCTGGTAGCACGGTCACCGGCCCCGTCGCCAGCCCCTGCCCAGCACGGCGTGCGTGGGGCGTAGCCACAGGGACTTGCCCGGGACTGCGAGGTTTGCGTCCCATAGGTAACAGAGCAGGTACTGGGTGATAACCATAACCGGCCAAGGGGCTCTGCTTCAGCCGGGGCTTGTAACTCGTTAAAGCAAATAAGAAGAGCTCCTCTTAATTTCGTGCTTTGCAAATACTTTTGTATTTGTGTACTTATTTTTCCCTTTTTTTAAGAGATGTACGTAAAGAGGCTATTTTGGGTTTAATTTGGGCTGATCTGCTTTTTTCTCCTAAAAATAATAAGACAAATAAAAAATTGCAATTACAGGGAAACTAGTTATTTGAGATAAATGAACAGTTCTGCCTCGGCGCACAAGCCCAGCCGTTGTATTGTTACGCTCCGTACCTTGGAACTAGCTGGTGAAGCTAGGGATAAACAAAACCGAAAAGCAGGACTGATCTCCCCTGCAAAGGTTTCTGTCTTGGGGGAGGGGAGCAAATGCCAGCGTTGTTATTTGTAAAAGAGGAAATGAGCCTGGCGTAATTGCGCTGGTCGAAGTTCAGCAGCGTTCGGTTGGAACGCCGCCTTCCTGAATCCCGCCGGCGGTGCTGGGGGTCTGTGGAGTCCAAGCACTGTGCTTGAAGCAGAAGTGGGTGCGCGGGGAGGCAGGGCTGCTGCTGCCGCCCGGTAAAACCACAACCCCTTCTGCCTCGCAGTCTGTGAGATGAACTTCTGACCGCCTTCAGCTCTTAAAGGGCGTTAGAGAAACAGTTGCTCATTTTAGAACCCTTTGTTACCTACTTCATCCCAGAAGTGAAGAAATTAATCCCTCTGATGAACAGACTAAACCACACAGAATAGTCTGACAGATCCTGTTTGTTCTGTGGGAAGAATAAACTGTATCAAAAACGCGGGGAGGAGAGTTGCAGGCGAAGGGAGGTGAAAGGAAAACAAATTGGCTGCATGCAGAGGTCTGGTGTCAAACGTCAGAGGGATCTTGTTCGCTCAGATACTGTATGAAAGACCATGGCAACCGGGGGCCCCGGGAGAGCGGGGAGGTTTGTAGCCCCTCCCTGGCACTGGAAGACGGAGGAAATAGGTGAAGCAATCCATCCAGCAGAGCCTGCTGCCGGAGTCTGGGTTGTGAACCGGCATATTCCGTCCCTGCGCCCCTTGGCTGGCTCTTTCAAGGCAAAAACCAAACAAACAAGTGAAATGAACGCATCTGTAATTCCCTTAGTCTGTCAGATGGTACCATTCTGCGAAAGGTGGCTTTGCTTTGGGCAGCCCGATTTAGAGACAGGGATTAAGATCCCTGCCAGACACAATAAGTAACAACATTTCAAGGAATTTAATGGAAGTATTTCTGGGGGAATATAGGAACGTGCTTTCAGGCTGCTCTGAAAACACTAAGCAGAGATGCTGTTTTACTGTGACACAGTCTATGGAAATGGAGTAACATTTTCGATCCCAGTAACAGGTTGGAGACCCCCTTTTTTAACATACGTGCCTGTGTACACCCGCACACACGCAGGCGGCACCTGCAAGCCCCACGACCAAGGAGTAGCGCCCGCCAGCCCGGCACCGGCGTGGTGCAGGAGGGCCGCTTGCCTCTGCGGGTGCCGGGGAGCAGCGGCTCAGGCTGTGCCGAGGTAAGGGCAGACGGTGCCCTGCTGTCTTGGACACCGCAGGCCATTCAGTCACACCGCGAAGGTGTGTTTATCCAGAAAGGCTGTCATCCCTGAAGACATCAAAACGTGGAGATCTGCCATTTCGGATGGATAATGAAATCATAGTGTAAAAATTTGATTCCTCTTTCTGATTTGAATCTGTCTTCAGCTTCCAGCCCTTATATCTGGTTTTGCCTTCTTCACTGGATAAAACAACTCTTTAAAGGATTTCTTCCCGCGTGAAGGTATTTTTATACGCCATGGTCAAAGCATCACTCATTTTTTTTTGTGGTAAGCTAAACGGATTGAGCTCTTTAAGTCACTCACTGGAAAACACTTTCTGCCTCAAATCATTTTTGTGTCTTCTTTTTCTGCTCTGACTTTAAAATGTGGATGTCTGATTGTATACGTTTTTCTGGTATCGTTCTTCTAACGCAGTACGCAGGATAAGCCACCTCCTGGCTTCTGTTTGCTCTTCCGCTCTTTGTACATTCAAGGATTGCATTAGTTCACACACCACAGAACAGCACAGCGAGCTCACGTCTTGTTGTCCGTTTTGTGCATTAAAACCCCGCTTTCAAGTCTCTGCTGCCCTCAGCTTTTTGGGAAACGCTTTGTCCCCAGACGTGGAATACCCATCCTCTGCGGATTTCTGCCAGCAGATGCCTGGAGCAGCCCCCTTTTCCCCGGGGTCCCGCTCTGCCCTGCTGGCCTTCAGCAGGAGCAGAGCCGGCTCACCATGTCCAAGAGCACCGATCCTCAGGCTGTGCAGGGAGGGCCGGTGAGTGGGCTCGGCCGGGTCCTGCCTGCGCTTACCTGCACTGGGCTGCCCAGCTCTCGGGGCAGCAGCTGCTGGTGGGTCTGCTTGTTCTGAAAGAAAATTGTGCAATTGCTGGGAGATTGAGTGGCGTACGGAAGGAATAAATCACTGCATGATAAGGAAGAGGCATATAAGACTTGAAGCAAAGAGAAAAATACCTTTTCCACTCCCCTTAGTTCTCTTTTTAAAGACACTTGTGTTTGCTGTGCGCAACTGTACATAGACGGAGACACATCACCCCTGAACTCCCGTGGAGAGTCCCCTCACTCCAGTAGATCCCTGGAAATGCACTGGTGGGACACAGGATTTATCCTCCTGTTGCTTAGCTAAGGATCAACGGAGGGCAATTCCCATGTAGGTGTCAACTAACCAGCCAGATCCCTACAAAAGTTCATCCAGCTGGGCACTCTGCAGCTGTACAGACCCATCCAGACGTGTTATGCTGGCCGTTTGGAAATGGTGGCTCCTTTCTGGCTCCGCGAACAGCAGCTTGGCTCTTTCGACACCTGGTTTTGCTCCCAGGGCCCGAGCACTCGGTTCTGTCCCTGGGCTGCTTGAAAAGCGGGCGGCTGAGGCTGCAGCGGCAGGAGGGGTCCCGGCAGGGTCCCTGGGAGGCTTAGCCAGGGCCAGCGCCTGCGTTTGGACTCGCTCTGCGGCACGGCCGAGTCAGGGCCTCGGCACCGTCCGCCCTAGCGTAACCTGCCTCTCAGCTTTGCCTGCTCCGTGGTGAGGCCCTTGAAGCGGAGCTGCAGCTTCCCTGTTCCCAGCTGGAGCGCATGTAACCACCGTGACTGGGAGAGAGCTGTTTGCAGCCCACGAGTAGCACACAGTGGCCTTGGGTGGTGTTGAAAATAGCCAGAGTGAAAAATCAGAAGTCGTGCTGTACCATCTTCCCGGCTCTAACAGGCTGGTGAGAGACAGGCTGAGAATACAGCATGTGTTTCCCATTCCGGGACATGTTGTCACTCTTCTCAGGGACTACGTGCCTACACCCGTACGGGGCACCCCTGTAAGCCTGTGCCTGCACGCACCGAGCACAGGGCCCCGGGGGACGGAGCTGGGCTGTCCCCTCGCTGCTGCGGACCCCTGGGAATCCCTCCGGAGCAGCGGCAGCCCGAGTAGCACGGTGAATCAGGCTGTGGGCACGGGCTGCTGGGTACCAGCCCTGCCAGCTGTGGTGATGGGCAGCCAGGAGCTGGTTAGCCGTGGGGCTGGTGAGGATGCCTGGAGAGCAAAGAGCTTGGTGGAGGAAGGAAAACACAGAAGCAGGGCAGAGAAGGAGGAAGGGGAAGGCAGGTTATGAGAAGGAGGAGCAGGAGGTTTAGAGGCAGGAAGGCTCAGGGTGCAATAGGAGAATGAGGGAGCTGGCAGGCAGCACAGGAGCAAAGGGCATTCTCAGTGAAGCTTGGATTACTTCAGTTTTTACGCTCTGTGACTGTGCAAGTGCTGCACTTCGCCCAAGCTGCTTGACTCAGAGCTCGGCTTCCTGCTGCTGGGCCTGGAGCAGGCAGAGTTTGTAAGGCAGCCGTGTAGAGCCCAGCGTTGCTTCTTTCATCACCAGTTCCCAGCCACACGCTTGTAACCCCCAGCCCACTTCCAGGTTTCATCTCCATGCCGGGCCTCCGGAGGGAACGGTGGAAGGAGGGTGGGTGCGCGCACCCGTGGCTGGGCAGCTGAAGCCACCCGCAAGCCCACGCAGCCCCATGCCACTGCCGGGACCGGGCAGGGACACACAAATCCCCCTCAGAGGTTAACAGCAGCAGTGCCAGGCCGCTCTGGGTAAAGGGCTCTGCTCCCAGGGACTAGGGAGTGATTTCCTGCCTGCGGAGACCTTTTGCCTGGGCTGTGCTCCTGTTTTTGGGACGCATCACTGAGGGCTGCTCCTGGTGATGTTGGTGGGGCCTTTCGTCATCGGCTGGGAAGAGCTTTCGCCAAAAAAAGATGGAAAGGAGAAGATGTATTCCGGGCAGGAGGGTGGTGTTCTGGCTTGATGAGGAAGGTCTGTCTTTGAACCTGTTTATAAAACTGGAAACAGGAAGTTTTCACTGTGAGTAGGTCAACTCTTGTACCTCGAAATGACTGAACACACAACACTGGAAGTAACACCTTTGTGCTAATCTTTGTGTTTCCTCCAGCGGCTGCACAGAGCACGGGGCTCATGTCAGCCGGTGGGGCTGCTTTCAAAGCTTTCTTCCTTTTTAAACTCTGGAATTAACTTATAATGTAACATGATAGAGAACAGAGCGCCTTCTGCAGCGTCACCGTGGGGTGAATGTGTCCCTCAGCCGTACCCATGCGCACGTGAGAGCCAGGACAGTAGTTCCATAATAAGGTTGTTTGGAAGGCGATGGATTCAGCGAGGACTTGGGCTGCGGCCCCCCAGGCAGCTGTGAGCTGAGGCTCACCGGAGGAAGCTCCGGGTGATGTCACCTCACAGCACGCCCTTTGGCTCCTGGGTTCCCCCCTCCCCTTTTCTTTCTCCTGGTAGTGGCTGCAGCAAAGGCTCCATTATTTGGCAGTGTGGCGTTGCTTTTGTCTATAAATGGAAGCAGTTGGCCGGTCTCCCAGTGTAACACACGATAGTCCTGTGCATCAGTTATGCAATCTGTAGCTTGATGACTTCATCAGGAGCAGGGGGAGGGCCGGGGGGGTGGCGGGAACAAGGCTTTGCCGTCAGCGCTGCTGGAGACAGCTGATGGCTGTGCCCCACCCCGGCAAAGGAAGCGGGAGCTCGGCGGGTGGGTGGAAGGGCCGGGTGCCAGAGCAGCCCTGAGCCCGGCGCGGGGAAGCCCCAGCAGCCCCAGCCCTCGCGCTGCTGCAGGGACCACGCTTGGCCAGGCTGTGGAGGTCGGCCTGAGACAGGACCAGGGGAGGAGTGAAGAGAGGAGCAGGGAGGGAACTTTCAAACCAAGGCAGGCGTCAAAAACAGAAAGAACCTAGAGAGCGGGGGGCTGCCTCGCAGGAGAGAGCCCTTCAGGGATATCTGCGCCAAGTCAGGGCGTGGACAAATTGTGTCGTCTTGTTTCCTCAGAAGGGCGCTGGAACGCCCGACCTTCGCGCGGAGAGGCCGCTCCTGGTTTCCCGAGCTCGGCCGAGGCGTTGACCCTCAGCCTGTGGCTGGCCGGCCGGGGTGGCCGCCGTCAGGCCCCTTCTCCCTGCGCTCCCGCAGCCGCTGACCTGAGCCGGGCGTCCAGAGCTGACCCTGGCGCGCCTTGCGCCAGGGACCCTGAGGCGACGCGGGTGTTTCCCACCCGGGCGGCGGCTTCGAGTGGGTGCTCGGCTCGGTAAAGCCGCCCGGGGAGGCTCTGACGGGGACGGGCTCAGCCCGGCGGCAGCGCTGCCGTCGCCGCGGGAGGGTGGCGGCCGGGGGGGGAGCGGCCCAGCGCACTCGCGGCCTCAGCGCTCCCTCGGCGGGCGGAGGCCGG
>Ga0065711_1030128_pt1 | contig 33594 bp, 10 predicted proteins | sample Hoacrofraction12_FD_59098 | JGI IMG/M metagenome (GOLD analysis project Ga0065711, IMG submission 59098) | Hoatzin crop microbial communities from Cojedes, Venezuela - Epithelial fraction 12 v2 (version 2) | ecosystem: Host-associated > Birds > Digestive system > Esophagus > Crop | place...
CACTGAAAAGAGTTTGGCCCCATCCTCCTGACACCCACCCTTGAGATATTTATAAGCATTTATGAGGTCCCCTCGCAGCCTTCTCTTCTTCAGGCTGAACAAGCCCAGCTCCCTCAGCCTCTCCTCGTAGGAGTGATGTTCCAGTCCCCTCATCATCCTTGCAGCCCTCCACTGGACTCTCTCCAGTAGCTCCTCATCTTTCTTGAACTGGGGAGCCCAGAACTGGACACAGTGCTCCAGGTGGGGCCTCACCAGGACAGAGTAGAGGGGAAGGAGAACCTCCCTCGACCTGCTGACCACACTCTTCTTAATGCACCCCAGAATACCATTGGCCTTCTTGGCAACCAGGGCACACTGCTGCCTCAGTGCTTTAATATGCTTTAATCACTTCTCTCATTCTTTATTTTGTCATTTCAATTTTGATTGGGTGTATAAGTAAAGTTTCTAGTATTGACGGCTTTATAAACTCACTTGATATAAATCAGCATGGTCTTACTAATTTCCGAGCAACAGACTTGATTTACATGAACCAAGGTGCCAGCCTAGACTTTTTTAATGCATTCCCATAACTTTATTCCTGTACATCTCCAATTTTTGACTGCCTGTTTGTGTTACATACACAATAGCTTTCAAGTTCCCAAATAAAGGTTTATGGAGAGTACCATGGAAAGGTTATTAACTTAGAGCATGAATTTGAAAACGCTAACCACAGACTACCCAAACAAAATCAATGGAACTACGTCAATGTAGAGCAGTGAAAAATCTGGCAAGCAGTGATCTCTTTCTTAAAAGTGTTCCAAATCTTTTTCCATTGAGAGATCTCTTTGGTTTCTGTTTCTACTTCTTCCTTTATATATAAACTCTCTGAGGACTACACAGTAGAGAACACCGTTATGTTACAGAGATTGAACTGCTTTTTCTTTTCTTCTTTTTTTTTTTTTATTCAGAGTACAAAGGCTGAAATGCTAAACTTTACAAGGCCTGTAATAGGTCCTTGGCCTGAAAAATAGTAAGGAATAAAAATAATTAATAATCATCTAATACCAAGCACTTATGTCATGCCTTTCATCTGAGGAAGTCGAACCACTTTATAAACAGCAATGAATTAATAAAGGAATGTTTTGCCACAGGCAAAAAAGCGAAAAAAGAAACCATCCCTCTACTCTCTGCCGCCTCCTGAACTCCACAAAGGCAATAATTCTGCGAGTAAAAATTACACTGCTTTTTATTGCTTATTGCTTAGCACTTCTGGAAACTTGGGTTGTGCTGTTCCTCTGCACAAAGTCTCTCAGTATGCAAGGAGCCACACGGCGGGACAGGTTCAAGTAAATGTCCAGCCTTGTAATTTTCTTTCCCTAGTTTTTCTGCTGTGCCATCAAATAACAGGGAAGGAGATACATACAAATCACTGATACATTGATTTGTTACTGGTTTGGTCTTTTTATGCTCTTAGTTGCACATATGTAAAAATTATCATTTCACGTTAATGAAAGAATGGGGGCAATTGGAGAAAGCTCAGAGCAGAGCAGTGAGAACAACTGGATGCCTAAAAGACATGACCTGTGAGCAAAGATGAAACACCTGGGGGTGTTCATCCGAGTGAGGAGTAAGGGCAATCATGGCAGCAGCCTTCAGGTGTAAAAAGGTTACTGTGAAGAAGAAAGACGTAACCTGTTCTCCCTGAGTGTTGTAACTAGAATGAAAAATAATGGACTTGAAATACAGCAAAGGTGGACAAAAAAATGCAATCGAAACTATGATGAGCTGTACGGAAGCTCAGCCCTGGAATGGACTGTATTTGCTGTGGAGTCTCCTTTATGGGACGTTCTTCAAATTTGACAAATATGTCTTGTGTGGTATTACTGGCATTGCTGATCTGGCCTGTGAGTAGGGGAATAGCTCGGGCGGCCTCTTCAAGATTCATCCAGGCCCTGCTTTCCTTGAATTGGCTTTTAGGACAACAGTGAGTTTTTCTTCCAAGCTCAGATTCAACACAAGAACTTTAGAGGATGTAACCCTCCAGTTTCACAGTGCTGTAGTAGAGTGGATGAGAATTAGATGCGAAGTTATTAGGCAGGCGTTTGGGGAGACCCGCACATTTTTCTTATGAAAGTGCTTAAAACCACCAGAACACTTTTTAAAATGTTGAACAAGGTTATGTTTCATTATAAAGCAGAACAGTGCTGAAATTTTTTGACACAAGTTTTTGATTAATAGTTTAACAGATAGGCTCTGAACATATTGTGTCTATGCACTTTCCAAGAAGCAGTCAGTCAATAGAGTATTCAGCAGATTTTTGTCCAGTATCCTGGCAAAGACAAATGAATCAAACAAAGGGAGATGTACCAGTCTCTTGTAACGATACTACCTTCTTGCAGTCATGAAAACTAATCCACCAGTTTCACAGAAGTGTGACCATATTGCACTTCATTCAGTGAAAATCAAGTGAGTTTTGCGTACTTACACCCTTTATATCTAGTGAGGCTCAGTAGACAATGATAATCTTGGTAATGTTGGATAGTGACATTTTAGATGTAGTTTTTTCTTGATGCAATATACACCTAAAGTATTGCAAGCAGCTAATCACACTGTTAAGAGTTTTCTCAGGTGGTTCTCTTGAAAATAAATATCTAAATTATTCCTAATAAGCAATTCAAACTCTTCTGAAGCTGGGGGGTGAAGGATATACTGTCTCCTCATTGTATCTGATCTGTGTTAGATGAGACACACAATTTAGAGAAGAACAAAGGAAACAGTACAGGGAAGGAGAATAGGGAGAGAGATGCTGGACACAGCAAAAAAGCTGTTATTGTTTAGCTAAATGGGAAAGAATTAGGACATGATATTATGCTACTTGGGTAGGATTCAATCTCCTGACGTACTCCAGCTATTTTCCTCCAGCCTACTTACAGAAGGGCAATGTGGCAAGAGTTTAACTGAAATTTTTCCTTGCAGAGTTTGTGTATGCTTAACCTGTCAGAGACCAAGGAGTCAAATGCCTTGTGTTCCCTGCATCGAGTGAGGTGTTTATTTAAGTACCACTGATTTCCCCCTAAGCTCTCTGCCTAACTAGGAGACAGAATAACACTTTTCCAAAGAACAGTTTGGAGAATGTAAGACAGACAGTTGATCATCCTATGGGGGAGTCTTTTTCTTTTTAGTAATTAGTAAATAATTTTGTACATTTAGTAATGACAGAAGAAGTTTGAGGTGGCTAGCTTCCTATTTTAAACACCTGAATGAGGGAAATGCCTTAAGTATAAAAACTTCATCTTTGGGCTGTAAGCATGAGATATCACAAAAAAACTTTTTACCATATGGTTAAAAGAATTAGCTAGGTAGAAACACGAGTTTTTGCTCCCAGATCTGATGAGAAACTTTTTGCCTCCACAAGCTTGGGACACCAAATTGCTCGCAATGCGTGGAACATGGACTACAATAATGTGCTTGTGTTGTAGGGGTTTTCCAGTCCTTAAATCAGACCTGCTCCTTTTGGAGCCTTTTATCAGCTCGTAAAAGCAAGAGGAAATTAAAGTTGCATTTTCAAATATTTTACCCTGTTCAGAAACCTAAATGTGCTTTCTTATTGGAACTTTGTGCTATGCTGCTTGCCATACACAGACATTTTGGAAGCTCTAGATGCAAACCTCAGTGGTATAGAACTTTTTCTGCTCTTATATGAGGAGTAAGGCCCTGATCCTCTCACTCAAGTACTCTAACTCCTGACATATCAGCTAAAGAAGAACCTGTTTAGACACTGACAGCCCATAGACTGCAAAATGCTAATGAAATATTCCCTTTCCATAACAGATTGCACATATTTTACCTAAATAATTTCCATCTTACATAGTTTCTCAGCACAGAAATTAATTAATGCTGGGTGGGGGGAAGTTTAGGCACTTCTTTGAACGTAAAACTCAATGCAATTGTATTTGTTCAAAAGCCAGGATGGAGAATTAGTTTGCTTTATGAGTAATATCGGCTATTTCCAAAGGATGGAGTGTGCAGAGCTGGATATTTTGTCTCTGTTTGTGGTGAGAAAGGATCCTGAGAAGGGCAGTGAAAAAACCCTCAGACTTAATGGGAACTAAATGGAACTAAACAAGTCAACACAGGATTATAGCCATGTGTCTGAAACGTCACCCACTACCCAAAGGTCGACACACCTGAACAAGACCTGTCCATCAGTACTGTAAATAGCCTGTATCAAAGTTTTTCCTGGTGCTGTTTTCTTCCAGATGAGCAGAACGATGTTTGTTCTGTTCAACATTCAGCTACATGGGGGCCCATCTTTCACTGACATTAAAGCAGTTCTCCGCAAAGTATGGGAGTGGAGTTCTCTGCTTTCAATTTGTACTTCTCACAAGTGCTTCTCAGTCATCAGTTTAAAGGGGCATTCTGTCCCATTTTCAGAATTATCTTTGTCTTTTACTAAATGTGTGTTCAGTGTGGATAGAAACCATCCATTAGCCAGACACATGCATGGCCAGGAATCTCTAGATCTTGTTCCCTCCTGTAGGTGCGTATCCCAAACCCTATAAATCTCTGTACATTTACAGAGCTTTAAAAGAACAGGAAGAACACGTTCCTGCCATTGCTTATAAGCTAAATGACGCCCTTTTCTGAGCTTGTGCGGGTTTAAATCTCTTCTGCTGAGACAGATCTTGAAGAAAAGTCCTTGACTTCCTGGGTCAATGTGCTACGCACTCGTCCATAAGAAGTGAACCCCATACCATTGCCTTTGGCTGACATAACATTTTCAGAAGGGGACATTCACAACTGTCAATGTTTGGAAATGTGGGGTGTTGGATCCACACCACATGTTAATCTGACCTTATCAGTGCTCTGATAGGGGCCCGCTTCAAGTTGTGGCAACTCCAGCTCCGTGCAGACCAGCCACATGTTTTGGGTGTGTTCGGGAGATTCACACAGTTTGGCGTCTGGGCACCTGCACCCTCAGCTTAGGGTAGTTGTGTTTCACCACAGACAGATGAGGTTAGACAAGCACACAAAGGTATAACTGTTGATTTCACTTTTGTAAGCACAGAATATTTGGCATTTTCTAGCAGTTTTGTTTCTCCTTCTGGTTCATGTCATAGAAAGATAATTTTATTCTGCCATCTTTCTGTGTTTTTGGTTTTTTTTCTTCTAAGAGTACCAAAGCCTACTGTTCAAGAATCTTTGTTGATCTATCACTCAAGCAGTGAACAGAGGTCAGATTTGAAGTAGAACATGTTGAGCACAAGATACCTGTCATGGAAAGACAGCCTTAACATCACCCAGATAGCCAGGATCTTGAATTGACTGAAGATAAAAAGACATTTTACCTCCCCTCTAAATCTCTAAGGCTCTTACTCAGCAAAGCACTGAAGCACACCAGCAAACAGGGTTATGCTTTGTCCCATTGACTTCACTGGGATTACTGAGGTGTTTAATGTTATGCACATGATTAAGTACTTTGCTGGATTGACAATTCCTCTTAAGCGTTTCAGGATCTTGCAAAATGGTTTTCTGAACTGGTGGGGAATAGAGTTTACCAATATCTTCTTTTCCATGATAGCAAAAGTAAAAACTACATAAATAAATCATCATACCTGAATAATTTCTCCAGGTTAGGTTCATGAGTTATGAATGGTCCCATACAACTAGCTGACTTCCAGGTTTTGTGCTGAGGAAAAAAAAAAAAATTAAATTTTATTTTCCTTAACCTCAAACTTTTTTTTATTATTAGTATTTTATCCCTCCTCCCTGAAAGCTCTGAAATTATTTTACTTTAGTTAACCTAAGCTGGTCTATTAATCCTGAAATAAATGATTTGGCTTCCAGTTTCAGTATTTAACCATTTTAAACACTCACTTAAATTCAAATTTTAATGAAAAAGCCTCTCAGAAAGCCAAAATATTTTCTTTAAAAAAAAAAGTCAACAACAAGCATTTTTAAAAATGTATTTAATTTTCTTCACTGGAAACTAATTATTACATATTATATTGTTTATGTGTTGCTATGTACAATATTTCAAGAAAAAAAATAACTTCTTTGCCCTCTTTTTGTGTGTAGTCCTCATTCTAAGAACTAATAATTACTTTAATGTTTTTTAAATTCTGTATAAACAAATATTTTTCCCCATATGTGTAGATGTTTACAGACACAGAGGCTGTCTTTTTACAATTTTCCTTTTGTGACTATTTGGATGGCTTTTAATATTCTATCTGCCACTTCAATCTCTGCAATAGAATTAAAACCTTTTCTTGTTTATTATAAGGTTATTACTTGTCATTCATGGACATTGATTAGAATTGTTTTCTTATGAATCTACAATGACCTTTTTGAAAACTATAGAATTACTCAGTCTGTAAATTGCCATTAGGATATAGGACGTGTTCTATCAGTTTTTTGCTCACTCAGGTGATCTTATCAAAGGTAGAAGGTACTGCTCATACAAGTAAAATTTCACAGCACCTGGCTTTTATGTGCAAGACCCGTATAAAATGGTATATTAATGCAAAGACCTAAGGAGATTGTTGGGGAAGGAAGGGGATGACTAGTAATAAGAGTTATATTACTATTTATTACTATTAGAGTTTTAGGCAATGCCTAGCCATGCAATGGTGAGCATGGCTTTCACAGTTTTCCTCTAGTGGCACTGAATTAGACCACTTCAATGAAATGAACAGATACAGAATTTCTTGTACAGTTACCTTGATAGGAGAAGGGGTTAAAGAAGGTCTAAAAGATAAAGAATTGTTCAATGTCTTGACCATATTTGCTAGAGTTTTTAAAACCACTGGCTTTCATTTTAAGTTGAACAAATACTAGTACATGCTTTAGGAAGTCTAATTTGTCCAGTGTTTAAGTACATTTTGATCTTTGATATTTAAAATGCAGTTTTCTTTTAGAGAGATGAAAAAACAAAGCTTGTGAAAATTTCTTAAAATTTTGGCTGGCTCTGTTTTTCTAGTTCTGTCATATTCACTGAAAACAAAGTTCTGAATAAAATAGACTTATAGAACCATAGAATCCTTTGAGTTGGAGGGGACCTTTAAAGATCTGCCGTGGGCAGGGACACCTTCCACTAGACCAGGTTGCTCAAAGCCCCATCCAGCCTGGCCTTGAACACTTCCAGTGATGGGGCATACAAAAGTTCTCTGGGTAACCTATTCCAGCGTCTCACCACCCTCATTGTAAAAAATTTCTTCCTTATGTCCAATCTAAATCTAGCCTCTTTCAGTGTAAAATTTTTGCCCCTGGTCCTGTCTTTCTTACAAGCCCCATTTAAGGACTAAAAAGCTGTAATAAGGCCTCCCCAAGAGCCTACTCTTCTCTGGGCTGAAAAAGTCCAACTCTATCAGCTGTTCTTCTAGAAGAGGTGTTCCACCTCTCTGATCATTTTTATGGCCCTCCTCTGCACCCACTCTAACAGGTCTGCATCTTTCCTGCACTGAGGACCCCAGAACTGGACACAGTACTCCATGTGGGTTCTCACAAGAGCAGAGCAGACCAGGAGAATCACCTCCTTGACCTGCTGACCACACTTCTGTTGATGTAGCCCAGGATACGGTTGGCTTTCTGGGCTGCAAGTTTACGTTGCCAACTCTTGTCCATTTTTTCATTCACCAGTGTCCCCAAGTCCTTCTTGGCAGGGCTGCTCTCAATCGCTTCACCCCCCAGCCTGTATTGATATTAGGGATTGCCCTGATCAAGGTTCAGGACCTTGTACTTGGCCTTGTCAAATTTTATGAGGTTCACATGGGCCCACTCCTCAAGCCTGTCTAGGAGCCTCTGCATGATATCTCTTCCCTCAAGTTTATCAACTGCACCGTTCAGCTTGGTGTCATCTGTAAACTTGCTGAGGGTTCACTTGATTCCACTGTCTCTGTCAATGATGAAGATATTGAATGTATGCATTGTTTTCCTTCAGATCATTCCCCATAGTCAAAGAGTTACATGAATCCTTACTGTATTGTATAAACCTTCTGTCTTTATCTTGTTCTGTCTCATGTGCATGCGTACACGCACGCATGCGCACACAGATGCAATAAACAGGGGAATATGCGGAGAGATAAATAGAAACACACTCTGTTTGTCAGACAGTTTTTAGATTTTATATCAAGTCCTGTAGATGCATTGCATACTTCAACAGCATGTAATGTCTTACAGACCTTTTATAGTTTCATTAAAGAGTCAAGAGGCATGTGGGTACAGGAAGTTATCAGCAAGGTCCCTAACAGCTGTGTTGTGCCATAGATTCACAAATGATCCAGAAGTGAGAAGGCTGACTAGAAGAAAAGTTGAAATGAAATTTTGATAAATGCAAAACTATCTACATTGGAAAAATTATATTTAGGATTCATAAATCCAGGTAGGTTCTTACTCAGTGTGACCGGTATCCCCTCCACCTGACCCATGGTAAGACACCTGGGTGACACTGAGGGCATTATCTTGAAAGCATCAGGGAGCACTGAGAAGGAAAGAGAAATCTTTATTATGCCACTGTGTTCTTATCTGATATACTGTGCACAGTTCAGGTCACTGCACCTCAGGTGGAACGACACAAGGACTAGGACAGAACTGGAGAAGGCTGACAAGGGTGGTCAGAGAAATGAAATGGCATCCATATGTCTAAAGACTGAACAGACTACAACTCTTCAGCTTCGAAAATAGAGGGTAACAGTGACTGAGATCTATAAAGTTACATATGACGTGAATAAGGTGACTTGGGAATGATCACTCATTATTTCTTATAGAACAAGAACTCGGGAATACCAGAGGTAGGATTCAAATGAAAAATAAGAAATACTTTTGTACACAATACACAATCAAATCACAGAATTCATTATTGCAGAAAATTATGTACACAAAATATTGAGACACACTTAGAAAGGTACAAGAGAAATTCCTGGAGGCTAGCCAGATCTTAAACACCATCTGATAGATACAACCTCCAAAACTGGAAGTTTTTGTTTATGATTGTAAAATAATACAGTATTTAAGAGTACAGATTACTGTACACATCCCTGTACTTAAACAGTTTTCCTGTATATTGGGCCAGATGGACCTTTGCTTTCCCCTAGCACATCATATCTCATGTTTCTTTAATATCTATCATTGAATGTCCATTAGCCAAAATACAATTTCTGGGTTTAACTGATACTTGAAAAGTAATTATCTAGTCTAGGAGACAGTATATTTAATTTATACAGAAATAATCTATATATTTTTATAAATTTAATTTAATATTTTATAAATTCTAGGAAACCTTGTATGAAAATATCTTATCAGATAAATCCTCCTTTCTGATCATGTGTCTGTCATCAGAGGATTTTTAAAGTATGTTAAATCATCATGCAATAGAAGGACCACTAATATACTTTTATTACAAGAGAAAGTTGTGATTCAGGAAATTGCTTCCTCAGTAGATAAAGTTAATATTAAGAGCGATACTCAAGAAACTAGGTCTACCATATTATGGGCTATACCTCAAACAGTTAGCAAAATAAAAGTAATTGCCATGGCAAATCATTAAAAAAAATGAAAATAGCCAGGAATATCTCAAACAATTAGATTGCAAACTGAAGGACCTGAAGGCAGTTCAGAAGAAATTGCCTAGTATTATCATCTGAAAAAAAACTCAAAATAATCATGTCCCAGACTGAACAGTAACTTGATTTTCTGCATGATTGTACTTCAATAAGTGACGTGGCTGATTCTCAGCATCACTTTCATTTAAAAGACCCAAGATAGGTGTAAAAGTAAGGAATCTAGTAAGAGTATTGCAACTTCTGATCTCAAGGTACATGAGCTGATATTTTCTGTATCATTGTACAGAAACAGGGCCACCACACAGTTGAAGATAATAAATCTGTCTGGGAAAACAAACAGTTTGGGCTAGCCTAAACAGAGATAGAACTAGGTTTCCTGACAAATGGGGATCTAAGGAGGATCTTCAGCAGGTTCATTATGTGTCTGCAAAAATGATGCTCTAAACAGCTGCAGGTACAAAACTGCATGTACAAAAATGAAAGAAGCATTTAAAAATAAAGATGCTGAGACTAGCTCAGTTCTTTTGATGTTCCTAGCATTGTACAAATCATTTTGAACAAGACCTATATTAATACTGTGAATCTTTGCTGGTATAAAACCAATATCTTGCAGCTATGCCAGAAAGAAAAGAGATGTTTGAGGGAGAGGACAGGCATAGGAAGAATTTGGTTGTATGTCACTTTCTAGGCTATATAACACGGTGTGGCAAATATTCCCCAGATAACCTCTGAAGTCAGGGCGAGTTACAGCTGGCCAAATGCGTTAGGAATAAGAAATAAGGCAACAGAAGAAGCTTACGTAAAAACTGATTCGGATTTCAAGCCAAGCCAAGCCCCTTTATAAAGCACTCAAAATATGATTGGAAGTCACAAGAAAATAAAAAAAGCCCAAGAAGCAATACACAAAAAGAAAAAGGAATTTAAAATTTTTTAATTATTTGAATATAATTAGTGCTGTAAACTATTTCCCAGGCTACAGTAATTATTCAGGGAATATCATCTTCCTTAACATTTATTCCTTTAGTTTGTGAAAGACACGTCAAAAGATAGTATGTCAGATCTAACAGATATTTTCATTTCACGCATGCAAAATGTACAAAGCCTTGTGAGTACTTGACAATGATTTATCTTTACTCATACAAGTAATCCTAAGGAGTTTGAGGCAATTACTTTAGGCAGTAAAGTTAAGCCCTGTGTGTTTGGATGGGAGAGGAAAGTTCTAAACTTCCTGAACATAAGGTAACATACCACTGCTTATAGCAATCCTTAGGAAAATTCGTCATTTCAACCTTTTTTCTTAATGTATTCCAGCTGCACAGCATTTAGATATATTTACAAAACTTCAGTTAAGTTTCTTTGTTGGTTGCTGGAATCTCAGTATACAAATGTACTGGAGACAAACTGGATGGATTTCAGAGGGAAAAAATTATGATGATCAAGGGTCTGGAAGAACTGACACATAGTGAAGACATAAATAGTTAAGTAAAAGCTGGCTAAGGGAGGGGGAATGGCTGTCTGAAAACACAAAACTTATCAAACAGAGAATGAAGCATAATTTAGGATGTTACAGTGGGGGGACTGTTTCACAGAAACAGAAGTCAGTTAGGTTTTCTATTGCTTTGACTGTATAACAGCAGGTTATCCAGAGATATCCAAGGTCTTCCAGAGGTACGTGTTGGATAAATGCTTCTTTCCCAGTTTTTGGTGAAATTTCCTTACAAAAAGTTTTGCAATGATATATCATTTAATTGAGAATCAAAGTCTGTTATTTTCTTTGTGACTATTGAAAATCCTGTTTTAACAACTGACGTTCAGAAATTTAATGTTTTTTCTCTCAGTTTTACATTTTTCCACTTTCAGTCTGCATCAAAAAATTGCATTTGGGGAGACAAAAATTAAAACAAGTAGAACATTCAAACTGTTGTTTCTTCAAGTTAAACAGAAATTAGCAAAAATGTCACACACAAAACTCGGAAGAAATGTATAGAAAAGCACCAGAAATTGTATAACAAAATCAATTTTGTACTCCTTTCAGTATAATACTGTTGATTACAATGAGATTTTCTCTTCCCAGTTTTTGTGGATCCAAATTTTTGCCTTGCCTCTGAGCTGATACACAGAATTTCATAGCTGTGATGCTACTGGAGCAGATTGAGAGCAGATTCTGGTTTTCTAGTCGTAATCTGCTCTCAGGTCTTCATTAGCTGAGATGGGAAACGGACTCAGCACATCGTTGATTATCCTGCATGCTGAGCTATATACAACTCCTTCCCAACATGTTAGGGAAAGAGAAGCAAAGCTTTGCTTGTACCACTTTCCACATGATGTTCAATATCAAGGAAGGGATAAGATAGCTCAGCTGGATCCATTTTCCTTCCCACACCACACTGTCCAGCAAGTAGTGAAGAAAGAAAAAAATACAAGAAGACTGTAGTTATCTCATCCAGTGAGTGTCTGGTATCAATATCTGACCTCATTTTTTCAGACCAGTGCTGTATCTGCAGCAGAAGCTGCAACAACAGCAAGCAGAGGTACTCGAATTGCCACAGGAAACCATGACTTGGTTCTGTCACAAGGCATAGGCCCTAAGATCAATTCACTGACCAATATTTTTGAAAAAGGGTTTGTTTCCTGAAAAACATGTGGTCCAGTAATAACTCAGGCAACAGCAAGCCCAGCAAAATTAAAAGCAGAAAAGGCAAATTAAGTCTAAAAGGCAAAAACATTTTATTAACAGAGATGCCTTTTGTTTAGAATGGGGGTTTTCAAGCAATGATTTTTATTGTTTTGAAGCACGCAAAGCCTCTTCCCTAAAATGCAGTTTATAGGGAGTATCCCAGTGTATTCCAACACAGTTTTCTCAGCCTCTCTCCCACCTCAACCCTCCCTCCCCATGGCTAAGTGGATCTTTACAGCTCTAGAAGAACTTTGGCTGTTATGTGGTAAGTGATAAGGTTAATGGAAAAATCAGAGCCTAACACATGCCCAGAGGGTACAGTAGTGACGCCGGCCAGAAGGTTCCTCCAGGTGCGGACAAGCCGTTCAAGCCAGTAGGAATTCCTCCCTGTGACTGAACATCAGGGTTGAACTCTTCCCTGGGTAGCACTTTACACAAGCCACTAGCTCGATGGTATGGCAATTTCATTATGGCTTTGCAGCGTTTATGGAGTATTTCATTACTTTCCTACACCCTGTCCCTGTTTAAGACTTGTTTAATCATTTGTATCTGTATTTCTAATGGGGATTTTGGTTTCAAAATGGGCTTGAAGCCAGAGATGTAAATGGAGGGCACAATATATTACTTCCTGAAGGATGACATGGGGTAGAGGGGAGAAGAAGAGGAGAGCGCAGAAGGAGAAAGGAGGAGGGGTAGCATGTAGGAAAAAATGTATTCCTAAGATTCAGGCTAATTGAGCACATGAACAGAAGAAGACAGATGATCCTTCTGGGCAATTAGCAAACTAAGCAATATTAATAAAAGAGTCTTTTAGAGGAGACCTTCAACAGAGATAAAATGGCTCAAATGGAGGAGCTCAAAAGAAGAGCTCTGGAGAGTGATGGGAGAGGCGAGATGCACAGAGCGGCCATTAAATCAAAACAGCTAGATTTGCAACATTAAAACCAAGTAAAGAGTAAGGTGATATTTGACAGGCAGGGTGGCCCTTCTGAGCATTACCAGGATGCAGTTCAGAAGGGCTCAGCCTTCCTACAGATGAACAGTTTCCAACATGCTGCGCCAAGATATGGTGGTAAAGGTAGATTCAGAGTCAGCAAGGTACTTGGGTCTCTTTACTAAGCAGTTCTTCAGCAGCACGTATGCCTGCCTGCAGCCCATCAGCTACTGGCACATATGACCCATATTACAAGAAAAAAGAGGTCAGAGCTTGACAGCTAACTTCTGGACTAGTTTTTTTTCTGGTCTTTTTTTTAAAAAAAAACTCTGAATTCCTTCTCTTTAGAACCATAGGACAGAGGATTGGATTTTCCAAGGTCATTGTACCATAACTACTGCAGTTCCAGGGAACATCGTACAGTCTTAGTAACAAACCCATGGAATTCTACCTTAAGAACAGCTTGAATTATTGCCTCACTTCCCCTTTGCTCCTGCTGAACGGCTGTTGCAAGAACCTCCGTCCTCGAAAACTTAGGAATGCTTATCAAATTTCCAGCCTAGATGTATTCCTGTCTAGGTTATATCCATTTGTTCTTGTGCCAATGTTTTCCTTTAGTATAATCACTCTTCTTATTTCCTGGTGTTTCCCTAATTGCTTTTATCTGCTTGATTTAAGAGCTTGTTATGAAGTGGTTTTAACTGTCTTTTAGTTTGTTTCTAACTAGACTGTACAATGCCCCAAGGGGTTTGGCAGGGGCTTTCTGTTATAGTTCTGTGATTATTCTTAATCCCATGAGCCACTCCTCTATCAGGGATGGTTTTGAGGAGATTAGAAATGGCACTTTCATGGTATCACTGCTTGGACCAGGATAATAAACCCAGAATATTCTGTTCATCAAAACCCAGTCCCAACTGGAGCTGTGAAAATTCAGAATGCAGACTCATTCGGGTCTATGGGGTCCCATCAGAATGATGTTGAGACATTTTTCAGTTTAGAGCAATTGAACTGCTTCTTGCTCCAAGGAAGAGTTGGACACCATTCAAATGGCTAGGGATATTATTTAAATATGACTGGGGTCTAAGTAAAGTGTTAGCTTTCAACAGATACTGTCAGAAATAAAAATAATATTATTGATAATATTCCTGCTACTGTTCAAACACTTACATAAATAAATATACACATAGACTTCTTAGTGTGTACAAGATGTTTCTCTCATTATCTCTCTACAATATATTGCCATTTCTTTACCAAGCAGGCTTTGTACCGGAAGATAAATACCACCCTTCCCATCCACTCACATTTTGAAATGCGATTCCTACAGCTAGATGGAGATGACTATGTATTTTACACTGTGAGTATCTAAACCAAGAGCAGCTCAGTGGAAATGTTTTACATGTGGAAAGCATCATGCCAGTAATGTGTCTGCGAGACTGATGTCTTGCACTGAAGTGTTAGAGCAGTTCCCCCCACACAGTGAGTCCCTGGTTGCCTCCCCTTTGATGGGACCCTGCAGCCCGACTGCGCTCAGCTAGGCAGTGAGAGCAGGCGAGAGAGCTGTAAGCTTTCCATGTACCTGTTCTGCTGCTTCTGAGCCAGAAGACAACATGTGTGTTTGATTTATTTAGTGAATGGATGTCTAATTATAAAGCAGAGGGAATCACCAAAGCATGAATTTATGGGTTCCCTCAGATGGCCTCACATGTCGACAGGAATTTGCTGTGGGAATTAGTGTTATGGCAGCAACAAAGATATAAGGAAGAAGGTGTATACCTGGAAGTTTTCTGTGACTCGTAGGTGGAGGAGGGACAGGGCTGAGGATGTGCCAGCAACAGAAAAGGCTCAGCCGGCAGTGGCTTGCAAGCATCTCTTTCAGTCCAAGATGTTATGACAAGTGAAATACGGAGACTTGGATAAAAAGTCCAGCATGTTCTGACAGCAGCCTGTCCCACTGTTTGGATATAACATGAAAAACGGAGTCATAAAGGACTGAAGCTATACAATGCAGCTTTGTGCCCATTTTTGGCTACATCTTGAATTACAAAAATTACAATGACTTCTTAGAAAGGAAAGCCTTTCCTTTCTACTAATATGCTGTAATATTCCTGGAAGGGAGCCAATGTGACAATTTAAGTACTCTTTCAAAGTGCGAGGGACTGTGAAATTTCCAAGTCACAATGTCAGCTCAAGCCCTGATGGAATGTGTGCCAAAGTCTTTCCACCGAGAAGAATGCCTCGCATTAAGCGTGTCATCCCTGGGCTGGCCCTTCACTCCCCTCCCCAGCCCTGGAGTTTCAGCTTTAACCTTCATTCCTGTATCCCGTTTCTCAGTCCCATGGAAAAAATTGCTATGGAAACACCCCCCATCCTCCTTTTACACGTTAAAGCGAAATGAACAATTCTCATGGCTGGCTGTTGAACAAGAACAAAGCAATCCTGCATGGGGAATTTTAATGCCACATTTTTTCCATACCCCGGATGCTGTTAAGTCTATGCAGATTGTACTCATCAGTATAGCTTATAATTTGCAGGTGTCTAAGGACCCAGCCCTGCAGAGGTGTTCATGACTATGCAAAGGTCCGCATTTGAGCTGCACCGATGGAAAGCAGAAGTTTTGCCTGGGTGCAACTTGTTTTGAGCAAGACTTTGCGAGACAGGGTATCTCTGTCCACAAGAGTATCTCCAGACTTGTGTTACTTCCATTGATGTATCAGGTATTCAGAATTCCAGCTAGCCATCCTGTGCTTACAGTTTAATGGAAATAAAAGGACAACCCATTTTAAGCCCTGATTGATTAAAACTCAAGCCCTTAGAAGAACACAATTAGACATATTTTCAAACTGAAATTTTTATCAGGTCAAACTCCCAACAATGGATGATTCCTGATTTGGACATGAGGAAATTTAGTCTGCTTTGTAGGATTTTTTAAATACAGCAGGATACTAGTCTGCGTCTTGACTTCTTTGGACCTCAAATATTTTCAATTTTTTCAAGAAAGTTGGAACCAAGTAGGCGATTGTCAGAATAAAAGGAAAGAAAGCACAATAGAAACATCTCCTTGCAAGTACATAGCAAGGAGATTTTACACTTTTTCTCTAAAAAGGGGAATAGTAATTGCCCTTCCAAATCACAGACAAGTAAAGATGTGAAGGCACAAAGAAAAGAAGCAAAAGCAACAAAATCAAACCCCTGTCACAAGTGATTTTTCTACAGTTTCCCAGTACCTAAGCTGATCCTTGGCCACTGTCATTACAGCCACTACCGACTTTCTTAATTTCAGTTTTAGTTTCCTTGGCATTCTGGATGTCTGTTATAGTAGGAAGGCGATTTCGAAAATGCCTTCATTCACAATAAATTCTAAGTAACTTTCTATAGTACTAGAGTGGGAAAAAATCCAAACCAGTCTAAAGAATTAAAAGACAACTAAAACAAACAAGATCTTAAAATTATACTTTTTAACTCAGTTTACACTTTAGGGAGGAAGATTTTTATTATTTTTCTTTGACAGTGCTGCAAGATCATTAATTATAGAAGGGAAGAAAGCCCTAATCGTTTTTTATCTAGATCTTTCTTTTTAAAAGATATTTGGGCAGGAAATTATTTTTCCATCCCTACGCATCAGAGTGAAAAAATAACTAAAGAAACAAACAAAAATCTCCAACCCTTATATGGTATTAGGGGTGAAGAAGTTCAGATTTTTCTTGATTAAGGTGAGCTGCATTACCCATTAACTTCAACTTAGCATACTCACCTGAAGAACAGGAGACCTTGATATGAACTCCGTGCATCTCCTACTGTCCAGGAGGGTCCCTTAACTAATGGGCTATGGGCTGTATTGCATATTTTGATTGCATTCCTGTTATAGCCTTAAAGATAGTCACCAATAAACTACTTTTTTTGAACTATAGAAATTGAAATGTTCATCGCGTCTCACCATTGTAGGTTTTGGCAACTGTACTGTAAAGAACTCCTGTCTGAAAGTAGAGTATACAATTGTAGGATCAAGGTTTCTAGTGTGTATAGAGAAATAACAGCTGTTTTGTTAGGCAGTTTCAGCAGTCTTGCTGCCAGAACATCATAGATTTAAAAGAAACACAGGATATCACAACTTAGTAGCAAAGGCAAATTCACAGGAACTTCACGCTGGTGTGAAATTATTAGGTAGGCAGAAATCTTCTAAGAAAAAGGGGCTAATAATCCTAATATTGTAAAAAGTAACAGTTTAATGACCCATTTCCCCCCCAGGAGGCCCACATACACATTATGACATAGAGTGCTTATTTTCAGCTGGAGTGTATATGTTCTGAGGTCTGAAAGATGAGACCCACCATAGTCAACATTGTGATATTTCACTCCATACTTGGCCATGATTTTAGCATCATTCGCAAGGGATATTATCACTTACATCTGATATGCCCTGTTCATTAGTGGTTTGGGTTTTTTGCTTTTGCTTAAAAAAAATAAAAGTTTGGAAAGAAAGAATTAAATCCCCTGGAGCCACGATACCATTATAAACGGACATCATAAAGGTAGAGTTTATTTAGATAAGATGAGGAAAGATGCAGTTCTTGCTTAGCTCCCAAGTTCCAAACATTGAATCCTGGTCAGTCAAGTTCCACCTAAAAATGCTCTGCTACGGACAGGGGTCTTTATAGACTGAATCAATCATTTTTCTCCTCAGCTCTTCTTTCTATAATATGGGGGAAAAATGTATTTCTCCCATGGGTTTTAAACATACAGCCCAGAAGAAGTGATTTTAGGTGTTACGTAAAAGATTAACGTTTCTAAATCTCATTTAAACACACACCATATACATGCATTCACAGAACACACAGTCACAAAACTCACAGCATTTTTACTACCTCTGTTGAAAGAGCTGTGAAATCCAGACAATTTGCATTGGGTTTTTCTGTTTGGTTTTGTTATTCATTCCATCACTTTTCTTTTACTATTAACTTGGAAATACCAACATTTCCCCCTAGTTAGTTCTTTAGACGTTGCTCTTCATTTGCTTGTTTTTAGTTAAGAGATACAGTAAAGGAGATTCTCCAGCATTGTAAATCAGGACAGTGCCAGTGATTTAAACAGTCTTTTGAGACTGACGTAGGATCTAGTGTTTAGGGTATGCATTCTTTTTTAGCTGGATTAACAGAACTAGATTATTAGGTAGGCAGATAGATAAACAGAACTAGATTTCTGCAATTGCTTAACCTCACAGAAAAATAATGGATTAGGCTGACTAAGACTATGTAGGTATATCTGAGAAAGATTACATATAAATAACTGTATAATTTAAATGTAGTATACATGTAATAAATGTATTTTTAAATAAAATAATAAATAATATAAATGCACTATTAATACTTGTAAGTTGATTAATATGTGATTTTACTTATTAATAATATTTAAGTTCATTAATATGCATATTTAATATGTTTACAACAAGAAAGTTCCTTATTTTCTAGGGTTTTTAGGACAGAAAAAGAACGGAATTTAGGCTGACTTTGTAGCTGGGAGAAGTTAGCCAGAGTAAGACAGATCAAAACTCAGAAAGCCACATGGGCACAGCAGACTGACCATGAACAACCTTGGATTGTCTTTTGTCAAACTTCCTTCAGGCAGAATTTCTGACCTAGTAAAAAAACTGAAAAAAAGGCGTGTGCTGTCAATTAGCAGTCTTTGCTTAGAGAGAAAAAAAAATTCCCTAACGGCTAACTTGGCTTCTGCTTCTTCCTAAGGATAACAGCTCTGAAAAACTGCTGGGGACTCACCTCACAAACATAAAGCGGCCTCAGCATTAGGGCCCCTACAGAGGAGGGGCTGGGACAGTCTTTTTTCCTGGCAATTGAGAGGAGCAAGTTGCTTGGAGCACCCATGGAGAAACTCTGAGTTTATTTCTCAAACATTTTCTTTGTTCCTACAATATCATTAACCTTAGGCTGACACAGTCATCTTGTAGTCCCTCCAGAGAGGGTCAAGCTCTCTTCTCAGTTATGCTGATGAAAATCCAGACACTGTTTTGGAAGTATCCTGGGTTTTAATCTTTGTTTGGCTTTGGCTACGATGGGAGCTTATCCTGTAAGACTCTGAGTCCTGCTATTAAAATCAAAGGTCTTGGCTGTGATTTTCTATATGTTACTTTTTCATTACCACAAACCCATTGGTTCATCTGGGCTTGTTACTGATTTACACCTGTGAGGAACCTCTACCTAGCCAGAGCAGCGGCTGAATGAAGTGACCTCCATGGAGGACTGGGCTGTGGTTTGTTTATGAGAAACTGATAGGGAGCTGAAAAGCTGGAGTGGTGATTACACAAACCACTCGCCTGCTTCAGCTCCTTCCCCTGTGCCAATAACAACAGTATAATGTGCTTTTGGATCAAACCTGCACGTGAAAACTGGGGATGAACGGAGGCAGCAGTCAATGAGCAGGACTCCTGCCAGCTTCCAGCCTGCACAGGCATTTTGTTCCTTTTTAATTCGCTCAGTAGCCAGATTACACTTGTCTCTGGCATTGGGTGTAATCCAGAGGTGCCATAGGAAACCAGCGGGAATGTTTAGAGAGCCTTGGCACTGTCCCCACCAGCAGCAGAAACCATCCACTTGGGTTAACTCCTTCCTTAGTTCGTTTCCATGATGTTTCCTAGCTCCTCCCACCTCCTAATTTTATTTTACCACTGAATTACATACTGCACCTTATTTGACTAAGTCTTCACTTTTAAAATCGGAATGCTTGCATTTGCTTACCTGTATCTATTAATGAACTTGAGACACAGTTACTGTGGGGGGAAGAGTCAGGAAGACTAGTACAGATAGATAGAATTAAGCATAGCTACCTTTACTAACTATATATATTTTCTTTATTAAGGAGAGAGAGATCTATGGATATATAAAGTGTCTATAAGTACTGTCTAGAGAGATGAACATTCTAAAATACATAAATGCTTGTTGAGGACCATAAAACACGTCATTCTTCATCACTGGAAGTAGCGATAGAAATGGAAATGAACCTTTGAAAATCACAGGGTAATTTATATGCTATATTGCTCACTGCTGCAAGAAGACAGAAGTCATTACAGTCACAATGAAAAGGAGTTCAGAGGCCAGCATGTTGGAAAAGCAAAGATGATAAAGTCTGGATCCTCACCTGCAATAGATCAATATGCCTTTGATTGAATCAACAGACCTTTAATTCCATGCTCTTCCTGTGAAGTAATTGTTTCTTTGTAAAAATTTTCCAATGCATTTAGGGAGTGAAAAAGTTAGACAGTGTTTTATTTAGAGAACACAAACAAAAAGGTGTAAATTTTCATGTTATAAATTCTTGTAGCTCCGCTGAGGCAAAAGAAACAGCTGCTTACACCTGCTGTTGATCTAACACAGCTTAGCACCTTTCTAAAGCATCTTCTAATGTCTCCAAGCACTTGCTTGAGCTTTTATTGTTTTGTTTTAATAAGGTAGGGGCAAAAACCCTCCAGAAATATAAAGTGAAAGGCTTAAAGGAGTGGAATGCAAAGATCTGTGTGTTAAGAGGAAAAAAAAATAAGTTAAATTAAGGTTCAGGCAAAGACAAAAAAAGGCAAATTTAACTTGTGAATATATTAAAACTATTCAGAAGTTGCCAAATGCTTTAAGTATAAAACTCCCTAAGTTTTGGAAAGGATCCTAAAAAGGGAAAAAAAATATATATGTACAGAGAAATGCAACAGAATTATTAATATTTGTAATATTTTAGTATATGATTTTATAAATGTGGTATTAATAAGATTTGCTTTACATTTTTGCAAAGAGGCAAAACACTACTCATCTCTTACACGTAACCAGAAACTAGAGGCAGATAAATAGCTTTTGTTATGCTTTAAAGACTTTTCAAAACTGAAATTCATGTGTTAATATTGCAAAAAATGTTTGTCCTACGTTGAGATACAAATCCATTTGTCATTTAACTTTCTGACTAAGTAGAAATAGTCCCAAGCTAACCATCTGGGAACATATTACTTTTCAGCTTTGTCGAATGCAACCTCCTTTCACTCATGATCTCCTTAGGATTCATTGGAACTGTATTTTAAAGTCTTCCTATTGCCATTCTTCTGCAGTTTTGGGTGGAACACTATTTCCTGAGATGCACTTCGATCCTCTGATGTCTGTGACTGACATTCTTCAGACCTGGGGGTTAAATACGACCCATCATGCAAGGAGTTTGGCCTGCATAGGAAACTAGTCTTATGAGATAACCCGAACTGCAGCTCTCAGGAATATTGTAGAAGAAAGGGAGAGCCTGATTAAAGTGAAGCTGTCCCAGAAGGATAATTCTGCTTGAATAATATTTTAGTATAACTAATATCAACCCAAAAAGGAGTTTGTTACATTTTTCCCTCCCCTCCAGTGAACAAACAAAAAGTTTAGGGAAAACTCTTACTTCCTTCTTAAAAAGAAATCCAGTGGTTTTCATAAAAACTCAGACAATTCAGAGTCCGATTTACACTGTGGTCACTTCTATATCACTCTGCTAATGAAAAGGAGATACAACATGAGCAAGAAATTACCCTGGGTTCACTGGTTTTATTAATTTTGTTTTCAGCTGGATGTAAAGCAAGTTTATTCTCCGTGGGTTTTAACACTTTGACACTAACCTTGGAGGATGAAAAGACTTTCTGAACCACCTAGAACCTGATAAAGGGAACGTTTTACCTCTCTGCTGATCACAAAGTGGTTAAAGGATCAGTATACATACTCAACGCTCACAAAGCTGGAAGACTTTCGTAATCACGTCTAGTGGAAGAAAAAAGCCTTTTTGCTTCATGTCTTTCCTCCAACAGCCCAGACCAAAAGCAAGGACATTTCTCAGCAGAAAAGACACCCACCAGCAAGGGATCACAAGGTTTGTCCGCCTCCCTGGAGGCTGAAGTATGCTTTTCCACTCTTGTTATGTTAACCCCTAATACCAAATGTTAGCCTTGCCTGTTGTGTGTATGACATTAACAGACAGAGGGGAGCTACAAAAAAAAACAAATAAAACAACTATTTTGGATCTTTACGGCGAAAGAACAAAGATGGACCATTTGTGCATTCTTTTAGATGCTGTCCTGTGATAGCTAAATATTTTCTGGCTGTGTTGTCTCTGTCATATCCATCCGTAATACAGGAGGTCAAGTACTTCACCTGTGTTTGCAAAGTTGTGGGCATTCTGTTTGAATCTTAGAGGTGGAGTGCCCAGGAGGAGACTTATCATTGCCATTCTGATTGCTTACAAGGAGGCGAGGTCAGAACAATCATTGTATAAGCCAGCAAACCCCAACTCTGCTTTGGTATGAGTTATTAAGAAAATTCCCTGCGTCATTTGTACTGCGCTATGCCAGAACAGAGTCGTCAAAGGGTGTTAACATTTTAATGCAAGCTGGGGTGGGAATCTGTAAATGACAATACATTTTTTTCAATAAATACATTAATATAAGGTAAGTATTTCAGCAACATGTAATTCTCATGTAAATCTTCCAATTCTTTAGCTTAAAATACTCACTGAACATTTTTTTATATCTGATCCAGATTGATCTTGGACAAATGGCCTCAAGTTGCATCAGAGGAGGTTCAGATTGGATATTAGGAAAAATTTCTTTACTGAGAGAGTGGTCAGGCATTAGAACAGGTTGCCCAGGGAAGTGGTGGAGTCACTGTTCCTGGAGGTGTTCAAAAAACGTGTAGATATGGTACTTCAGGATACGATTTAGCAGTCATAGTGGTGTTTGGTTGGTGGTTGGACTTGATGATTTAGAGGTCTTTTCCAACCTTAATGATTCTATGATTTCTTACTGATAACTTGCCTTTTAAGTGGACTTTGAGAGCTGAATCCTTTCAAGTAGAAATATTTCAAAACCAAAATAATCTTTTAAGTAGAGATTTCGGTGAGGTTTTTTTAATCAGACCTAAAACTGCATTTTTTCCTCAGATAAAACATTAATAAAATGGTTTGGGTCTTTTTTTCACAGAAACAAAACTGTTCTATTTTTTTGTTAAAGTACAGTGACAACTGAACATCTCATTCGAGATCTTGGAAACATTTGGTATCAGCACCAACTATTCATAATAATCTGGGACTGGTGGCAAAGGACTATGTTTTCATGTCAGAGCTGGACTCTGGATGCATTTTTTAGTATAGAGGATGACTATTCAATTGTAGCTTTTAAGAACTGGCCTGAGTAGGCAGTAGTGTGAAATAACTGCAAAAGTGATGGCGACTCAGGCCGTAGTAGAAGAAAGGAAGTCATGTCTTACCACCTTCCTCTACCTGTTGACGTGATTTTTTAGCCTCAATGTGAACAAAGTGTTATCTTTATTTCTCTAAATTCCTCTAACTGCAGTCATTCTTGTACTTTTCAGTACTATTTGCTTCTCCAACTAGCTAGTCCATTCACTCCTCTTCTTCTTTGCCTCCTGTGTCCTACACACTGTCACTGTACTTCAGTCTTATCCACACAAAACTCAGAATTGGTCTTATGAAAGGGTAGGTGATGTGTTGAGCACTTGATTTGGACCACAGAATATGTGTTATACACACAATCCTACGTGTGCAGAGCACAAGGAGTTGAAATTGTCAATAAATAAGGGTTGGTGATAGCAGCCTGCACACTGAACAGCAGTTGCAATGATAGACCAGCCCTTTGGAAAGAAGTCACCGTATATCACACAGTATTGGCATATCCAGCTCATCTCTGCTGGGAGATGAGAAAGAGCTGTGAACTAAAAAACAGCCAGAAGATTTTAGCCCAAGGCACTAATTATGTGCAAGCTGAAATTCATAAGCATAGAGTGCACCACACAGACACCGTAAAAACACAAACTATACAACCCCACTAGGTATCTGGGCAGTGAGGGCCTCTCTGTTGGCATGCAGTAATACAACTTCTTAATAAATTCACTCTTAAGTGCAAAGCCCAGTATTTGAATGGGTTTTCTATTTTCCTTTCACTGGGGCAGCATGATTATCCCCTCTTTTCTTGCCCCCCCTCATAAATCTGTGCATCCCACACAGCTATACATGAGACTGTGACACAACCATTAATTGCTAACAAAGGTCCGCAACAGTAGCGGATATTTTAACAGTGCAAGCCATTTATGTGTGAGAAGGGACATGTCTACTGCCTTTTAATAAGTAACTCAAGGATCATTCCACAGAAGTTTTGAATGTTCTTCATTTTATTAAACTGATTCAAAATACCAACCCTGGGAAAAACACAGTGAAGCATGGAAATTGCCTTAAAGAACTTGAGACGGGACTGCAACAGAAATGACATGTGGCATTTCTCTCAGTGTGGAATACGGCACATTGCATGGTTATTTTTTTCCAAGTGAAACAATTACAACTTGCTGTAGGTATCGCATCACAGGACAAAAGCCTGTGTGAGGGGCTAGGATTTAGAACTGCATTGCATGCTAGGAAATGTGTTGGTTCTAGCTGGGCATTTTTAGGAGGATTTTCTGAAATTTACTCACTTTCTCAGTCAGAACCCAGATCTGTTACCTTTTTAGACACAGTACAACATCCATGCCTTTCCTGAGATATTTTGAAAAATAGAAGTCTTGCGTGGAAGAAGGGAGAAGGTTGCAAAAAGTTAAGGGAAAATACAGGGAAGTTGTCAAGGTATGATGAAGAAAGTGAGCTAAACACTGAGGATGTGGAGTTTGGTATGAACAAATTTAAACACGTATTTATTTGTTTAATGTTCTGGGCCTAGCCTAGTACACTCATGTTACCATCAAGAAATCAGAGATTCCTGGGGTTTTGCTTTATTTGGGGTTGATGGGAGTAAAAATATTTGTTAGCTGCATTCTGACTGCAACACTAGCTAGTGCCTTGCTGCAAGAATAATCTCTCATTTCAGAATAACTAGTTGTGCAAAATTTTTATTTGCTCTCCGGATAAAAATTTCATCTTACTCACTTCATTATATTTAGGCAGAGACCATGACAATTAAGAGAATGCCAAGATGCATATTTAGACTGTAAATAGTATCATGAAAACTGTCCTAATACATTCAGCTTGCAACTACTTACAGACATTTCAAGCCATTATACAACATAATGAGGTCTTGCTTTACATTAAAAGCAAAGCCTGCAGGCACAGAGCCTGTCTTAAACAAACATCGCTGGCTACTGAGAGCAGCCATCCATACTGGGGAATTACCTTCAGAAGGAACTTCTCAGCAAGGAGAAAACACTGACTTAAATACTAAAGCAAAGACGAAAATCAAAGACAGCATGTGTATTAGAACTTACGTGCAACAACCTTGTAAGCGTTGTAAAGCTCCATAAAGTTTCCTGTTGTTACTTGTGTGACCAAGCTTGCATGACTCATGCATTAGGCCTTGCCAGTCGTGGACAATTGTATGACCATGCTCATCATGCTGTAGCAAACACTTTCTGTTGTCCTCTGCTCAACACGTGGTTTCTTCATTTTCCTTCCTTGCAGGACGTTAACCTCAGTTGCTATTCTGGTCCTCGTGGTGCTTGATAAAGAAATGGCTCAGCTACAGAACTGGAATGAGACACATGACAGGCAACAAAACATGTGAGCAGGAGCCTTTTATACAGTCACAGGCATGGATTAAACACTGATGATATTTAGGAAGAGAGATTTGCCACGACCATGTAGCAAGGCATGAGCTGCCTTAGAGAGCAGAGAGAAGAGCCAGTTATAAACCTAACTTCAAGCATGGGCAGCCTGAAGCACAATCAGCCTCAACTGTCAGTAGTACTATTCAACCCAAAGAACACACTGGATTTCTCCATTCAGCCACTTCTCCCCCCCCCTCCTCCTATGGTGACAGCTGGGGTCAAATCTCTAGCAATGCCATGCCATAAAATCTTCAGACTGAGAAGATATTGTAATTCTAAAATACTCTATGCCTTTGCTTCTTTCCTCATTCCCTCTGATTCCTTACAGGCTGAATTCTTCCTTCCTTTTTGTCCAAATAAAAGTGTAGAAGGATTGGTTCTGGGTGAAAAACTTTTGACCATTTACTTGGCTAAAAATAGAGACACATGGCAACGAAAAAAAGGTATTCTCTGTCTTTGAGTTGGGATCAAAAAAGGCTCTGACCAGGCAAAAAGACTGCTGCCTGTTCACAGTTTCTGAGGAGTGGTCTCGACTGTAATTGCAGTGCGTCCTTGATCAACTGTCTTCATGGATGCCTCTCTCACTACATGCAGACCACCAGCACATACCTTGCCTGAGCTCAACAGTGCATGATGCCTCCAATCTCTGGTCCTCAGAGCCCCACGTGCTCCAGGGGCAACCTGTGGCTGTGCCAGAAGCTGCCTTTGCAAGCTTGCTTTCCACACAGAGAGCCAATCTGAGCTTGAGAACAGGCTCTGGACTTGTGTGTTTCCACTTAAGCCCGTGCCACTTGCTCAGTCAGAACTCTTCCAATAGTGCACCTTAATGAATTCACTTTGGGGTGCTGCTCCTAAGTTCATGGAACACCCTCTTGAAATCACTGCTTGCATTTAATACTAATAAGTGTTCCTGGGCACTGAGGCCAACGGGCATGGAGCAGCCCACATCCCTGCTAATGACCTGCCTACATGAGGGTGAGGGCACACAGACTGACTGCTGGGGGTGCGCCTGGAGAGGTCTAGCTGCCAGATCTGCCTGGCAGCTGCCGTGGAGACCATCATTGGAAATAGGCCCCATTCATCCAAGGACTTCCTGACAGTTCACTAGCTGACAGACAATCACAGTCAGCTTAGACTTCATGCTATAGACAGATGCATCAGAGGTTTTGTCTACAGACCCTGAAAGAGTGCTTAGGCAGCTAGATGAGCGTACTGCATAAGTTTGGAAAATATCCTCTTTTTAAAAAAAGGTAGGCCAGGATTTACAGAGAGTATAGTTTGGCCCAAACTGTTTAAACCACCCCTGCCTGTACATCTGCATTAGCTCAAACAGGACTTTCAGTTTTAGGCTGCCTGAAAGTCGATCCATGCCGTGTTTGCTGCCCTGCCCCTCCTCCAGCAGATGTGATTTCACACTAAGCTTTTAGAGAATTAAAATGTAGAAGCTCAGCCAAATGGGCATCCACATCCATCAGATAAAAATTTGAATAAAAATTGCTTTAATTCAAATAAAAGTGCCTTGTAAGGTCAGAACATACAAATACTAACTACAGGGTACACAAGCTAGTGCTGAAAAATCTCCTCTTATTTCAAAAGCTTACTTCTGCTATTAAAAATAATTTGTCAGCTGCACTTTGAATCAAGACTTTTTCTGGTCTAGCAAGCATCATCTCAGAACAAAAAGCAGAATCTTAACTGAAACAGTTTAAGAAAAATGTCATTGTCCAATTGTACTTCCATCATTACAGTAACTTTTGTTGCTGCTTGCAAGCAGGTGAGCAAGTCTAGGGAGCATCTCTTTTTGCAGAGTGTTTTACCATTTTACCTTCCTTTTTTGCTTTATCTTATTTTCTTTTTCTTCCAGTAGGGGAAACTGATGAATGAGAATAATACCTATTTTTGACAATAAGATCAGGAATGTAAACGCAAAAGTCAGGACACATTTCCTTGTGGTTGGAGTATTAGTAAATGTATTGCGTGGAACTGTGCCTTTCATTTCGGTGATGGGTTACCTCGTTGAATTTAACAGGCACAGTTGATGCCATGTTGGGTACCACCAATGCTCTGAGGCCCTTCACTTTGGAACTATTTGACTTAATGGTGTATATATATTTTTTTTTTCATAATTCTGAAAAAATATGTTTGTCTTCTCCTTTTCCTTCATTCACTTTCAACTTGCTTTAGATATTGTAGTTCCACTGGACCTCACAGACACAGAAGCATCGGTCAAAGGTGAAAAAAACCTGAGGTTTACCTCACTGCTGGGGAAATTTTAGTGTGAACTAATGTTCTGGTAAGCAGCTCTGCTGTGTGTACCAGGCAATTTCCGAGTGATAAAGTCCCTTAGTGTCCCAAATCAAGGTACACAGATATGTAAAAGAAATATCCTGAGGGATATCACTAGGGAATTTTCTTCAAAAGCTAGGTCAGAGCAGTAGGTACATGATGTTCCAGAAAGTGTTTGCTTTCAAGGATGATGTAAGTCGCAGTCATGGGAAAAATGGGCTGAGAGAGACTACTTAGACCTTCCCCTGCTCCAGTGCATGATCAGTTGCAGCCCCTTGGGTCCAGACGGGTTTCTTCACACTGTTGGTGAGGACCTTCAGTTAGGCAGGTATCACAGCAGCGCAAGGCAACCATTTGTTGAGTTTGGGCCATCCAGTTATCCCTCATGTTTCACTTGAACCTGTCTTAGAATCATAGAATCACAGAATCATTAAGGTTGGAAAACACCTCTAAGATCATCTACTCCAACTGTCAACCCATCACCACCATGCCTGCTAAACTATGTCCTCAAGTGCCATACTGCAACTTACAAATTTTTGTCCCAGTCATTTAGGATGTGAGCTGACCTCTTCTGCTATGCAGAAGCTTTTTGTGAGCTTGAAATATTCAACCATAACAGCTCGTAAGTTCTCTCTTCTTTGGTAAGCAATTCCAGTTTTTCATTTTTCATTATATGTTATATCTTGAACTATATTACACGTTTAATCATTGCTTCTGTCTTTTTCGAGGTCTTCTCTGACTTGAACTTGATCGGTACTGGATCCTACATCCCTGGTGATGTCTTAACAGGGTACTTTCAGTATCTTGCAGGTTAAGCACCTCTTCATATGTCTCACTGTGGAATTGATCTTCCTTGCAAAAGAATGGTGCTGTGATTTGAAATATCTTCTTCCTCATCTAGGATCATTAAAAACAGAAGGTACCTCTTCCCAGTTTCAGTACAGTAATCAGACTTCTTCATGTAGCTCTAACTTGACTTCTTTCCTTAGTATTTATGTAAGAAGTGACTTTTTTACAGATAGTCATGCAAGTTCTATTGAACGAATTTGGTAATCATAACAAATGAGTAGTGACTAAAAGTATGCCTATTGTTACAAGGAAGATTTTTTTGTTTTGTTTCCTGAAATGATGCCTATCATCAACTAACCTTGCTCTGCTGCAATAATTCTTAATTATTCCTGCAATAAAGACTGTCTCTGGAAAAATCAGATACCATCAGAAAAAGACAAATATTACATAAGTCCAAAATATGTGCTAAACTGGTAAGTGTTGTAACACTTCACTATAGTAGAGACATCTGTAATGATCCATAACTCTATTGCCAAAACATAGCTATACACTAGCAAGTGTAAGTCCTCTCTTGTATATTACTTAAGATATAGTTTTATTTTGATGTAGGAGTACAGATCCCTACATTTCATTAAACAGGGAAAATTTGACATGAAAAATATTTGTAAAATTAAATTTTTCGCTGTATACTACTTTGTGGTGTATATGTAAAATATTTCACACAAGAAAGTGCTAGAAGTTGTACATAGGTACAAAATAGTCTGTTACTTATTGTTTTAATTAATAAAGTATTTATAATCCCATTTAATCTCACTTTGCTAATCTCAGTCAAGAAAATAGGTTTACAGATGAACTACATAAAAGCTAACTCTTTAAAGTGCATTGATTTTAGAAATAGATCTGAAGAGAACGGCTTTCAGGCTGTGACCTTAATTCACAGTTATAGCCCTGCATTTTTTCGGTGCTACCTTTTGACACGCCTACAGCTCTGGGTACATGTTTTTCCTGTGCCATCTTTGATCTACCATGTTAACTGTTATGAGCTGTTGTAATTATTTAAAGAATTTATCAGTTTATTTTTAATGCAGAAGACAACTTTCCAAAAAATGTGTGTCAGAACCAAATTTGACCTTGCTTGTGAATCTTGCTTGGAATTTAGTACTTCTCATTTCTCTAACCTGGGTTCAGGAGTGTAAGGAAAACTCAAATGTAAGCATACATGATAGCTCAAATTCAGCACTAATGCAAGTGTATGGAAGGCCAATATCAGTGAGGTTTCAGCAATTCTTTCAGCTCTGAAATGGTATCATTGGTATTCTTAACATAATATTTACATGATATTTAAATAAATATTTTCTGAAATAACCTATTCTTTCCCACCACCATTTCCAGCAACTAACGAAAGCCATGCTTGGATTTTTACTTTCAACAAAACATTTACAACACATGCCACGGAAGAATCTTTTCTAGAGATACTGTCAGACCCTTTATTAAATTCTGGAAACTCAGACAAAAGTGAGTTTGATGTTCGAAAGGCAAACAGCCTCCTGAATTGAAGTTCTTATTTAGGCAAAGTGTTCAGAGCTAATCTTCTGCTTCCACTCCTTTGTCTTTACTTCATAATTATCACCTCATAAATGGAGGATGATATGGTTGGAATGTATTTCCATGGCTGTAAGTGTGTTTGTCGATGTACATCAAAACCACCATGCAAATAGCGCAAACTGGCTGCAGTGCGTGTGGTGTCCCTGCAGATCTTCCCTTTCAATATCTGTTTGGAGCTTCCACCACAAAGTGGTGCTGTTGCAAAAGCTAACGGTGAATGGGGAAAACCGGCTCCCTGCTTCTATAATGACCCAAGGCGTGCATGAAATCGAGTAATATCGGCACCCATTTACATATTCGCATGCATATCTTCTCTAGAAATATTCAAATTTTAAACATCAAAAGCAATCAGAGTGGTATCTGTTAATATGTAGAGAAAAATACACATCTTCAAAGCATGTAAAATATTACACATTTTGAAGTCTGATAAAGTGCCTAATTAATCAGGTCAATGCCTGGTAATTATTCCAGTTAAAATCCTCAGAATTTAAAGATGACTTTCTACAGCACACTTTGAGCAATATTTCAAATTCTTCAAGAGAGAACAGAGACTTGTTCAAAGTAACAATTTTTTTTTGCCATGTCAGAACCCCAGATCTAAGGGCTACACGTAAATTAAGGTGACCCTTTGGGAGCTTGTTTCTCATCAAAAATTCAGAAACATGTTTAAAGTGTAAGAAAAATCCACTTGTATTAGGAGTTAGCATTAAAAAAACCCCACACCCAGAATAACAGATGAAGATGTAAAAATATCTAGGAAGAAAAAAGCTTCAGAGCAGCAGAAACGTTTTTAGAGGTAAGGCTGGAAAACTGCTAGGACCAAAGGTTCCCATTTTTCTATAGCTCTGAAAACACCCCGTCTACAATGCTTTTTACAGTGCACACATATTTGGCAAGATGAAGGTGTTACATCTCAAATTACAAGGCGTCTGATTGCCCACAGACCCAGACACAAGGACAGGGCAAAACCCCTCAAAGTGTGCAAACTGCCTGGCTCTGGTGGGTTTGCCTCCCACCAGAGGCAGGCAGCGCCTCCGCCTAGGACATTCACTTGTAGCCTTCTTCTCATTTACTTGTTTCCTTCTGTTTTTTTTGCCCGGGCTAGCTCTGCCTTCAGACTCTTAACCCTTTGCCTGCCTCTGGGGTGCGTTCACCAGCCACAGGACAATATTCTACTCCTAGCACTGTTTGTCTGCTTTGTGCGATTAAAAGCTGAGTCATATTTTAGGCATTGCTTGGGTCTGACTACAGTGCTGGGGCTGGGATGGACAGGATTTAATTGTGATTCCCTCCTTTTAGCTGAACATGCTCTAAAAAGGATAGAAACTGCATTCAGCCAATTAGGGAAGACAAAAAGGCTCTAGTTATTCAAGGTTTGAGTGGGTTTTTGATTGGCAAAGCAGCAAGTTTTCGTAGAAAACTCTTAGCAGGCAACAATGGAAGATGACTCTCTCTGCATCTGGGCAGTTAGAGGGAATAAGCGACTCAGGCAGAATTTGGGAGACAGTTACAATTTGCAGAGTGCAGAGTTCCCTAAGTAGGATTATTTTATGATTGAAAAAGTCAGATAAAGGACAACCACAACAATCAACACCAACCGTGTTTCAATCCACAGGGGAAAATACTTCAGTAAAACTGTGACACCTATATGGGTAGATTCAAAAGTCTTAAAGACAATGGTACAATGCTTTGACAGCATGAGAGGGTGAATCGTCCTTACACAGAGAGGTGAAAGAGGAAAAATTCCTTAGTTAAATAACAAAAGAAAAAACTTCATGAGCTAGTAAAGGAGCTATTCTTTAAGGAGACAATCTGGTGACTCTAAAGATTTGAAGTGTTGTATTGTGTCTTATATGACCACATTCTTGTAGTTGTTACTTAGTCAATTATGCCTGAATCAAATAGAAAAGAAAGATGACTTAAGCATGTAAATTTAGAGGGAGACTTAGAGGCATGCAGCTAAATTTACCAGCCATCTCTGTGAGCGATCACTCTAAATAAAAAGTTTGGAAACCATTCCCTGCTGGTTGCTGATGAACTTTCCATGTTTTTGGCACTCGCCATCCTATACTTAATGGACTAATCTGCAAATGAATACAGGAGGAATATCTCGACACAAATCCTTCCTAAGGTCTGTTCTACACAGTGGATGTTTCTCCCAACACTTATTTTTGTGTCATGGGGGGTGACTTGGTTGACAGAAATGCTGACCAAAGAAACAAATTTGTCTAAGATTTGGAAGTAATAAAAAAAATAAAATAAAAAGAGGAGCCAGAGGCAGAGAGCAGAGCCTTATGACATTCTAGTTCTGTGTCTCTGTTTCACCTGTTTTACATGTCCTATAATGACTTCTGAATACGGGTAAGAATAGCAACACATGCTGGCATCTTGACCAACGGGTGTGCATGTGCATGTGTGTGAGTATGCATGTGGGAGACAGAGAGGGGGGGGAAGAGAGAGGAGGAGGGGAGAGTGGATGGACCATTAGAGTGCAAACACAGAGACATTCCTGCAATAAAATCCTTGTCTTCTGAGAATCCCAGTCCGGAAGAGATGGTTATGAGTTAACAAAAGAATCCTCTAAAATGTTCCCTGGTGCTAATACTGTTCTTAATAATACGAAAAGATTTTGCCAGGAAGAGGAATAAAACCGTCAATTGGATTAAAAAAATAAAATAGGCACATGATGTTTTTTTTAGCGCACATAGGGGAAAAAATGACCTTTATGACGGTTTTGTCATTTTAAAAAAAATGCCTCATTCTCTGAAATTCCCCAGCCAGGCAAGGTTATTATAAATGGTAGGTAGGGAAAGCAGAGCGTGGCAATAAAGGGGTTAATCTGCAGAGCACAGAGCCATCTGGCTGAGCTGGTTTGTTATAATCGAGCAGATTATGTTCACGGGACTCAGAGTTTAAGGCTCCTCTCCCATAGAGCAACTCTGCACAACCCAAGCAGACCAACTTTGGGACTTTGAATGAACATATTTACATCCACCTTTCTCTTCATGTCGACTTTTCTGGAAACATTCACACGGATGCCATGGTTACTCCTACCACGGTAAGGGAAATTTGACGTTTTCTAATAGGGTCCTAAGAGGGCGGGGAGGGGAGGGGGGGGAGAGGGGTCCTTTAAAGAACTATAATGGGGAGGAG
>Ga0065711_1030129_pt1 | contig 33587 bp, 15 predicted proteins | sample Hoacrofraction12_FD_59098 | JGI IMG/M metagenome (GOLD analysis project Ga0065711, IMG submission 59098) | Hoatzin crop microbial communities from Cojedes, Venezuela - Epithelial fraction 12 v2 (version 2) | ecosystem: Host-associated > Birds > Digestive system > Esophagus > Crop | place...
AAGAAGAAGAAGCAAAAAAAAAATGCCATGGAGTTGAGTTCTAAAAGGATTAACATTGGGAAAATCTCCAGACCAGTAAAAGAAACAAGAACAAGTGTACCCACCCTCCAAACCTGATGGCAAAACTCCATCCCAATCCTCTCTGCTATTTCAGAGGATAAGAAAAGCTTACGTGTAATTAAAAATATACATGTATTTGCAGTTCTTAAACTGACCTCCAGACTACATAGTCTTTTTCAATAAAGGCCATACAAAATGCTTTGTTCATTTGTCATCTTAGCATTCAGCTGGTATGCAGATTCCTGTGGACAGGTGAAGCTTGTGTCACAGGTCATTAATCAGGTATCCTCCCTCTCACATACAAGAAAGCATGGCAATTGATCTGTGATCCTTAAATCTTTTTTAAGTCACTGAACAGCAACAGTTCAATTTTTCCTAGAATCTGAGAAGCTGAATTTCATTACAGACAAACCACTCTCTTGCCACTGAAAGGCTACATTAGATAGCTCAAAAGTAAATTCTGGAATTCCACATGGTGTGCAGAATAGTCTGTCCTTTAAACATATTTATTTCTTCCTTCCATTTCACTCCCCTACTTCTGAACCAATGAAAGAGCACATCTGACCTTTATAATCTTGAAAGTTGCCTACAGTAATCATCTTTACTTTTATCCATATGAAATGTGATTTTCTGGGGGTTCTTAGTCAATAATTTGTGATTGGTGATATCTTGGAGCACAAAGCTCAACACATAAAGGTGAAAGCAACAATGTGTCATCAAGAGTGACCGCTCCAGACTGGATCCTCCAGTCCAGCTGAGCTGGGCTCACTAAATACTGCAAACAGGAAATGAAGACAGGATTGAGGATAGAGGTCAGACTTGGTTTTCTAACTTCAAACTCATCCTAGGGACAATCACTTAAGAGCTTAAAAGCTGGTTAGACTCAGCTGCATCTCTTCATCTTACCGTGCCAATTTTGGAGGGTGGCACAATGGTTATAGCACAAGGAACATTTCCAATTCTCATCTTTCTTTTGGCAGTCAAGGTGAACGGACTGAACTTACCCAATATCTGTATTATTTAATATCCTGTTTGACTTGGAAACTGTTTGTGCCATTGCTATGTAATGGCCAGTTCTCCAAAGCACTGCTTGCTCTCTTCTTTGCAGGTTTGAAGTGAATAAGGGCCTCTGAGACCACAGCAATTCAGGCAGGATACAGCCAAAAGCATGAGAAGTCTGGGCAGGTCTCACATTTCGTGCATGGTCTTGGTGTAGTAATTATGTAGGCAGTACTTAATGAATGAATTCCTACTCATAGGATTTCATACCTCCCCAGGAGTATCTCGTTTATTAAAAATGCCAAAGAGCTCCCACAAACTGAAAAGGAACTGGAAAAAAATTCATTAACTCAAACTGAAAAAGCTGGTTCGATGATATTTTCACCCAAGTTTGCTATCATTGCTGGTTTTACAGACTCAAACCTTTTAATCTGCCAGAAAACTTTGTCTCCTGCTGTGGAGAAATGGGACTTTTTCTAAAGAAAAGAAAGGAAAAACTAAGACATTTTCTTAAACATATTTTACTGAAAATGTTGGCAGCCCTAGCAGTTGGTGACAATTGTGTCTAGGAGAATAAATCAATGCTGGTAAAGCTACAGACCGTTAGATGATATTTTTCTCCAGTGACAATGTTATACTATGTCTGTTGGCATTATTATGTTTTCATTGGCTTTAGGACAGTAAAGAAAAGAGTGAAGAAAGGATTCTGATCAGAACAAATACAGGACAAAGGCAACTGAATTAAGACCTACATGCATCTCTTCTTCCCCAAATCTTCATTGTCTGCTTAGACTGCAAGGATCGATGTCTAATGGGGATAGCTTCCTGCTGGAGCTGCTTCAGGACCCTGGTAGGTCTGGGCACCATACCAACAGCCACTTACTCTCGCCACTCATCCTCTTCCACTCTGATAATCACAGCAGCAGGTTGATTATTGCGTTATAAAATACAAGGGATCTATTGCTGACTGCAGCACTGAGTGCCTCCTCAAATTCCTCACTGCAGATCATTTTCATAAAATTTGTCAAGGGTCTTGTCTGAATTGTGTTTTCAGATAGTTAATCCTCTGTCTGTGCAGCAATCTGGCCCTGTGCTTCTTGCACTGCAAAACACACCTGGGGCTGACCCCTGTGTACTCCCTGCATGTTCATCAGGATGCAACTGGCCCAGCCACCCACTTAGCAGGTCCTGACAAATGCTGCTACAGACGCATGTGGACTGACTGCAAAGAAAAGTAAAGACAGTGAGGAAATGAAAAAAATCTAGAGGAGGTAATATGAGATTACTGCTGACAGACTACCCTAAGCAAACCCTGCAACGTCCATGGAAAGGAATAAGAGATATCTCTGACTTCAGGCCCTGAATTTTGGCAAGGTTCACAGAAAAGTTCACTGGGAGCCAAGCCTAGCAGTTTATGATAAGGACGAGTTAATAAAACGGAGAATGAACTTAGCTGGTGCCTCATAGTAGTAAGTAGAGCAAGTTCTGACTAAGAGAAAATGGAGTATTAAAACACAAGTTATCTGCTTGACCTTAATACCAGAGAGAGAAATTGTAGGAATTTTCCCCATCTATTTTCTGGTCCAGCCTGTTCATTTCATGTATTTCTGTTTTCCTTTCTTTTTTTTTTAATTATAGATGGCACCACTATTGCCACCTCTGATCCCACTTGTGACCATATTCAAGGTATTTATCCTTTGCAGCTAAAAAAAAATTTTTGTTGTTTTTCCTGCAGTGCTTCACTACTTATAGGGCTGAAAAGTATCACAAATAAATGCCTAGAAACAGGGACAGAACAAGGGAAAGATAGCACAGGAATGCATTGTGTTTTATCTTGACAGACAACAATACTCTTCTTAGGTCATGTTTCCATTCCGAAAAATAAGTACAGTGGAAAACAATGAAAGTATTTTTAAAAGGAAACAAAGATTATATTGTTCAAGAAGGAAAGGAAGTGGTACAAAAATACCTCAGGAGGAGTCAAGAAACAAAACGTCAAGTACTTCAATGGTGTTTTTTGGAAGCTCCATCATATTGTTTTTAATTAACATCTAGTAACTCCTCTCTCACAAACAATGCTTTCTTCCATACTCCCCTTCAAATGCAGGCCATTTCCATTATGCATTCATTTCCCTAAGTATTTTTAACAGAGCGTTTTCCTAGTAAGATGACTGATTTGTGGAAAAGAAAAAGGAAAGAAAAAAGCTTGCTGCACAACTGAACTGAGAAACAGGACTTTGTTCACTCTCACTAAAGGATCAACTGACAGTCAGAAACAGAGGTGGTCTTTCGTCTGAAGGACAGCAGCTTAGCTGAATTCAATGAACGGTGAGTTCAGCTCAACTTGATTGAAGGCCATTATTTAACAAAGAATATAAAAATCCATTAAGTTTCTTGGCTCAAAAGCTACGAGAAATGTATAAATACAAACATTTTTCAAAAGGTAAGAGAAATGTGTGAATATAGGCCTTTGAACACAGTGTATTTTTGTTTCTGTAACAACAGTAAGATGCCTGATGACCCAAATTCAACAGCAATGCAGCATATAGTCTTTTATACAGTAACATGACCAACTCTGACTATTATTCCTAATGCTTGTTTCTTTACATACAATTTAAATGTCTACATAAACTGCAAAGTAATACTGATAGTTGCAAGCTTACATCAAGTGGTATTGCAAAGGTACTTTAAATTAATTTCTTTCCTGTGTTCTCATCAATTGCCATGTGTTCATAGGAAATAGCTCCTAAAGAAGACGCCTTCATGTTCACATTTATTCCTTTTGCCTGATTGTAAAAAATATTTCTTAGTAGACATTTTGCACCCAAAATTATTACTTTGTTACTAACAATCAACTTTACCATATTTCCAATGTTTTGCTACATTTTCACAAGCCCATTCTCATTTCTGAACTAGAGGCTTATTACCATATAATTACTTCTGATAAAAATAAGATTATCATTTCACTTACAATTAAGTGTATACGAAGTAATACTATTAATTTTAAGGGCTGACACTCCAAACTTAAAGCATAACTATCCCTAGGCTTTAGTACTTAACTTTTAACTCTCAAGATTGTTGCTAGGCATTTGAGAAGTGCACAGTGGAGAAAAGAAAAAAACAAAAAAAGTCTCTGTTTCTCTTTGTCTGAAATTCAGAGTGTTTTGGAATGGCAGTGTTGCACTGACAAAATATTGTACAGAATAAATTCTTTATAAGCACTTTCTATTTAAAATTCTGTATTCTTTTTTTTTTTTCAAATAGCAGGTGCCAAAAAACTCCCATATCGTAATACTGAGTAGTGAACAATCACTATCACCCCCAGGCATTCTCTATGTAAGGTAGTAGGTGCCTGTGTTTAAACACATTGTGAAAGTCTGACACACACAGGCTATACAATAAGCATCTGTCATGATGGTGCTGTCCTAGGGCCAAAAACTCTGTACTACTGCCTTCACCTGTAAGGCAAGGTTTTTGAAGATCAGGATTGAAATACTGTACTGATGGGGGAAAGTAAAGATACTGTTACCCTAGGAATTCATTGCTGAGTTATTCAGTTGTGTCCTTTTCACAAACACTAAAAATTCCTTAAAAATACATTGGAGCCACAAGAACAAAAAACCAATAGTTTTCACTCCCAAGATAGGGAAGGCTGAAGGCTTGCAACTTCTGGCAACAGGCAGAAGGCACCTTCTCCATCTGCAGATCTGCAATTGCAAAGTAGGTTCAGTTTCCTGGTAGCAGACCAGGGGAAGAAACCTCTGTTCAGGGCAGCATCACCAGCAGGATGCAGCAGATGACCGTAGTGGGAGACCTCCTCCTGCAGTGAAAGTGGCACCTATCTGCCACCAGACACTCTGTGCAGGGAGTCTTGTTGCTTTCTGGGGGCACCACGAGGCCATCTGAGCAGTGGGACAGGGACGCAAGAGGTTGTGAGCCTCCTTCCTTGGAGTTTTCCAAGGACCAGCTGAACAAAGCCTTGAGCAGCCTTCTCCGACCTGCAGCTGGCATGGTTTTGAGCTGGCAGATGGACTAGAGACCTCATGGGGTCTCTTCCAGCCTGAATTATTCTGTGATTCCACCAGGCCAGGAGAACATATTGCTCACATTGCAGGCAGACTGTGCTATTGCATCTTCACTCAGCTACAGTGGCATCAGATCATGCGGGAAAAAAAAAATGGAGTAAATCAATGCCAGCCATCAAGGGCAACTAACCGGCAACAGAAATTTGTACAAAAGAGAGGCAGATGTAGAGCAGCTCCTCCTAAAAATATATCATTACAATATCTTTGCTTTGTAGCTTCAGGCCAGGACAGTTCAGGTGCTGCAAGAGATTTTATGCTTTAATATACAGCTGGCATACACATCAGCAACAAAATTCACCCTAGCCTCAGTAAAAATCCCCTTACATTAATAAAGCCAAAATGAAAAGCAAGGGTGACTCTTGCAACTGTGGTAGTACATTGCAACTGTGATACACGAAAGCAGAGGCAGAGATAGCTGCAGGTGCAGCAGCAGGTTTTGCAGTCCTCCAACCAGTGATAGCAGCCACTGGCATTGTTATTCCTCCCTCTTTACATCCCAGCTTAACATATTCTCATTTCATTTATCCCCATTCACAAAACCCTTGATTTACTCAAATACTTTGACTCTGAGCACCCTTTCAAGGAAGGAGCATGGAAATCACCCAAAGACTTTCTAGACTCAGCTTTGAAACTTTCTCCAGGCTCTTAGCCAGGAAGCGAACAGTGCCAATGCTCACTGTGGAAAAAAAAAAAAAACCACAGGAAAAGCGTGGGGCTGGCATGGTCAGACCAGCACACCGTGCCCCCCTTTTTCCCTGCACCCTTAGTGGGGGGTTAGCTATGCAGTGAGCTTTGGTGGATGGCCATGCTCTCAAATCCCAGATACACGGAGCAGCAGACAGAGGCAATTCCAGGCACCTGGTGTCAGTGTCAACCCATTGCTCTGATTCTCTACCCTGCCCTTTCTGTAACCTGCCATAAAGTGCCAACGAGGTCTAAAAGATTTCCAAATTGGAGAGGCAGTATTTTACATGCCCTTTCCTCTTTGCTCTGCACTGGCATAAAGAACCTGTGTTATGCTCTTTAGAAGCAGTATCAGTGATTTAAAAGACCCTTTTTGGGGATGAACTCACTTTATCTCCCTCTGCCTTCCTAATGTGAAATCTGCATACCTGGAGTTGCATCCTGGCCCAGTTTCCCCACTGGTGACCAAAGAGTATTTTAGACAAACTGCTTCAATGGTCAAACTGCTAAAGAGACAGAGTAAACAACAATTACTCATTTTTGTTAGGAAGCTGCCTTCCCTTCCCATGGAAAGACACTGCGAGCAAATCGATACTAGCTGCACAGAACACTTCATTGCAGGAGTGGACCCGAAGAAGATAACTGTAGCTCATATAGTCTCAAAATGACTAATGTAAACCTCTGTCCATAAATAAATATTTATGACAGAACAGCTGGAGATGTTTAACTTATAAAATCTCAACTTTATAATCAAGGCAAACAAGTCCCATGAGCACAGACTGAAATATAAACACCCATTTTGGTGATTCTGACTGAAGAATGCTCTACCACAAATTTCCAAATAAGAAAAAAAATAAAAGAGTATGTGACACAACGAGAAAAAACACCAGTAATTTATTTATGTTGTTCAACCATGGGTATAACTGATTAAACATCAATAATATTTATTTACCAGTAACTACAACTGCTAATGAGAAATTTCAATTGAACAAAGATGCCTGCATCTTGTTTTTTCACTTTATGCATGACTGAATACTTCTATCAGTAACTTATTCCAGGCTTTCTAGGCTCTGCCGTACCACAGAGCCACTGTGCCCCCTCATCACCGTGCTAAAGTACGGTCAGGTTGATCAGATGGAGAAAGTGAGGTTTCTTACCTCTGCCTACACATGGAATCAGCCTGTACAGATACTTTCATAAGCAAACACCCTGCTCGAATGTCACGCAGGCTGGTCACTGTTGCTTTTACTACCAAGGAATACCCGGCTGGTGTTGCTAAGAGGGAAAAAGCAAAGGGTTAGCACTGAAAAGATTTTTTTTTTCCTTCTCAGGATCCATGGATGACTTTATGGTATTCCCACCACCTACAGATTTACAAAATCTAACACAGGCAAGATACTGATCCATGGCTAAACCCTGAGCAGTCTGGTAATATATAAATACAACACACTTTCTGCATCTCTTTTTGAGAAATTTTATTTCTAAACTAGGGATAGCAACACTTAGTAACCTCAAAAGAGAGTTACAATATTGCACTAGTGTCTTAAAAGACTTTTGCAGTGTACGTCAAGCAGAAAACCCTATATATAAGCAAACAGGTCATACATCTGTACAAGTCTATAACAAGCTGCTGGTCACATTATACTCCTAAGGAAAAAATGTCAGCATCAGAACACCCACTAGGACAATTTTCACCCTTGCTGGTAGTCCAGAAAAAATTTAGAAGGATGAAATGCACATAAAGACTGACTTTTCAATTTGTAAAAATTCTGCCAGTTATGGCCATGAGGATGATGACTTCTTCTTTGGTAAAGGGCCTTAGCCTCACATATTTTCATTATAACACCTGTGCCTACTAAAATTGCACTTAATATGTAAGAACTTCAGATTTCCTTAAAGCTATGAGCTGTGGAAAACACTGAAAGATTGAACCAGATTTCATAAAATATATATTTACCTAGTTAGGTATCTATTTATTGATCTAATGTGTGTGTTTATACAAAACACACAACTGTTACACAAAAAGTATATAATAGTAGATGCTTTATACAGATTAAATAGTATTTTTATATGTGTCTGAAGTCTGTGCCTCATATTAATACAATGGATTGTCAGAATTTTCCATTGTTCCACTTCAAAGTATGCAATTACATTACCTTAATTGGAAGCACTGATGTGTTTTCACCAAGGATGTTTACTTGTATTCTGACTACTGAGATATAAATATGGGACCATTTGCTATATTTAGTTTTCTACTTACATGAATTTTTGTTCTCTGCATTTTATCTTTACAAACTATCATACTGAGTTTATTTCCAATGTAGGAGCTATGAAATTAAACAAATATAATCCAAAAAAACTTTCATCTTGGGATCTCTGATCGATTCTGTATTGTTAAAGAAGTCATTAACTGCAGAGTGCAGCAGTGACAAGTGCCACAATTTTTTGACTTGTGGATTGCAGCAGAATCCAACAGGTTAGGAATTCATACACTGAAGCATTGGCATCCGTTAATCCACAGGACACTTGCAAAATTTATGTCATTTGTTATCAGTACAGTCAACATGGATATCCAGAACTTTTTATAGCTTCAGCATTAGTGAAAATATACTGTATCTGAGATGTTCTGAACAGTTGGGATGAGAAAGTAATCCTTCTTTCTGGATTTTTCACTTAGAAAACCTTCTCAACTCATCATAAAATATCTGTATCAAATTACACTAATCCTTTTCTAATATCACAATAAAAATACATTACTTTGTCTTGCACTTTGTTAGCTGTAATACAGTGCTGTTTATCCAAACACATATACAAGTTTGCACATGGTTTGAGAACTATGTTTATTCATTAGAGGAACACTCTCACATTTCACTATGTAGAACTTGCCATTTAAGAGTGTTTTTCCACAAATAATTTGCTATTAACTGAAAAAAATAATTAAAAAAATCTTAAGATTACTTATCAGGTCATAACATTCTAGATTTATCATCTAATTAAGGTTTTACTCCACAAAAGGGTATGTCTTTGGACTTCATTTTGACTCATCTAATGTGCAATAAATGTATTACTGAGGGTTTAGACTTGCTTGGTTTTTGGTCTCCTGGTGATTTACACTTGAATTTGCATAACAACACCTATGAGGCTGTTTCAGAAATGCAATTCCCAACACAAGTCTAAAAAGTGCACATGAAGTACCTAGCTGTAACCTTATACAGTCACATCTGTTCACCTCAGAATTGTCTAATTTGACCTTTTGAATTTAGCTCATTTCTTGATATTCACTCAGTGTTCAGTCCAATGAGAAAAACATTTTGGATTTCTCACAATGTACATCTAGAGATGAAATGTCATTTCTCTGGGGGATGATCAGAACATGTTCAGTGTTAGGCTTGCATTAGTTGACACATGAGTGCTGATGAGATGAAAAGGTCTGCAGCCGTCCTAAGCTGACAGTATACAACACAGTGCAGTTACTAATCATGCTTCCCCTTTAGCTTGGAGCATAGAAGTAAATGAAGAAGAAGAAAATAAGGAACAAACTATCCAAAATCCGAAGGAGGAAAAAAAAAGAGGAAGATCTCTGATAGCCCATAGCCCACAGAATCAGTATCCATATTCTCAGTATTCCTGACATTTTGTGGTTTTATTTTTCAGAAGGAACAGGAATGGAATCAAAATGCTGTGAGCCAGTACCCTGGACTTCCCAGTGAAACTTCCCTACAGGATCCCAAAGTCTACCTTCTAGGTATGTTAGAAGATCTTGGAAAATTCTGAGGTTTTTGTGAACCTATGTCCCACTGCCTCATAGCTTTTTCTTCCAGAGGAGAGGAAAACAGACTCATAGACAACAGTGGAGAAGTTTTCACTTTTCAGAAGATGTGGAAGGTAAGAGAATAGCCTTTTTAATTTGGTTAGGAGAAGAATGCTGTTAAAGCCACAACATTAGAGCACCATTACCGAAAAGTCAATTTTACTGATATGCAGATAGATCAGAGGCTTTTCACTTGAACAGCATCTCCTCCTTTGGAATGAGCATACACGTAGGAAGGATTGGATAGTTTTGTCTGTTCAAATGGTACTGACCCCACAAGTGGAACTCATGTAACAAAATGCTCATGTGTTTCCTCACTTTCCCTTTTTCTGAGCTCATCAGTGTGTCACAGAAGTACTGCATGAACGAGGCAGATGACACATCTGTCACAGACCAACCTGGTACTTGAGCATTTGGCTACCTCGAGACACCACTAGACTGCTGCAACCAAAAATCACTGGTAGAAGCAGGTGTGGGAGAAGGGCTGTCACTGAGAAAAAGGAGATGTTTTTGTTAAGCTGACTTCAACACAGCAATACTGTCATAATCCTAAGCACCTTTGTCAGCCTTTGCCAGAGCTTTTATGAAGGAGCAAGCACAAATACACTGGGACTGAGCGGCTCAAGGGCCCATGTGCCAAGGTACAAAAATATTGTGAAGGCAGATGGAAATGTGGCAGTCAGGTAAACAGGAAATATTACCCCTCTTCTGGTATGATCCAGGCCAGCTACACTGTATTGCTGGTGTCACTGCATGGGGCAGGAGCTAATGCATGTCTCTTCTCAGACGTCTGTATTGTCGATAAATAAAATGGCTTTTTGACTTCCTTGTCAAAGAATTTTTATCATGATATACCTAATATGTGTTAGTGAACTGGATGAGACACCAGAGCTGCCTTGCCTTTGCTAGCATTTATACTCATTTAACTGTCCTTTCAGTAGCAAAGTTCCTCCTTTGGAAGACCTCGTTCTCATCCTTTTGTGCATCACTAATAGCTTCAGCTCATCAGAGAACCGATCCAATCCACTGGAATCAGTTTTCAATGACGCAAAATGCGATCAAGTCAAGGCACCGCCCTAGGAGATCAGCTACAGAATAGATTATAAAAAGGTTTCAATTTTTAATTTCAGTGCAGTAAAGCTTTTTATAGGAGTTTATCTAGGTGCCCCTGCAGAAAACAGTTGAAGTAATATGATTCTTACGAATCTTGACAACTTCCTACAAAAAAAAGCCCACTATCAGACAAACCCCACAATGCCCGTTCATGGTCTGCAAAAGGTGAAAACATCAGTACACTTTACAGATGTGACTCTGCAATTCCTTGAATACCCCAGGAAGCCAGGTTATAAAACTCATATCTTTAAAAGCAGATGTACTGGAGTATTTGTTATTAACCATACAAAATATACAGATTTAGGTAAGTAAGAGATAAGACTTTTCTTTTTGCTTGGCTAAAGATTCTTTAATGTGAATTAAGCAAAACATGACAATGTGTGGCTGTGTGAGACTGCAAGGCCTCCCATTTTGTGAATTCTAAACAAGAACAATGCACTAAGCATTGCTTCATTTCAAATGAAACAAAAAAGCCAGCATTCCCCATGGAACAAGTAATATGAGCAAAGGTCTCTACAAGTCCCTTAGCGATGGAACAAATCTTTATATTACAAGCCTTAAGGATGATTGAATAGGTCCTCTGTAAAATGTGAAAAGATGTATGGGGGAAAATATTTTAGAAGATGCCATACTAAATTAGGAGCTTCATGCCCGTGAAGAAAATCTGAGGAAAATCTATCTACAGGATAGATTTACACTTTATTACAGTAGAACTAATTATACATCCATTAAAAACAATGACTGTTTTATAAAATGTGGTTCTTCCTGCTGCATTTTTCTCTTAATGAACCCAAACAGATCTAATGTTAATATTAATTGATTCTACAGAATCAGGACCCGTTTATGTTTTGGCCATACAAATTAACTGAAATTAAAATACTAATTCTTGAACATTTCCAAAAAAGCTATACCTCATACTACCAGTATAACAGCTAACTTAAAATTTCACTAAAATTATTCTTCTGTTGATTTAAGTGGCAGTTCTTGTTATACAAGAATTCGTCATAGAGAGAGATTTTCAGGAATATGTTTTTTAATTCTTTTGTAACTAAAACATTCTCAAGTGGAGATTTTTTTAATATTACACAATTAAATAAATTTTTGTATGCTATGCATCTCATTTTCGTAAGGGAAATTTGTAAATCATGCATTTATTAGCCGATATTGTTCTATTTTTTAAATTGCCGTCAAATTACATATGTCTGGTAACTCCCTTTGAAGTAAATGAGTAACATTTATTCTCAATAAAGCTTTCATTTTGTCTAGGCACATTAGATATCATTAGTACAAATTCATTATAAATTATACTTCAGATTTCATACAGTTATTTACCCAGTCTTTTTTTTTATATTTGAAAGTTAACTAAGATAATATTAGTTTTAGTAAATGCCCCGCAGCTACCCATATTTTAATATGAAATTATTTTTCCTTGTTTTCTGTTTTATTCACAAGGCACAAATATATAGCCTAGGTTTATTTCACAACTATTAAGTTCTATATTTATTTTCATTCTAATGATACACCTAAATTCATAAGTGTAATTTAAAATGATGCATTACAAACTCCTATTTTGAATGGAATTATTTATTTGAAAAGGTACATGAATTCTAAATAATTGCCTAACTATAAATGAACTCAATGTTGTTTTATATGATCCTTCTTTAAAAAGTGATTTCTGCTTAATCTACTGCTTTCAGCTTCATATGTTATTGTTGCAGTACCTACATCCATTACTTCAGTAAATTCATAGAACAACTCGTAATTTCTGCTATGCCTCCAGTGTGGATACAAGTACCAATAGGAGCTGTTGTCACTCGCCGTGTTGGAGGCTCTGCAATGGCATGCAGGGTGTTTCTTGTCCTCAAATCATACCTGTTGTGCTGCTCATTGAAAGCTGCTAATGTGTCTGACTTGTACACCAGAGCTGTCAAGCAATGCACACAGAAGTACAAAACCAAAGGAAAGATACGGTCGTAGAAAGGAAGAAACCTCAGTCTTTCCCTGACAGCAGTATCACCAAGGCACCCTGGTGGGGCAGCTGGAGAAAGGCACCCAGACTTCACTGCCGCACTTGCACGCTCCCGATCTTGCTGACCCCTGGGCTTCCTCAGAGGCTTCCTCCAAGCCAGTCAAGACCCACGGCTGCCGGGCACACAGCTGGGGGGCACACAGCTGGCTTTGCTCCCACCTCCTCTCAGCCACCTCCTCCCCAGGGCAGAGGCACAACCTCGTACCAACACGCAGGGACAGTGAACAACGGGAGTCAGCAACGAGCTGATCCCAGCACTCCACATGTTGACGCCACAGTGGGCACAGCTGGCCTCCCAGCTATGATGACACAGCCCTCCCTCTGCCTTCATCGTGCCTGTGCCCGCACTGTGCCCCTGAATGGGAAAAACACAAACAAGGAAGGGGGGTAAGAGTCTATGGAAGGAGAAAGAACTCATGTAGCCTCTGCATGGGCCATAATTTGGGTTCAAGTAGCTCAGCACCAATATATAAAAGAAGGAAGTGTAACTGAGAACAAATTACCAGAAATTTTCTGTCAGAAAGATTTATGGCTTTTTTTTTTTTTTTGCCACAGAAATGCCAGGAATGAATAATATCACTGAAGCAGGAACAACAGAATACATGTGCAACATGACCCTTATAATTAAGTAAAGGATGAAAATGGCAAATCTAATGAGGGAGAAAGTACATTCATGATCACTTTACCTGTTATCTTTAAATATATGTTTTCTCTGTATACATTTAGATATTTTTCCTTTCCCACGCACCCCAATTTAGACAGGAAAGGAAAGACAGTGTTCAGGTAGGAAAGGAAGCTAGAACTCCAGCTGTGCCTGCAGCTAGGGAAGCAGTATGAAACGGGCAAAAGAATTCTGGTGCTCTTAAAAACAGTAAAACAGCAACAAAGGACAAAACAACCTTTTCCCTTTGCCTCCCTTTTTCAATCTTGGTTTCAAATGGGCAAATTACTTCAAAATGACTGTTCTCAAACAATCACCAGACTCACAAGATTTATTCTGTCCTCTGGAAATAGAAGACAATATAAGGAAAAGCTCAATATGAAATGTAACATGGTCTGATTTTCAAAAGCTATCAGCAGCTGCAGTTTCTGAGATCTGCAGGTGTTTAGCAATTAAGTATAAAACCTCACTTAGCTTTGTTAATCTAGTTTTTACATTTTTAAAAAGAATTTATAAAGTAATAAATTCAAAGAGCTGGAAGTTCTAGAAATAATGTGTGAAGACATAATAAAAGCTTTTCTCATTCTATTAACATTTTTTTCTTCTGTTTATATCAATATCACAGAATTTCTTACTAATCCTTAATAAAGACTTGGTGATTTTTTTAATCTCTTATACATCCAGACCGATTTCAATAAATCTTCCCACCAAAAACTAAGAACAACTGGCAAATGACTGGACAGGAAATTAAGAAAACAATGAATCATGTCTCCATGTGAGATAGAAAGTAGGACTTCATAATGTTATTTCATTGAACCTCAGTTACAGGGAAATATACTCTGGGTTTGTAAAATTTGGGCTGTCCTCAGTGTTTTTCAAACTAGTAGCACCAAACAAGGTACCACTGCTGCCTCTGCAGTAACTTCCCACTATGAGGGCTGAGCTGCACTCCATGTGCAGAGGCAACCTCACAGTCGCAGATGAATTCTGTTGCAGGGTTAGTCTGCATCTTCACCAGCTGCATCTGCACTATTGAGCATGGCAGATCTGAGCTCAGATCTCAAGACCAAATTTGCCACCCACACCCACTATGTCCTTCAGAAGCATCATAGGCCTCACAGTCTAATCACTTCGTATTTCTGGGTAAAATCACCCAGACTGTTGCAGTACTCTCACCAGTACGCTTTGTAGCCCATGCTCCTAACATGGCCTAGAAATTGTTCACTGTAAGAATTTCCTGGTATGAATAATTCTGACTGCAAAGGATGCTACACTTCCAGCTTTCTTCTGGCTTCTGCTGGGACTCGTTAGCTTAAGGAGAACACAGACAGCGTCACTGAAACTACTTCCGTGACAATACAGTCACTATGTGGTGATGTCTGCAGATTGATGTATACAATTCCAATTCCAAAACCTGGGGTGATATTACACAAACAAGCCTCATCAGAGCTTGTTAATACCAAACAAAAAGAAGCTTTTCTCTTTTTCTTAGGGTAGTATAATGAAAATATTTGGTATAAGTTCGTCTCCTATACAAGCTCAAAACTTTTATTATTTTCACAAGAAATCACAATGTATCCAACAACTCATGATGATGTTTCACTTTTACCAGCATTATTACTTGCCATACATAATCCTTCTATTAGCACTTCTGAAAAAAGAAATGTTTTCTGTTATAGAGTCATATCCAAAGGCAGCAGGATTGTCCTCTGAGTGCCCTGAATCATCTCTGAAAAAACCCACAAGTGATAACTGACTGATTCCCTGCATGACACAGTTACCAACTCAGAGGTTCACTGCACATCATCAGGTGTGGGGAATCAAAACTCTCTGTGGTGAGAAAAGCCTTTATATCCTTCTAAGTCTAAGTCTATATCTTATTTTCATGAAGTCACTTTCATTAGCTACTGTTTCATCACATCTCTCAGGTCGACCGTGTCCCACTTTCAACATGGCTGCTTCATATTACCTGGAATGGTGACAGTGGAAGTACATCCTCCTAAAAAAGCTCATGTATTTTTATAAAAATTCCCTGTGCTTATGAATTATTTAGCATCTTCGGCTTTTTAATGTTGATTTCTTTTTTAAAGGGAGTTTAAGAGGTACCCAAACAAAAGCTTTCAGAAAATAACAACTTGGCTAATGTAAAGTGCCAAGGCAACATTTGCCTTACGCTTACAAATTAACTTTATTCGCATTATAAAACACAACTAAGAAAATAATGTAAAAAAAATACTGTAAGATAAAGTAAAAACAATACATAATTAATGCCATAATAAAAGAGCAATATGATGGAAAAATGTAATGGAACTAAATACAGCACTGTGAAATGCAGCCCATAAATGTGCATAAAATATGCATAAAGGTGCAACTGCTCTCAGCCTCGTTGTGCAAAGGAGGATTTCATGAAGTGACTAATGGTTCACTTGTTCCAACCTGTAGTCTAGAAAAGTACTGAGAGACAGAAATTTTATTTGTCACTTGAACCATTGGTATTGACTGAGGGAAGAGGAAAGTGCCAGGGAAGTGGTAAGAGGAGGGTGGGGGGGAGAGGGGGTGCCAGGAAAGCTGAAAGAACATACGAAGTACTGCAGTCAGCAGTGGAAGGTTTTATTCTGTCATCATTTATTCATACCATGGTAGTACCTAAGTACTATAATCAGGGATTAATGCCCTGTTGTGACAGGCTCTCTGGAAACATTTTTGTTACAGGCAGTACCACCATCTAATTTTATTTGGTGTATTTTGAATGCCATGCCAATTACTCTTCAATGTACATATTCTCTACCAGAAAATACAAGACAAGTGTTCTATTGCTATATTTTTGCTCTTTGGTACTTTAGGATAATATGTATTAGAAGTTAGGGGTTTTTTTAATGAAATAATTTTGTAATTGTTGCCCAAGGCCATAAAAACATTATGAGAACAGGTACAAACTATGTGTTTTTTTAATTACAGCCACTGTTCAGCATTGGGGCCACACTGTATTCCAACTAGACACTGAGTGCTGTTTTCTACAGGCAAGGATCGGTTTACTCAAAGACTCTGGTGAACTTGCCAGACTTGAATATCCTTTTATGTGCCGAGCACGAGACTAACAACAGTTGAGGTTTACTCAATTAGGAGAATGAAGATTTCTGAGATCGCTAGATTGCCTGTGCTATGCTGAGATTTTCAGCACTGAAAAGATAATTTAAGACTCCTCCTTTTTAAGCTTCATCCATCTTCCTTCCCTTTGGTTATTTGCCCATTGGCATGGACACATACGTGATTCCACACACTCAATGTTGGCATGCACGGCTATCTGCCTAAATTACGTGAAATCCTTATCTTAAATAATTTTGAGAATTAATAGCTGAGATGAAGAGTAATTTCTATCTTAAAGAGCTTTGTTCCAAGCTAAGATGATGCTGTACTGGATTATGTAAGATCATTTTCTGTTATATTCTTTAGAAAAATATTTCTATTTTTCAGAATCATAATATGACATATTCCCAACCAACCCAACATGCAAACAGTGTGTTAAATCCCCTTGCTGAAGCTAGTGTATAAACAGAAAGAGAAACAGATTTTGCTTTAGGTTGAATTATGGGAGAGCAGGCACTTGAAAAGAAATGTGGGCACAAAAGCTTTCTTGAGTACTAGAAAAATAAAATCATATCACTGAAGATGCTACAGCACATTTCCTATCACTATATGAACACACTGCGGCACCATAATAAAATTAAAGCAGCAATTTAAAAGAAAGATGACTATTGCATACTATAATACAATAAAGAAAGAAAACCTAGCTTTCACTAGAATGAATTAGACTTCTCAAACCTCCTCTGATTATTTGAAATGGTAAACAAAACAGTGGATAAAGAAACAGGAGTGAATATGATACACTTTTGACTTTTGAAAGGCTTTTGATAAAGTTCCTCACTAGAGACTATTAAGGAAATTTAGTAACCACAGGGTAAGAAGGAGGTAAATTCTTGTCAGTGATTAAAAGCTGGTTAATAGGCATGAAGTAAGGAGTAGGAATAAAAAGCCCATTCTCAGTATAGGAAAGATAAATACTGGGATACCCTAGGGTTAGCATCAAGGCCAATATTGTTTAATACATTTAATTAAGATGAGAAATGGGCCAAAACAAAACCCACAGTTCAGAATATTTCTGCATGTAGAAAGGTTTGAAATCAGGGCCTGGCACTTCAAAATTGTAGCTCATACTCCTGTCAACAAAGTGATCAGAAGAAAATTGGGAGGAACGTCACAGAAACTTCATACACCTGGTCCAGAAAACGCAACATGATGTGAAACAAAATATCCAAAAGGTCTGTATTTCAGCAGTGGCAGATGTTGTTTAAATATTTGAGGTAAATTGCTTTACTCATTCAGGGTAATAATGACTAAAGATAAACTGCCCCTTCTTGACCTAATCATTCAGCTGAAGAGGAAGAAATTTCTTCTCTGTTCCTCTTCTCTGAAGAAATTGATGCAATGCTGCTTTGTTCAAAGGCACATACAAAATCCTGGTCCTCTCAGCACAGAGGACAGCTTTTTGAAATAATTTCTCTCCCAGTCCTCTCAACTTCTTTTGTTAATTCATTTATTTTTTTAGGGCCAAGCTAAAAGCATATGGAGGGGGTGTGGGGGTGGATTTGTGTTTGTTTCGGGGGTTTTTTTTGTGGCTGTTGCTTTTCTTCTGTCTTTTCATCAGTTTATTTCATTTTCTTATAATTTCTTTGCAGACACAAACTTTCACAAAACACCACCATTCAAATCAGTGGCTTTAAATACTTTGTGCCTTTTGTTTTGGCACAAAGAGCCTTTGTGCTCTTTGTTTTGGAAGAATGTGATTGAGAAAGCCGTAATGTCTAATACAGCATAGTATAAGGAAATAGAAGGGTAACAAAAGAAGTTAACAGTTACTGAGTCAGTCTTTTGACTATATATTTTAAATTAAATCTGTGGAGCAAAATGCAAGCGACAGAATTCAGTGGTCTTGATAAACTCCGCAGCCCTAAGTCCTTGTTGCACTTACACACCTGACAGCAAATTTATTAATACTGTCTTCTCTGTCTTTGTGAATTTCTGTAACTTTTGTCTGGAACTTCTACAGCAGTTTAAGTTGCAGAGTATATATAAGCAGTCTATATTTTGCACACTTTCTGGACCAACTCAGAGAAGTAAATTCTATAATACATTGTTAAAAACAATCTTCTCTCTGATGATAGATCTGAGATAAGATGCAAGATGTAGCACAGGTGAATATATGAGGTTAGTGAGTTGTGTAACAGGTCTCACTTAGCATGGATTTCCTGCAGAATCCTATCATTATATGCTGCATACTGGAACTTACTGTATCCTAGTACATAATATTTCAGAGATGAATGAAAAGAATGGGGGAAATCTAATTCTTCACAGCTCAAGAGGGCTTATTGGCATTAGGAATTTGGCTGGATCATTGGGAGGAAGAAGGGAAAGTTGCAGGGCAGTACTGGGAAGTGGAAGCAGAAAAAAAATGAAGTCCCTTACCCTGAGCAGTACACAGCTCAGAAGTTAGAGGGATTGTGTGTGTCAGTATTTAAAAGCAGCAGAAAGCGGAAGCAGGTTATAGTAGATAAAATAGCTATTCATTTCTTTGCTTATCTTTTTTTCAACCATAGTTGAGAGAAGGATGATTAAGGAAAAACAGTACCTGCACCCATAGCCATGGAGATGTAACCAGAAAAGCTACTAAAAAGTATTTGCTGCCTAAGTATTTTAGTTTTTAATAAAGTATCTTTGTAATAGAAGACTCCTGTCCAGTTTAGTAATGCAAATAAAAATTGCAGAGAATTCTGATGTTTTAGAGAGGACAGTGAGTGGATATGCTATAATGCACAAAGTGGAAATGACATTTACCTGTGCCTATGCTCAACTGCACTGGTAAATAAAACACAGTTTTTTCTAATACAGACTAAAATAGAGTAAGAAAGAGCAAGAAGAGCAACAAAAATATGCCTCTTCAGAGTCTGAATTACTGTCCTACAAAAGCAGTTAACAAGAGCATGTTAATCAACACACAACATTGCAAATTAAAATTGACAAGGAGAGGACTGAAATATCTCTGAAAGGGATCCTGTTCAACATTGGGTTTGGGTATTCATAGAAAATTAAGTGTAAGGAGTCACCTGCAGCCATGTAATTATTGTAACAGTCTTTAGGATCAAACTGCTAATTTAATGATTACAATATGCATGTGCATAATGGAGCTTTCTTGGTCAGGAAATCAATCACCTGCATATTTCAGAAAATATTTACTTACTCGGAGGTGGAGAAATAAGTTTTTACTGCTTTTTATAAATCCCTGCTACATCTACAGGAACAACAAAGAGAACAACATTTGGGACAGTGTTTATTCTTTATATTTGTCTCCTCCCCTCATGGGCCATTGTGAAGAAGAGGATTGTTTTGAAACTTCTGATAACACTTGCCCTGCTGCATCAAGCCTATTAATTACATGCTGGGTTTCTACCTGCAAAACACAGGAAGGATCTGATGCACTGACCGTCACTGAAAAGGGCCAAAGATGTTTGTCTCATCTGCAGTGCTCAATTTTGTAACTTCATGCTGTAGTGTATCTCTCCACTAGTATTTATGCCAGCGAATACTAAAACTGTATACCTGCAATGGCACAACATTCCTTTTGAGCTAATTGAGATAATATTCCCTGTGTCTCAGATTGCCTTTACTGGGCATGCTACACTGTCACTCTCAGCTGGGGTCTTGCTATGTAACATTGTACTGTGGCACGGACATGTGTAGCTAGCAATAGACACCAATGCCCTTAACTGAGATGAAGAATGTGGGTGGGGGGAAGAAAGGTGCACAGTATTCACAGTCTATCTATTAACAAAAGATTTTTCATTTGCTTGACACTATACCAAGAAAAAATCAGCTGTCAGTTCTTATTTTGGTACATGATAGTTGTTAGTTCAGTGCAAACTAAATTGGTAATTTAAATCAGTTTAGTAATTTTTGCATTTGAATAGGGAGAATGTGTTACATCATAAACAAAAGAGCTACTTTACTTTAAAAGTACACTACAATTAAACATAATAGCTCCTCATTTTATGAAATGCATCTTGAGACAAAGCACTAAGCTTTGTGTGTCATCATAGTTAAGTCTGCAGGGAAATGACATATAAGCTTTCAACACCTTAAGAAAAATTAATTACATAAAATATAACAGACCAAATGGTCAAGCATAAGGAGTAGCATCAGTGGTATTGATGAGCTGCTATAGAGCAAAATTCTCCCATTATCTCCTTGTTCAACTAACTACACTCTGTAATTATAACAAGCTCTCTTGAATGTCATCATTGCACGTTGAGCTGCTTAAGGTCTCTCACTAATTGCAAGTCATTCCCATGGATCTTACATAGGGATGACATCACTTCTAAGGGAAGAAGATTGGGGTAAAGGCATGGAGTCCTGCTCTTTTTCTACATTTCTAATATTTGTGTGGATTTTAAGTGACTACTTAGATCAATTGATGCTTTCATCTGTTATTAAGGATTTAATGGATCCTCTTCTCTCTGTTGATTACACTTGAGGTAAGATGCAGGAGATTCTCAGCAGGAGGTGTGTTACTCAACAACTCTCCGTCACTAGTGATTTGCTAGTGCAAACCTTAACAGCACATTATTTTGAGTGTAGTTCAGTGTTCTCTGTCCAGGTTTCAAACTCAGACATTGGAAAAACACTTGTTCATTTTACATCTCAGTTATCTTTTCAAATGGGAATTGTTGCTTTTCCTTTGCATGGGCAAAAATCTATATAGATTATCCTTTTGATGGGTCAAGATCCACACAAGTCAGTCATTTAGAAATTTTAAGAACCTCTTGTTCTGCATCTTTAGATAGCATTTTAGCAAGTAAATGTTATACCTTTACACGCCTAGAAATATACACTCGCATTTCTGATCATACGGGACAAGTCTTAAAAGGAATCTTTTACAGTGTTTTGGTAGATTTACCTCTGGTCCTTCATGAGTCAAAAGGTAATTTCAATAAATTTTGAATGCATTTCTCATGGTTGCAGTGTGCTTTATTAGAACACATTCAGGCCTACCATCGAAAGAACCAACTTGGACAAAAACAGACTCCCTTTTGACTCCACGAGAACAAGATTGCAATAAGAATATAAAAAGAGAACTGGTAGTACTACCCTGGGTCAGAAGGCAGAATATGAATTAAATTAATCCAGCTGCTCTTGCACTTAAATTTCAATTTGATATTTTTTGGTGCGAGTCATGAGTTTTGACTGCTTACATTACCTACGACTATGGAGTCATCTGGGAATCCGACATATCAAAGATTCGACTTTGGATGTTTTTCCCCTAGAAAATCATCTATTTCTGCAGGTGATGACATGTAACTGCAGGTGTCACAACTGCAGATTCCTGTATTCACCATCCTCACTTTCTTCTGGCACCTTTTGTGTTGCAAAGTGTCAGTTTAGTTCTGCTCACTGGCTTTTGCCTCAGGACCATATTCTGTACAACTGCTGTCCATCTTAAGCTACTGTCTCCTGCACAGGACTGACTGGCAGTACTGTCTTCCTTAATGACATTTATTATCAGGTATCTTCTAGGACAATGAGGGGGGGGGATGGGGAGAGAGCGACAGAAACTCGTTCAAAGTTTGATTTTAGTTTCTTTTCATTCTCATTTACTAAACCAGATTTTTTTTCAAAAATCAAGGCATTACAAACTGTAAGAAATCTGCCTGTATCTGCCTGTGTCCACATCCTCTCTTGCTCAGAGGCCAGGTCCAGCAGGCAATACACCTTAGCATGTCACAAAAGAAGTCAAGACAGAACTGTTTTTGTGGCCCTATGCTTATCCACCTCACTGAAAAGCTGACAGTTGATGAAAAAGTATACAACTTACAGAGGCCAAGAGACGAGAACTGCTAGGGGCCCTACAGATACAATTCCCCATAGCTCCTGATAGCATGCCCAGCTCTATAAACTTTTGTAATCCAGGCAGAAACTCCTACAGCTCTGCCTGGAGTAGGGAGCTAAATAAATCATATAAGGAAAACAAAAGCCTCTAAGAACAATTTTTTTTTTTAGGGGAAAATGTAAATATAGCATTAATGTTCCTTATCTGATTTATCGCTACTTTTATGTCTTTAGGATAACAGAAGTCCATTTTGTTGCTCTACTTGATGGCACTTTTTTTCATGTATGGTTGAGCATAGAATAAACAGGCTCATAACTGTCAACGAGTAAGTTACTGCCAAAGTTGCCTTGGGGCCACATTAACTTATATACCTAATTTTTCTTATTTTAATTTTTTTTTTAATTAATAAATTTTTTACATGTATACATTTAGCATTTTCTTGTTTAGCTGACATTGTCTCCTTTTGGGATTTCCCTTGTGGGTGTGGGAGAAAAAGATTGATGAATTTGATGAAGGTAGTTATGGTAGCAGGAACTGAGAAATGGAATATTTGCAAAATGCCAGAGGTGAAGGAATAGGATTAAAATTGCTATAAAATCAAAGCTGTCAAAGCAACAATAGCAGTAAAAGAGAAATATTCAAGCAATGTTTTGCTCCCCAGAACATCCAGTGGTGTCATGAAGTGTTTATTTAAGCAAGTCTGTTAGGAGTACAGGAGGTTTGGATTGGTTGTTTTCCTCACTGACTACAGAAAACATATGTTGATCTATAAACATAATTTGCTCCAGGAATTTTGTCCAGGACAACTGGGGATTGCAATTTCCTAATAGCATTCACAGTGCAAACATTTACAGCAGCCTGTATGAAGACTGACAGAATGGAAGAAAGGTAAAGAACCTGGAAACCAGATCTTGAGAAATAAAGTGCAGCAGAAGTACCTGAGAGAAACAGGCTTAGCAAAGGACTAAGGTCAGCCAGGTGTAAAGGCTGCCTTTAATACAAAGTACTATTCATTGTGGTCAAACATGTACAGCCAGACTTTTGGAGTATTGGTACCTGAGTCAGCAGCCCCTCAAGTAAGAAGGGGCAAAAGAGCAACTAGAAACCAACTTGGCTCTTAAATATAACCTAGAATTTTTTAAAATATATTTTTCTCTTTTGTATGTTTGTTTCCAAATTTGTAGACAAGAGTTTAATGCTTTGCTAGAAGAAGTTTGTTTTCACCTTTAAGATTAGGAATGATAGGGGAATGTGTCTAAAACATGCTATTACTTTGGAGGCAAAAAAAAAAAAATGAAGCTCTGTGCATGCAGACAGAACCCTGTGGGCAACTCTAAGCCTGGAGAATCTCAGGAGATATACATATTGCTACATATCAGCTAGCATCCCTCTGGCAGAAGGTGGGTAGGCAACGGGGAGACAGTTCCCATACAGGATACACTCATGTTGTTCCTTTATTCTGTCTGCTATGAATAGCTATTGAGAAAGAACAGAACTATATTTTAAACATTCCCTTCAGAAAGGAACTTCAGGGAATAGAAAAAGAGGATGATGACTGCAAAAGGAAGCAAAGAAAAATATAGAAATGAAATGATTAAATATGAGTGGCAGAAAGAAAAGCACGGCAAAAAAAGCTTTTTAGAGTTACTTAAAGATGTCAGTATGAAGCAGGGGCTACAGAAGAATGAAACAGACATGTTTTCAAGAAAAGAGCATAGAAGCTGCTGAATGCGTCTTCCCTGTTTGTAGTTCAGATCGAGCAGCTTTATCTGCTAGCCCAGGGAAACCACACGTTCCTCACACAGCAAACCTCAAAAGGTGCAGGGCGAGATTGTAGAACTGTGATGATGAACAGATTTGGTGTCTAGTGTCACATTTATTGCTGAAAGACCCATGCCTTATTGCTCTTCAGCCCAGATCTAGATCTCTGACAGTGCTAAAGTTGACATTGTTGCCAATGGTTTGCAAGAAGGCTGTGGGAAAACTGATGAAAAAATTTCAGCAGAACCAGATGAGATTTTACGTGATTCCAGCTTTTGTCATAAACCTGGAACTTAGACCAGATTTGTCCAAAAACGTTTTCAGTGACTCTTGCCAAATGTTGACCTTGCATTTTTTTCAGTGAAACAGATAACGTACGGATTTGTTTATGCACAGGCCGAGGAATGGGTTTAGCTTGACTTTGAGATTCAAAAGCAAAAATAAAAAAAGGAAAACCAAAGCAGGTACAAAACCTACAGCTGCATTCAGAACCGCGCTACCAAAGGACTCATACCAAGGAAGACAATCCAAATATTTCCCTACTCTGTATAGTTTTCTAAAAGAAGTTTACTAAGTACCAGAGACACTTAAGTTTAAACATAGGTTTTACTGTATTACATTCCACCTTTTCTCTCCATCTGACAGTGAGATAAAGGATTTCGGGTTTAGCCCTGAAATCAGCAGAATTATTCCAGTCACATTGCCAGGTTAGTGGCTTACCTGTTTCCCCTCCAGTGCAGAAATTGTAGCAAGGCATTTGTTTCCATAGTGACAGGACGATTTTGTGGAGGGTGGAGGTTTCCCTGTTTCAAGGATAGAGTTGGGCTGCAATGGAGAAAGCCCTTAGCTAAGGACAGCAAAGGCCTTCAGGGAATGATCAGGTACTAGAACTTCTCCAAGACCAAGTGTTTTTCTTTTAATGTTGTCCTGCCATTAAACCTGAGATTTCAAAGCTGTCTAGAAATACCTAATCCTAATGGAAGTTTGGGCACCAAAATCATTAGGGTTCATTTTTCATATTATTTAAATACAAAAATAAAAGATGCCAAATATGAAGTTTTTGATAAAGACTTTATACAAAAATACATATACATTTAATTAAGCAAGTTTTTTTTTTTGTATAAATGAAGTTTTTGTGAACACAGTAAAGTAACGTTCCTAAACACAATGTACTAGCACTTTTGATATATGCTAGATTATTTATGCCCCCATCTGTTCAAAAGACACTGTCTGATCCTCTGTTCCTTCAAGTTCTTAATTGTATCCTCATTATGTATCCTTGACACTACTAGCTGAATTTGGACTCTGAAATATTTCTCACATTTTAATGCAGTCTTCATGTTATCTGGTTTTTGCTTTCATTTCCCTGAAGGCTTTAGCAGACACAGTGGTCATCTCACTGAAAGCAAGGTCTTGATACTAGCAAAGAAGCTTCAAAAGCTATCTGAAAACAAAGAAATTATTACTGTTTATCTTTTGTATTCAAGCTCATTGAAACCTTATTCAATAGAGTGCAGTGATTTGAATTAGGAAATTAAAATTAAACTGCTCCTACAAACTAATTTTCAAAAGGCAATACTAAAGCAATATCAAAGTGAATTGGTCTTGGTTCCATCCAGTCACCAAATCTGATTTTCTAGTTTCATTATGTAGACTCTAAGCCTAGGCAGCTTGTTAAAGGATAGGCTTGTAGCTGAAATAACATACTTGCTAGGGTCTAGAGGGGACAGACAGAACTATGCAGAAACCAAATCCTTGGAACACAGGAAATTCACCTGACTGTATTTACAAACTCAAAGATCCTTCCAAGGCTGTGAGTAAAACTCTGTATATTACAAGCCCTCCAACCACATTTCTGGTGACCAAAAGCAAACTATAGACTTGTTCCAGAACATAGTATTTTGATTTTTTGACTTATTCATATCCAATACATCAAAGGGTGAGAGCTGAAGACACAGGGATCTCAAGCGAGACCCAAGACAATGCCCAGTGACACAATTCTGCAGACATATAAACTACCTGGGTACATAGCTGGGAATTCCAAACGATTAATATTACTCTAGAATCCACCACACACCGAGACACTGAGCTCCTGTGCTTGCTATCCACAAATTCTCTCCTGTGTTTTACATACGGTATTATCTGTTACAGCAAAGGATATTTCTTACAAGAAAAAAATACAGTATATACCCATAGGTATTTGCAGGCACTTGTATCTCCAAAAACACCATAAAAGAAAAATACCATAAAAGTATGACAAAAACGTATCTTTAAAGACCCAAATCATACTTGGAATATTTACTCCACAAAAGCAGAGGATTGGTTTTAAAGTGGGATTTCATGTTTCTGTTGTAAAATACCATTTTCTTAATTACTGAATATTTACATGTGCAAAGAAATGTATTTTTGTAGTCTTTCCTGGACTCTAGATCCGATTAAATTCTAATCTCCATTTTTTATCTTTCCAAGCAGAATCTTCCTCCTATTCAAAGGGCATAATCTCATGATGAAAACTCTCTAAATGGAAATGGATTCAAAACGTGCAGGACACTTGTTTCTCCAAAACTCACCAGTTTTACCATATCTTTAAGTCACTGCAGATCTGCTCTGATATGGTATGAAATTTCATCTGAATTAACAGTCTTTGGAATGTATTTATAGTATTCTTTCTGTAGTTCTTAGTACTTCTGCAGTACTGAGGCTGTTCTTCGATAAAACAGAGACTGCAGCATGAATCTCCTTCCTTCTACCAACTTTGCTTCACCAGAAGCTCTTTAGTAAAGACAGACAGTCCAAGAATTTAACTACAGTTCTGTCTATCGCAATGTTCCTGCGTAGAAGCTGCAATGCAGTAACAATCATAACCCAGATTTAATGCTGAAAACCTGGCTTTTTTATTTGAAGAGAAAAGTTTGGGGGGTTTCTTCAGGCATTCTAGTTTTGCTTTCATACATGCATGTAAGTCAAGAATGTCAGTGCATGGCATAAAAGTGCTCCTTTCGCAGGAGAAACACAATCTTTGCATGAAATCATTTTAAAGATCATACAGTGAAGGGACCACAGACCATTATTCCCTAGAAATAAACATTCATAACTATTAAAATTAGCAAGGAAATAAGCTTTACTTTATTTTCCATTGATAATTTTTGTATTGCTGCTCTTCCTGGATCTAACCAGGGATGGAAGTAGATCTCGGGACTACTGGAAAAAAAGCCAAACAGAGGAGCAGAAGTCCAGACAGAAATATGAAGTGCCAGGGCCTAAAAGACAAGCATATTCTGCGAAAATGGTGAACGCAGCAACGCGGATCCAATAAGGTTCTGAGATGAGGGTCCTACTGGCAACTGCAGCAGACATCTAGAGGTTTGCTTAAAGCTATTGAGGATTGTAATGCAGGCAGGAAATCTCCGTGTGGGAAAAGTTTCCTTTAGTTTAGCTCTGTTTTAGTGACATCATCCCAATACATGAAAAATATTTTCCACAGCATGTGAACAGTCGAATGCAAGAGGATCCTTATGCAATGCTCTTTGTCCTGCTTGTGTCAGGAAGGAAAGTCCCAGCCACCCTCCTTTCCAGGTCCAAGGCACCAGGCTCGCTCTGGAGCACTTTCTTTCCTAGAGAAGCAGAACACTTCATGCCTTTCTCCTAAAAGGCATGTTTGACCACAAGTTACTTCTGCTGGATAGGTGACAGCACTGTATAGATTAAATACGAAAACTTTCAAAATAGTGATTGTCATTAACAGTGTCAAAACTTATGTACAGGGTGCAGTGGGTATCTTTGTGGAAAATTACAAATAGACAAAATTATACTAAATAGACAATGGTACAAAAAATTTGCTTGGTATTTCTACAGAGGAAAAGTGGTAAAAAGGCAGCTCTTCAAAGGTTCTAAAATTATTGTAGCTATTACAGTTTGTCCTCAACCTTAGACAGGGATTTTACAACATAAGGAGACAGAGATTATTTGTGGTTCAGCAGCTGAACTGAAAGAGAAAAATGTTGCTCAAAAAATAGTTCAGAGCAAATAAAACTTGAAGTCATTTGGGCTTTTGTTGCTAAAATTAAAAAAAAAGCTCTCTTTTTCTTGTGTAAAATTGCAAAGGAAATGAAAGGATAGATTCCCATAACAGAAGACAACCTCTTTTTAATAAATAGACCAGTTGGTAACAACTTCCACCTGATGCATGGGAAATATGGTTTCAACACCTACCTCCAGCTAGAGAGCTGAACCCACATTTCTAAAGCATGTCTTAACCACCAGGCTAGAGGGTAAGCCTTGACCTTATATTTTCAGTGTAAACAACAACTAGAAATTTCAGATATCACTTGTAAGATGTGAGAAAGAGTTGCCTTTCCAAATGCACTTTTATTTCCAATACTCTGGTACCCATTTAAGTGTCATGTATACTTGCTTGTATAATCGCATACTGTGCCAAAGAAGAAAAACTTTAGGTTTGAACTTGAATCTTCTACCTTTGTAACTGGAAAAAAACAGGCATTTGAAGGATCCCCCCTTCTCTTTGACTTTGTATAGAGTATTTAGTGTTTAAGACAACAAAAAGTTAAGAACAATCTTCTGAAGTGCTATAATGATGACACTCAGCTGTGTGGTCAAAGATACTTCATGCAGTCTCTGATCTGTTAAATATTGAACTATTTCAAGTAAGAAAAAAATAATTTCAGTATTAGAGGTGTTTTCCACAGCTTGAACAAACGTGTACTTCTAAACCATTCAGTGAAAAGGCAACAGCGAACTGATAACTAATTAACATATAATCCTCACAGATCATTTTTTACTCATCTAATTCCAAAATGATGTTGGTACAAGAGGGAATGCTTGAAATTCTCCACAACTTTTCCACTGGATAGCTAGGAAGGAGTCAGATGAAGCTGATCCAACCCTTCACTGGCTGTTTCGTTTGGTTTTCTAGCCCTTTGAACCTCGGAGCAGAAAAAGCAAGCTGTAATACAGACCAGAATCTGGCTCTAATCCTTTATGTTTTTAGCAGCAGAAAAGAAGATTAATATAGTTTTGAATTAGCAAAATGAACTTCATAGACCTGATAGATTTCCAAAATTAGGGCCAAGTTCTTGAATGTAATGCTACACATTTCTGTACTGTGTCTAGATTCATATAACAGAGGTCTTTACAGAAATTTAAACATTGACAGAGAAGATGGAATGTTTTCATGTATTTAATGTCTCTCCTGCCCTGTGGAATGAAAATTGTAGTGGTAGAGTTTAACATGCTTGTAAAGAAAACTATCTTATCAAAAATTTAAAATCAGTTTTATTTTTAAAAATGCAGGATGAAAGAAATGTTAAATAAGCAGTGGTATCTAAAGCATTTCAAAGTTATAACAGTCTCAGTGTTTTTTTCCTGTCTATTCTCAGCATTTGCAACAGTAGTTTTTTGAAATGCAATTAGTGAGAGAAGTTTGAAAGGAAAGCTTGAAAATTCTGTTCAATAAAAATATTTATTGTTATTTTACCGGTCTGAGAATGTCATGATTTTTCCTTTGGGGCTCAGAATTGCACTTTAATACCTTGGTAGATCATAACTGTTAGGTTATTATAAAATGTTGACAGATAAGGTTGTGATTTGTGAAACCTCCATATGAATTTTACCTTTAATTTCTGTTAACATTTGACAGAGATTCATGACATTAGAACCACAAAGTTCATTGAAATTCAGCAGTAGTTGAGTACCTTGCATACATTTCTCATTTACAGATAACACTTGTACATCTCCTGACACAAAGATTCAAAACGAATCTCGTCAAAAGCTGTAAGAAATACACAGTGTTTTATTTCACAATAAAACTGAATGCTTCAAAGGGCCTCTGTGTTGGTAAATTACTCCAGCTGGGCATAGGGAGGATTTTTAATTGGTTTGCATCTTTCCTGTTCTGACAATGTTATATCAAACACATCAAAAATTAAATAAATGACTGAAGTTGCCCCCAAGGTGGCATGTCAGCAGCAGTGTTCCTGAAATTATTACCAAAATCATGAATGGTTCATACAGACTAACAGCTTCTGGAATTCCTCATTTATTTGTGTAATAAAGTATGGACAAGCTTTGTGAGTTATGAATCAATATTTAATGAAGTCTAGCTTTCATAACTGACATCTTCACTTATTAACATAATCAGCTATTTGAAGAAAAATATACCAATACTAATATAATAAAATAAATAACAAGCAATAAATAACATGTACACCATAAATACACTAATATAATAATTTTGGTTTTCCCAAAATTTTGTGCACTACTCGTACTTTGCTGACTAGAGTGAAGTATTGTTTAAAGCTGCTTCTATATCAGTGATTCATGGAAGACAGAGAGGTAGCCTGGGAAGAAATTATATGCAGTTTTTAAAAACTGCATCATACCATGGCATTTCTTCAGAGGTCACTCAGAGGGAAAGCGACACATCAGGGAGAACACTCCCCGACAACCAATCAGCTGTAGAAGCTGGAAGTCAAGCAGCTGAAGCCTGGAAATTTACAGACCTTCCCTTGACAATCTGCAATAGAGTAGATAATCCAGACATCTTTCTGAATATTCTTTCAGGGCTAGAAAGAGCATTTCCATATTCTTGCTGAAGAGCTATAGCAGGGTTTATGATTGCTCTGGTTTTCTCCAGTAAATAACCTGAGGTCTAACTTCTCAGATATTTCTTTGTGAAATCCTTCTTGAGGATTAAAAGCATAAGAAAATGTCTAGGAAGAATCAAGTTTTCTTCATCTCATAGACCCTATTGACTTTAAACTACCGTTGGTTTCAACAGAACATACAGACTAACGGCAGGTTCATAATTTCATATAATACTTGCATCATTTTACTACTTTATTTCTAGTTAATTATCACCTTAACAGAACTGGAAGTGAGAACACCATTTTCACCTTTCTAGGTGGGATGAAGTTAATCCAATTCTGTAACCTGCTTCATATTTGAAAGTATCAGACAGCTGGTATTCAGATCACAGCAGAAGCTATTTAGTGGCAACAACTGTCAGATTTGATTTATTTAGCATTATTCAGATTTACAACCAAAGGCTTTTAACTCATGTGTGAATTCTAGAGAGACATTTAAATGCCTTTCTGCTATTTTGATTGTTTGTTATAAAATTGTGCCTTTGACAAATCTACAGAAGTGCATTATCTTTTATCACTGTGACCAGGGTCCTTTCGGTTTTGTTGAGATGTACGCGACTTGGGTTGTGTGTTTATATGAGACATTCCTTCCACAGCTCCCACTTCAGGAGTTCCGATACACTTCTAAGGTTTTTGTTCTATCTGCACAAATATTCACAGAAGACAGCAGGTAGCTGGGTATATTCTGGTGCTAAATATACAGGGTCATTCAACCAAATACTGAATGTGGATTTTCAGATGCCAGAAATGTGGATCTCTTCCATTTCTCTAAAGTAATAATTTTATCGGCTACTTTTAGATAGGCTGGTATCTTGTGCTGGGACAGGAACTAACTGTGGCTAATGAAATGCAGCTAATGTATTATAAATGAAATGCAATAGCTTGAGAGATGAACCAAGATTTCAATTTTTTGGATGCTGATCTGACTTCATCTTCGGAACTCTTAAAGTTGTGTTACGAGTATAAAATAGAATGTTGGGTAAAAATAGACATGTTTGTTAAAAAAGAAGCAAAATGGAATGGGTAACTTCATTGAAATGCCAGACTTTGGTAACTAACACTTTGGCATAAAGTATTGCAAATACTCATATACTGCAACAATATGAATGAATACTGTAAAATAAGAAGTTGTCTTTTCTTTGGCTTTATCCTGAACTATTTCAGAGGCAAGTGCATCAACTCCTTGATGTTTTCCACTGGAATAACAGCATGTCAAAGGTAAAAAAGTCCAGATACTTATGAACATGATCAACTGGAATAACAGTATGCCAAAGACAAAAAAACCCGGATACTTATGAACACAATCAACTGGAGGATCCTTTAAATGAGCATCACAGAGATAAGAAAAAAGAGAAACACTATTCATTTTTGACAGAGCTGTATGTACATCTCTAAGTGATTCATCTCTAGATAATCTATTTCAGATATAAAACGAGTAAGACCTTTCTTTGAAACATAATCTAGTCAGATAAAGATGAAACCATAAAGGTCAGGATACATTCTGGAATTCAGATACATACTGAGGTGCCAAACACATTCAGCTGGAGAAATTTACCCTTAATGTAATTCCCATTCCTGTTACGTAGATCTTTGTGAGGAGGAGTGAAAGTATTCTTCTGTATTTTCTTATGCTACCAGAGAGGAAAACAAGAAAAAATCTATAGAAGTCTGTACGTCTAAGAAATAGTACTGAAGTGGGTTTTAGGACACAATTACAGAATGAAGAGACTAGGAATATATATATATGACTGAATTCACACCATCAAACTACCTCTACTCTGGAATCAGACACATCATATGCAAATCATTAGAGCTGCAGCCAAATAAGAACGTACAACCTTTTGTAACATGTCCAGTAAATTTTAAACCAGGTACATTCTACACAGATTAAATATTTTTTTAATAGGAAAGATTTTAAAGTCTAAAATAAAGGAATTAAGATTAGGATTCTACCATGACCTATTTACAGGATTTTCAGAAGATGTAAGGTAACTGCAGCCGCATGGATTCCAGCAACTGGAAGTATTCTAAAGGTAAATATTCAGGGCATTCTGTCGTTACATCCTTTCACTAATAATGTCTTTTCAAGCACTGTGAAAATGAAGAAAAGTGGTGCATGTGAAGTAGCAGCTGGTATCTGGTTATGGCCAGTCACCAATAAAATCATTAAGTACACAAAAGTATAAAGTAAAATTGTACAAACAGAAACAACTTCTGACAGTGATCTATAGCCCCACTTCAAAAAGGAAATTTTAGTTGAACAACACATCAGGAATTGTAACAAAAAATTAGAAGCCAAATGTCACAGTCCTAAGCTACATCAATCTTTGTTTCCAATGAGAATTTCTGATTTTGAGTCAAATTCTCACTAGAAAATTGAGATAAATTCTTTTGCTCATCAATGTCAGAGGATCAATATTCATGCCATGGATAATTTTCTGAACAGAAAAGAAAAGATATCTAGGATTTTTCCCAGCAATGATCAAAGGGTTAGTCACACACAGTCTTTGAAAAGACCTGGATGTGACTCGTTCGAGATGTCAAAAATGTTGACCCAAGTATGGCCAGAAGGTTGAGAGACGTTCTCCTCCCCCTCTACTCTGCCCTAGTGAGGCCCTGTCTGGAGTACTATGTCCAGTTCTGGACTCACCAGTTCAAGAAAGATGAAGAGCTACTGGAGAGAGTCCAGTGGAGGGCTACGAGGATGATGAGGGGACTGGAGCATCTGTCCTGTGAGGAAAGGCTGAGGGAGCTGGGCTTGTTCAGCCTGAAGAAGAGAAGGCT
>Ga0065711_1030130_pt1 | contig 33586 bp, 18 predicted proteins | sample Hoacrofraction12_FD_59098 | JGI IMG/M metagenome (GOLD analysis project Ga0065711, IMG submission 59098) | Hoatzin crop microbial communities from Cojedes, Venezuela - Epithelial fraction 12 v2 (version 2) | ecosystem: Host-associated > Birds > Digestive system > Esophagus > Crop | place...
AGCAAACAGAGGGAAACAGGAACAACAACGATACAAATAAGGAGAAAACACAACAACGAACCGTAACGACCCAGACAGCCGCTCTCCCGAAACAGGACCAGCGCCGCGCCCCGCCAAGCCACGAGTCAGTTCCCGCCGCGCCACCCCCCCCACCGGAACCCAGCGTGACGGCACATGGTATGGAATACCGGGCTCTGTTTGGCCAGGTGGGGTCAGCCCCTACCCCCCGGCTGTGCCCCTTTCTGGATTCCGGTGAAAATTAACCCTGTTCTGGCCAAACCCAGGACACCTAACAAAGTCCAAACCCTGGGAGAACTTGGGACAATAGGAAAGGGGACATTTTTCATATCCCAATATGTGTGTTTACTTGGTGTCAGCAGTAAGGAGGAGATCAAAAGCAGAAGCTGGGTACAAAAAATAAACACCCAACTATCATTTTTCCACTGTTTTTCAAGCAAGTATTTGGAAGATGTAAATCAGACCTTTGATATCCAAATTTAGTTAAATGTACAGTGAATTGTTTTGGGAAAACACGGTGGGATTTGGCTTATCTTGCTTGCTGACAGGATTCATAGCATATTATTTCTGAACCAAGTTGTGAATAAGTTATTTGATATGCCTTGTGTTATGCTCATAGCAGTGCTGCTGTGTATTGGTTTCACTCTGGCGCTCTAGTTTTTTGGTGTTCTCTATTGCTGTTAGCTTCTTTTATGCTCTCATGATCCCCTACAAACTGTCTGAAATTTGTCCTTTATTAATGTGGTCAGAGATCTTTTCCTCCTCATGAGAACTAGATTACTAAACCTCAGAGAGTCTCTTATTTAATTCCCCTTCAATAAATTAGGTTAAGAGTTGTTAGAAGTCTGTCTCATTGCTTAAAATGATGATATAGTGTAGATGGAGGTGGACCAAAAGGCATTTCTTCCAAGGGTATTTTTTTAACCTTTTCTGTTTGGTTCTTGTGAAGTGTCTTAATTTCTTCCTAAACAACCCTGCTGCTGTTTTCAGATAAGGTGCTGTGTACGTGGTGAGGATGGTGCGTGTGAATTACTGGCTGTGAAGAAAATTCATTTAAATTACTGGCCAAGAAGAACATTCATAGTTCAATTCATGAAGAAGATTAATTTCTATTTAATCGACTAGTTGATTCTTGGCTATCTGACCTGAAACAGAGGAAGAATTACTGAACACGTAATGGCTTTAATGCACACCTGTTCATTATTTTTAGGTCCCAACTTCCAAATTTGAGTCCAATCACTGCCTCTCACTTTATTTAATAGACCATCATGTATATTGTGCTGATGTAGACTGGAGTAGTCCTTTTAGATTTAGCGGTGATGTTTTTGTGGGTTGGGGTGTTTTGAGGTTTTTTTACAGTATTGGCTTTGGAGTAGTGTAAAAAAATCAATTAAAATTCAAAACAGGTACAAATTTAGAAAATAATAAAAAATATTTTTCCCCAGAATTTGATGGAAACCTATTTATGATTGCCAAAACATGCCTCCATGGTGGAATGACATCAGCAATGTGTGTTTGGGGTGACATCAGTCAGCTCCAGCCATTGCTGTGTATTGGTGATTGGGGAATTGGAGAGCACGTAGCTTCAAGACTGTCATTTGCCAAAAGCCCTTAAAATTCATGCTCAGTGTTTAAATGTCACGGCTGTGACATTTTTAGAAAAGCATGAGGTCACTTTTTATGATCTCAACCAGAAAGTGATTCCTGACCCAGGGTTCGCCCAAATTTTAAAAATCCTTGAGACATACACTTTTGGTTACAGGAATTTTGCTGTAGATTTCATATACGAAGTAATAGAGTCGTCTGCTGCAGGCTTGTCCGTGCTGCGTACTTGTTAATTTTAAATATTAGTTTTGATAAAGGAACAACATTAACACATGAACTAGACTTGGCTAATTGAGGTCTATATTATACTACATCTTTGCATGATTTCCTTCTGGCACTTGTTCAAACTGTGAATTTGAAACTGAAGAGCTAGAAGATTTGTAAATGTAAAATTCCTTTGATTATTTTCTTTAAATATTGGACTTCAAACTTGATCTTAAAACCAGCCAGATGATATGCTTTTGTCAGACAGTTTAACAAAATAATTTCATTTACGCATACCTCAATGGAAATAATTTTTTTCACCTTGCTATAAGAAATGACTCTGTACTGGTAGATTTGTGCTTCTTTATAATGGAAAAACTGATATAACCCTTTTGCTTATGTACCATGAGATTTTTTTGGCCAGAAAGCAGAAAAATAGCTATAGAGTCCAAATTTCTTATTTTTGTAAATGTTACCAACTAACGGTGTGTTGACCTCTTTCTTTTGGGACCTCTGCGATGCTGCCTCCTGCAACAAAGGGCAAACAACCTGACTCTCACCGCAGAGCTCTGCCCTGATTTCTGTGGCATGAAACTCTGCAAAACAACTCACATCTAAAATTTGTATTCTGGAGGTGTTCAGGAGTTATCCGCATAGTCAGTGATGCGAGAAAAATGCTGGTTTTCCCCGTGTAGCAACCGTGGCAGAATTAACCATCCTCATCCTTGTACACACAGTTTGATACCTGCAGTGATTTTGTTAAATGCAGATTTTTTTTTTGAGTTCTGTGCTTTTTACCTCTCTGAACCTGTTTAATGTTGAGTGTCAGCAAAAACTTATAAAAAGACAACATAAACTTATAAAAAGACATCAAAATAAAATACTTTTAATAGGATTCTTTTATAACTGAAATAGCCATTTTTTTCTATATAACTGTTCTGTTTTGCTTTATAAATGTATTTACATACACGCATTAAAATCTATTTTCGCAGCAGATTCAACATAGTAAATTAATCAGCATTAAAAAAATGGGAGGGGTTTGTGCTCAGCTGTTTCCTATTAAATTATGTTGTGAGAGCTTGAAAATGCTCTTGAAAGTGTTCGCTCGTGACAGGGGTTAACCATGTCCACAGAGCATCAACATGGTGCTTATGAAAGCCAGTGTTGGTCATTCCATAAGAATTCTAGAAGTGTAAGTGTTTCATCTTCTAAGTCTTGTTTTTATGTAGCGCAAGAGAGATTTCTGTCTAGAGTAATTTTTGGGGAGCTCTTGAGTAGGGAGAAGCTTGCACAGCGGTGGGGTGATTGGGGTCGGGATTTGCTTACGAAGGGGTGATGTGAATGGAGCATCTGTGTCATGGAGGAGAAAAAGTCACTTTATCGCATTTCCATCATCACTTTTTCCATGTAAAATACAGACAAAATATGAGCCGCTAATTATACAAAGAGTTTAAGAAGAATTCTTACTGAAATCTATTTAAAAAAAGAAAGATGAAGCAGAAGATTTCTGCTTGTTAGGCTGTTGTTTAATGAATGTATCTGTGAACAAAAGAATTGCCATATTCGTTGGGACAAGCAGAAGATGGATACTTAAGCCTCAGGAAGCAGTGAGTGAGTTTGAATCCCTCCACCAGGCTCAGTCCTTGGTCCAGTGGCTTTCCGATTTCCATCTTCTGGTCAACTGGCTGCTTCTTTTGGGCATTTTGCCAAGTGATGCAAACTTCTGGGAAGCCAGCCAAGGACCTTCAGTCATGGCATGGGTGGGGGTGAGGAGATAAGAGTCTGGCCCTGGAATAGGGAAAAAAGCCTGAACAAAGGATAAAGTAGTGAAAGACCTCTTGTAAAAATGAGTTAAGAGTCTTATCATTGTTCTTATATGCTTTTTTTATTGTGTTTTCACTTGTTCCCATAGCTGAAGTCCAGATCATACAAAGCTTCAACTCACAAGCTGGGTGGCCACTCTGCCCACGGCAGCTCTGTCTGTTCCAGCTGTAGGTGGTTCCCTGGTCAGGAGTCAAGCACTGAAAGAATATTTTCCTCCCACGTTACGTGGTCTGTTGAAAACGGACAAACTGAAGCATAGAGAGGCTTGCAGATAGTCTGGTTTCTATTTCTGGCAGTGGCTAGCAGGAAGGTTCTTATGAAATCCAGAGTGCAGATAAGACCAAGAAAATGAAAACCAGGGTGTCTGGCAGCTCTCAGGTTCTTCTGAGGTGGAGGTGTTTCTCCTCACTGCTTGCGATTTGGTTCATTTGATCAGTGTTAATGCTTTTAGCTCGCTTAATATTTTTATTTAATTAACTGTAATGTGTGAACAGAACCAACGTAAGAGTGTGATGGCTTTGGTTAGACATGGAAGCTTACTTACCCCAGAGCACAGTTCGCTAATGAACTGCTGGTGGAGTGCTCTCTGCACGTCCTTCAAACACTTCACTCCTTTTCTGATGGCAACAGGCTTGCTAGATGGACGCAGCCTGAGTTTTATCTGCAACTAGTTATTAATTACTTGTTTAACAAAACAGTCATATATATGTTTCCATACAGTTTGGAAATCGCAACAGAAATTACACCTACTTAAGCTTGGTTTTCACACTGGGTCAGTGAGGTTTATCTGCTTGTTTACCCACCTCCCTCTTTCCCCATGTTTACCAAATTCATCCAACAAGTAGAGGCCTCAAGGTACTGGATTCTCAACTTTTGTGAAATCCAGCACATACGTGAAGGAGGAAGATCCACATTTCTACTCCTGTTAAGGGAAGGAGGGCTAGTCTGAGCCCAGGGAGTGCCGGGTTGCACTTCCCTGCAGGCTGACATACACTGGCCAGGGTCCACTGCTGTCCCTTGCCTGGCTGGTTCAGGAGGAGAAGAGAGGGCCAGGAGGTTGCAAAGCAAGCCGTGAATTGACAGTGGTTTTGGCCTGATTTTGTCAACATAAAAAACCTTGGTGCACCCATGTCTTGACGACCATCTCAAGAGGTCATTGTAGCTTAGGGGAGAGACCAAACAGAATTCAGGCTCCTCAGTCTGGAGAAAGGCTGGGGTGGAATACAGTGGAGGTTTAAAAAAGAATCATCAAAATGGTGGAAAAAAGGCATTTTGGAACTGCAACTCACCGAGTCCTGCAATTTGTGTTATGGAGTACGGGTTTAGTAAAAGAAGACACTTCTCTATTGTGAACATCTAGAATTTGGCCTGAGAGGCAGTGAGGGATCATAGTGTCTGAGGGTTAAACAAACAAAATTAGATGGGTACCTCTTTACACATCTCTTGTCCATGAACTAAAGGGAGCACAGAGGTCCCTCTCCCCACCCTTCATCCCAAAACCGTGGATGCTGGTAGAAAAGGGTGATGGACCGCAGAAGAGCCATGCTGACGGACCCAGGATGAGATGTCCTGCTGCCATGGTTGGAGGTGCTGTACTGGGAGGAGTGTTGGGCTGGTCCTGCAGAACATTTCTTGTGCCCTGGTGGCAGGGGTTGGGATGGCTGTGCTTGGCACACGGGGCCCTAGGACCACATCCTTGGGAAATGAGGCTTGGTCCCTTCACTGCTCAGAGAACTTCATTCAAGGCAAGCAATAACCAAGTCTTCAGAGGCCGCAGAAGTCAGGGAAAGCAGACTCTCGGGTCGTTAGGTTAGAAAGGAGCTTTTGCTTTTTTTGCTCAATGGTCTGTTGCCTGTGTTTTCAATTATGAGGGAACCTGACTCAGGGGATGGATTTGAGCCCTCCTGTTCAGCAGCATTACTATTTTTATGTTACTTTACATCCCCTTTGGTAAGGTGAGAGAGGTTCAACAATTCCAAAAATCAGTTTGACTGGTTTACACTTCTCAGCAGGAGACATTCATCTGATATGCAAGGTGGATATTTTATGTTCGATACTGTTTTATTTCTGACCAGACTTGTTTTCCTTCATTGCAATGGATTACTTCCATGGAAACCCCTGCTGTGCAGGTGTGTGTTCGGGAGGCTTGCAGCTGGAGCGTGTTTGCTTAGATGTGTTCACCTTGTAGGCATCTTTCTGTGGACTGTGTTCATGGTGTAAGCCTTTTTTCCCAACCCTACCCCAATTTTCCCTGAAAAGATAAAGACTGTTTTAGATCCAATAGAATAACTTAGAGCTGGGTTCAGTTTTATTTCAAAGAAACAATTCTAAAAGGACTCTTCTTTTAGAAAAAGGCCGTCTGTCCAGATATCTAACGTTACATGTTGTGTCTCTGACATAGGTGATGTCTTCCAGATGGCATAATACCAATAATTCCAGTAGAAATTAAGTCCTGCTATTAAGTATGTTTAATTCTGTTTGTATGCTTATGATTGTGTACTGCCTACAAATAATCCATTTACTTTATGTGATTTTATTTTAATCCACATTCTTACTTTTCTTGCAGACTTTATCCATTGGAGTACTCGATATTTTTGGGTTTGAAGACTATGAAAATAATAGTTTCGAACAATTCTGTATTAACTTTGCCAACGAGCGCTTGCAGCACTACTTTAACCAACACATCTTTAAGCTTGAACAGGTAGGTCTGGAAATACTTAATTACTCTCTGATGCCAGTGAGTGTTGACAGGAGTTTGTGGCACTGATAAAGTTCTTAAATTGCCCCTTTAATTCTTTTGTGTTAAGGGGTGTACACTGAATTATTCAAATTTAACTTTTAATTTACCATGTGACTTACTGCTACCTGTAAAATAAAATCCAGCCAGAGATTTGCTGGTTTTAAAGAAACGTTTTGGGATACAAGAATCCTCAAACATCATGAAGACCGTACCCATGGCTCTTTTGCCTGCTTAATATATGCTCAGAGAGCTCATCCATGAGCAATTCCTTTCTTGCTTTTGCCTTGACTTGCTGCTGTGTCATTTAATATTGCATAAAAGGTTTTTTTCGGCACCAGTTGAAAATGCCACCCCAATCTTCTGGTGTTTTTTTTGCTTTCCAGTGTTAATTTGTGGGGAGGGAGGGAAACGTCACTCATGTCCTGCAAGGTCAGGCTTGAGATGCTGACAACCTCCAATAGCCATGGCAGATTAGGAAAGGCTGAACTTGAAGCTTTGCTTTAGGTTTGTTAAGACTGCGTGTTGCTTTCCAGCCTCAGATTAATGTGGTGTAAGAGAGATAACAAAAATACAAGCTATGATTTAGCAGGTAATATATATGGCAAGATGGCATAGTCTCTTAATTAGGATGAGAGGCGGTTTCTCCAAACATTATTTGTTATCTAACAACAAGACAGACAAGAAAACTGCTGAAGTATCGGTTGTTTCGTGGATGCACAAGATATAATTGGGCTGTATAATACAGTAAATATGTCATAGACCTTCAAAATGCCTTTTTTAAAAAATGCCAGCCCACGTGCCCTCCCTGCAGATGACATTCTTCTTTGGGTGAGGTCAAGGGAAATCGTCCTTATCATTAGTTTCAGTAGAGCTAGTATTTGATGAGCTGTGCCTGCAGCCCGAGTCCAGCTGAGACCAAAGAATTAAACCAGCCCTTCACAGAAACCCTGATAGTTTCACAATGGGCCTTTACAGTGTTATGAGAGATATGAAAAGGCAGAAAGAGACTGAATATGAGGATGGTCGAAAATAAGCAATATAGCCCTGAGTGGATCATTTGGGGGATTTTATTTCAGTTTTACAACTGGTCTTTGTATGCTGATGCACCCTGCTCAATAGATGCTCTAAGAATTTAGTGGGAAAACCTGTCTGCATTTCTAGGAACAGGTCTGTTTTACCATTATCCACCATAAACCAGCCAACTTAAAAGACTATTGCAAAGCCAATATTGCTATTTTTTTCTATAAAGGTAACTGATATACTTTCTAGAAGAGACTTGGGGAGGGAGGGCCCTTTCTGAAAGCTGGAGATAGACGATACTTCGGTGAGGTGGGATTTTAGGGCACTTGGGGTTTCGGCAGCCTCCTCTGGCTTTGCAGGAGCGAGCCGAGGTGCCGGCATCCATAAGGGAATTCCCATGCTTGGGCTGGGGTTTCTTAGTAGATCAGTGCTCTTCCCTGAGCCCCGGGTATATGCAGAGCTCCTGATTGCAGCAATCTGTAATTCTCCTTGGACTGGCTTATAACCAGTGACCTAATTAGCTTTCTCTTATAAATCTGTCAAGCACATGAAGTCATTAAAGTCCCTGTTTGGTGTATGGATGAGAGGAGCGGTTGCAGAGGCGTCTGATTGCAAAGGGCTTGTTCCAGTTCCTAATGCCGGAGCACGTCATCCATCTAAAGCTGGAGCCGCTGCAAGCTCTGCTGATGGAAAATACGGTCCTCTCTACATAGTTTGCTTTCTGTAAATACAAATTAGCTGTACAGCTGCCTGAGCACTAATTGTTGGGTGAATTATTTGTATAGTTTAATCATTTACTTTTCCTCTTCTTGGAGTTACGTGCTGCATGTGGACGAGTGGATTTGATGGAAGGAAAACTGATGATACGTATTCAGATTGTGGGACTTCAGAATATCCTTCCTTCCTAGCTGGCCCAAAGATTAACCTGCTTTTAATGATAGTTGCCAGTCTATGGATGAAGACTAGGTAGTTAACACTGTATTTCAAAATGGCAAAATTGTTGTATTACTTTGAACTGTGAATTTATCTGAGATATTTGTGTCCTTACAAGGGTTTATTTGAGGTCTTGATGGCTGAAAAATAAGTGGGGTTACTGGTGGTGGCTACCTGAAGTGGAGGGGTCCTCCTCTGCATCCAGAGATAGGCTTCTTGTATCTCCAAAGCTTGCAGGAGGCTGAAGACAGATTGCTGAGATATTTGGACACTTCTGCTAAAAAAAGTTACAAATTTAAGTATTCACTAAGGATTTTTCTTAAAATCATGATAGAATTTGTGTGCAAGAAGGGTTTGTAGCCATGATGTAACTGTTGCTGTGGCATGCTGCTGATGTTATGGAAACCAAAATACCTACCACAAAGTCATCTAACAGAAGCGTGGGATTATTTTAACCATTATTTTCTTTTTTTTTTCGTGGTGAAATCTAATACAATGCACTTTGCGAATCCTTTTTTAAACCTTCTGTCTGAAGACAACGCTATTTCCAGTGTTTTGCAAACAACCGGCCGAGGCATCCTCCAGCAGTCTGGCTTCAGCCTGATGCCTCCTATAAATACAGCTGCCGCCACGCTGCGTACCGAGAGTCTGCAGAGATCTCTGCAATAGCAACCTCCTCCCTTTGAGCCAACTGTGAGAGTAAGGAGAACGCGTCTCTGCCTGCTGTTTATAGTAAAATACGAGAAAGCAAAAAATGGTACATGTTAGATTTCTGCCTTGGATAAAGACAGTTCCTGATGTTTCTCTACCACTTTTTTTTTTTTAAACCTGCTCTTCTGGATTGCTAAGGAAAATTTAGTGATGATTTGTGATGTGTGGGGATATGCTTTAGCAGAGGATGGAAGAGTACAACAGACACAAACTCTAACCCGGTGGTAAAGCCCAGGCTCATAAATCCCGGTCTGTATAGGCAAACTCTCGGGTTTGGACCCATGTCGATCTATTGATTGGTCTAGAAAGACTGCTATTGCAGGAATCGTAAATTAAATACAGCCTGCCTCATCATGTAGCAAGAGTGTTTTTTCTCCTCCCCATGTTTCTCACAGGTCTATGGGGTGGAGTTTGGATGAGGGGCTGTAGCTGGTGGCTGCAACCCCTGCCTATGCGGCGCTTGCTCTGGGTGGCAGGAGGATGAAGTGTCCTTCACCAAGCTCCATGTGATGTGCAGATGTGTTTAGCTCTTCTGTGCAGCGTGGTTTCATCCCTGCCTCGGGCTGGTGACTTCAGGCGAGACATCCCCGTAGCGCTCAGACTCGTTAGGTGCAATCAGAGCATCGCACCTCAACGGTGGTTCTCTGTTCCCCGGCTCTGCTCCATCCCCATGCCCTCCTCAAGTGGCCTCCTCTGGAGAGCAGATAAGCACAGTGCTGCTGCGACATTCAGATAACACCCAGGTGCTTCTGGGAGAGGAAAATATAATTTCTGCATTGCAGGCTGTCTTTTTTTTTTTTTCAATTTAGGGCATTGCATGAAATAATTTCTGTGTATGAAGATGTAGTTTGGAGATCACCACTAGCATAACACCCATGATGTGGTTTCCTCCAAGTTTCCAGATCTTTGGCAGTTTGAAGGCCAGGAAGACAAGCTTTTATTTCTTTATGTATCCCATCCTCCAAGCTTTGTCATCTTTGACCTCACCGACCTTCCCCCATCCCTGCTCATGCTCATCTGGCGTTTGGCTTTTCAGTTACTCCCACCTCACCCTCCTTTCCCTATTTTCAGCTGTTGCTTTGCAGATATTGAGAAGTCATCCCCTAGCTTTCCATCCCACAGGCATTGCTGTTAAAAGCTCCTTTCTACCCCATTTTCTACTGTTTGTTTACCCACCAAACCTCAATTTTGAGGACATCCTTTTATTATTTAAAAAAATTGATACATAACAAAGTTGAGACTGAAAAAAAAATACTATTTGGAGCACAATCAAGCTCAGGTGTTGAGCAAAGTCTGTTTTCTGGCATGGTCTTTGGTGACCTTGATGTCTCAGCCAGAAAACCTCAGCCTGCTCAGACAGAAAAACTTAATTTCATAAAGAGAACGTGTTCTATGAAGTGTTTGCTCAGCCATCCAAAGCTCCATAAATATTTAGGGAGGTCTGTAGGTTTTGCTGTTCCTGGTGTAATAGATGGAGAAATCTGACAGTCTGGACTAGATCATGAACTTTATAACAACTCATTCATCACAGTGGGAGTGAATTAATTTAAAAAAGCATCAGTTTGTCACAGGACACAGTGATAGGTGGTTTATTCAGTCCTTGAAATGGCTGTGATGCCTGCGATATTTTAAAGCATCTTGGATATGCAGAGTTTCTCAGACTGTGCTGCTCTGTTTCCTAGCAAGCCTTCCACATCATTTAGAGAAAACAAAAAATGAAAATTTAAAATAAATTTAAAATAAATAAACTTAAAAAAAATAAATGTTAAAAATAAATTATGAAAAAGGGTCGTCCTGCTACTGCTTCCAGCACTTTATCCCTTTCTTCCAGTAACGGGGTTTTTTTGTATCTCATCATTCTGGTTAGGCATGAAGGCCTCTTTGTCGCCTCTGAAGACAAAAGCCAACCATCAGAAGTCAACCATTGAGCACTGGGGGGCTTGGTTCAAATTTCTGTTTTCGTTGGAGATGGGAGAGCGGGTGTTCTCTGAAAAATGCTGCTGTCAGCTGTGTGCCATATGACAGGCAGAGAAATAACAAGCTGCACCAGTTATTGATTTATTATATGGCTATATGCCATTGTATGTAACTCATATTTTTTTTAAAAAAAGTATGCTTAGAGTACATAACTCGTATTTTAAAAAAATTATTGCTTAGAGTTGTTTAAACATTATCTTTAGGATAGAAACATTTCAGATTACAAGACTGAAATAAAACACGGTTCTGGTTGTCATCAGTCCCCCAAAGTGTTGGCTTTGGTCCTTCCCCTCCATGGTCACTGCATCGCTGGGGCTGGGTCAGAGGGGGCTTCGTTTGCCACCCCTTTGTTCCTGGGTTTCTCCAGATGGTAAACGTTCATGTATAACATGTATAACATCATAATGTATTATATTATGTATATATTATATAATATCCTAGTATAGTTTGAGTTGGAAGGGACCTTAAAGATCATGTAGTTCCAACCCCCTGCCATATATAATATATAAAATATAATATATAATTTCTACTATGTAATATATAAACCCCCAGCAGTAGTATTGTTAAATCTGTATAGCACCATCCTAGGTAGGCAAATTAGAAAGCGTGCTTAAAACATCATTAGAAAATACTCTAGAAAGCCTTCCTGGTGTGATGTGCTGGTGACTCAAAGGTTATCTTCATCTTTTCTATGTTGTATTTAGCTATCCATAAGAAACATGTTTGGGTTGCTTTGGGGTTTTTTATTTGATTCCCTGATCCTTACTTAAAGCCTGGTGCAGAGAAGTGCTGTATCTGTGAAGCCCAGCTTTTGTGAAAATATCGTAATTGTGATTGACACCGTAAAACTCTTGAGATAAATGCGTGGAGAGCTCTTACTGGCAGGGTGAGTAGTGTATGATTTTAAGGTTCAAGCTCATGTTTTGCCTAGGCGAAAGAGTGAGGAAAACAGAATTTATTTGGGAAATGGACAACAGAAGGTCCAAGCTGCTTTTTTAAATAATTATTATTATTAAAAACAAACACAATTGTGCTAGAGAATACTTATTTGGGCAAAAAGCTGATGAGATGAGCAGGCAGGTTCAACATGTGGTTGTCACCACTTCATACTGCGCGTGGCTTTTGACCGGCGGGTTTGATACAGTCCTTTCCTTAATGACATACGGGCTTGGAGGTGATTTGTGCTGCACATGATCTGAAGAGGGTTTGGTGTTCCTGCATCTGTTGGAAACGTGGCTGTCGGGGAGGAGGAGTGTGATTGTCGTGATCCCTTCTGCTCGTCATCTGCATGCGAAGATCTTGCAATAGTGACCTAGGAACATGGGCTGCTTTAAAAATCAGGTGTCTTGTAGTGAGCAAAAAGAAAGGTTGTATTGATAGAAATTATCTCAGTGCTGTGCCCGTGTCTTGGTGTTTGCTGATGTTTTTTGTGAGCCAAGTAAGCTTAGGGGGAATGGCACCGGGTATCCCATGCAGCATCCCGCAGCGTTCCAGTGCATCCCTGGGCTCTGCTTGCAGCAGTGCTGTGTCCTGTCCAAACCGCCTTGGTTCCCCCACTCAAATCCCCACTTCCATCCCTCATCCCACACTCCTTGCTGGAGCTCCCCAAGTTGCAGATGCCATTATCCCTTTTCCAAGCCATCATCATCTCTTGAGCCTTTTTTTCCTCTTCTCTGAGCTGGTTCCTTGACTTTTTCTGGTTAGATTCTCTTTTCTGCTGATTGTGGCTCCTACTCAATTATATTGGTTAAATATGTGTGGGTATGGACTGTGCCAGGGGACAGTCCTGTCCCCCTAACCCAGCCAGAGCTGTGCACCTTGGGGCCGGGTTTTTCCTGGGAACGCCAAACCTGACTTTCCTCTGGGACCTGCTCCTGAGATGCAATCCAATACAGGTATGTTTATTTATTGGCAAATTATAGATGTGTACTTAATGTTATGTACGTTATGAAGCCCCCTCCAAAATAGAAACCAAAAAAGAATGAGACGAAGATGAAATAAACACCAATTTTTATTTACTAAGGGTACAAAAAGTATTTTCTTCCCGCACCCCAGTGCACACTTTGCTTTGGAGAGCACAAGGTATGCTCTACGGTGATCTAGGATGCTTCTATACTGGTCTCTTAGGGCCAAGCCCTGGGTCATAGACCAGAATTAGTCATGGGGAAATTCGTGTACATCCTCTATACCTTTGAGCTAAATTAGGCAACGACATAATGATATGTCTGGTTATTTCCCAAAAAAAGCAGTACTTGTGAACAACAGCTTTTCTTTAAAAATGAAAAACCTTGATGCATGTTGGTGGATTTTCATCGCACAGCGTTGTGCAGTATGAGCTCCTTTCTTAAGCAAGAAGATGAGCAAGAAACCTCTAAAAGCCTCTAAAGTACTTCAACCCACCCGAAAAAATGCTATACTGAGGCAGAACTGGATGGTCTATCCTGACCGCAGCTCTTCCACTCGTTACATGCAAAATTCCTGCTTGGACAGTTGGTTTGGCACGGTGACAAGGTTTTGTTAGGGGCAGCACAAGACAACTATATATATGTGTGTGTATATATATGTAATAGGGAGTACTGTGAGTCCACTGTAAGTGTGAAGGAGTGAGGGGGGAATCGGGAGCAAGTGTATTTACTGACACAAGTTTGTAATGGGGACTGGAAGGGGAAGAAGAGCTTTAGCCTGGAGGACCAGTCTGGTGTTGACCATGACTACTGTGGAGGTCCCCTTCACATTCCTAAGCCTGGTACATCTTGCAAGGACTGCATTGCGAGATATGTATATATATATATATATATATATTTCTTTTCCTCTTTAATTTAGATAGCAAGAAATTAATCTGCCATCAGATCATGCAGCATCTTTAGGCTCGTGCTTCTCCTGGCTGTTGTAAGAGCAGGTTGGGAAGAAGGATGCTCCCGCAAAGGGAGCGAATGGGATGGTGGCAAGGTGTGGTTTGCCAGCTGAATCATGCAAAACCAATTTTCCCCATTTTGAGAGCAGAATATGACTGAAACCCAGGTTTTCATGACTGAAGCCTGCTGTTGCCAGTGAAGCATAGGGAGCCGATTTGAGCTCAGAGATGGATGCTGCAGAGCCGGCATAGCTCGGCCGCATGCACAAAACCCTGGGCAAACCTGTTATTTTAAAACACTTTCTCTAATGATGGACAATTCAAATTACAATAAATTAAAATCTCAGCCTGCATATGTAAAGCAGACAGGAGGTTGTCAGTGGGTGAAGGATCAGCTGAAAATAACGCCAAACTCACTTGCCGTTTGTTAAGGAGCCACTGAAATGGTCACCTCGAAGGAAAAGACCATCTCAAGGAGAATCTTTGCTTCAAAGCTGTCTGCCAACGCTCTGTAAGTGGTTTGCAACTTAAAACAGGGGAATGCTGGTTATCAGGACCCCTGCATTGCTAGACGGTGTCATAGAGCAGCTTATAAACATCTTTAGAGCTTACGTATTTATAGAGTATGTGGATGCATATTTACATATACTGTGTCTATGTGTGCATATTAAAAAATACGTGTATATATATAAAAAAATGTATACGGCTGCGTGTATAAATTCCTTTTCTACTTAAATAGAGAACAAACATAAAAATCCCATTTCATAAATGAAAGCACCGGCATTGTCAGCCTTGGCATCCTCTTCTGGGGGGATGTTGGGAACTCGAGGCATGCATGTCGTCTGCAGCATATCAGCGCTGGCACAAAACCAGACGTCGGTCTTGTTCATTCGGGAACTCTCTAATAATAAAGTTTTCCCATCTCAGGGATTTATCATATTGAGCTCACTTAAATTATCATATTATGCCGGAAGGATTCTGCTGGGGCTGGTTCTCAATGCCCAGCCGCTTTTGCTGAATGAGCAATTAATCCTTCTCGGGAAGGATTAATTCCGGGGTGGAATCTCGTGGATGGAGAGATTTCCTCATGCCTTGCTGCTGTTTCCAGCCTTGGAAAAGCTTTCGCAAGCTCCCCAAGATGGATTTTAGGATATATAGGTATACGGACCTATCCAGAAGAGAGCTTTTACAAGGTTTAGCACCTTCAGTTTATCGTACAACAATGACCTGGTTTAATGTAATTTTTAAAACATTAAATATTATGTTCTTTCCCAGAAGGTTTTCAATATAGTTTGCAAAATATGGCTTCATTTCTAATTTTTGAACTGAGCTTTTTGAGACATTATTCATATCTCGTCCGTCAGCATCTGCAAGGCTGATGGTACCTTGTTACTGGGTAAGCAATAAAGAGAGAAACATTTTATTTGCTTGGGTGTAGTGGCTCTAAGCTTCTATTTGCAAAGGTTTATATTCTGGTGGGATGTTTAACTGATTCACAATATTTATTTTAAGATTATTCTAAACTGAGGAAGTCGGCTAAGAATCGAGAGAGACGTGGAAGGTGGTTTAATTCCTAGTTTCTCACTTTGCAAACACTGCCTGGAGCTGAAGCACACGATGTTAGAGCCAAGAAGAGAGGAATTTCACACCCTTCTGTTTAGTCGTGAATTTTTAGGCAAAGTATATTTGTTTCGATATCTGCTTATTGATCTCATCAGAGCATATGGCTCTGGATTACGCAAGGTGTTATGATGGGAACATGATGGGAAGCATTCGCATGTGGAGCTACGCTGGAAAAAGGGATTTTTGAGTTGATTTCCCACTTTATTTTGAGAATTTTCATTGTGTAAACAAGCTTTTCTTATGCCTTGGTAATGAGAGGCTCATGGAGACAAACTCTTGGGGCTTATCTAGCTCTGCCTGGGGGGAGGTGAATAAGCTGGTCTGGGTTTTCCTCTGCTCTTGTGATTTACTCAAGCATTTCTGAAGCAGGGATTGCCATGCTTTTGGGAAACAGAAAATGCCATATTTCCCTTGCACGCGTTTCCGTGCAAATAATTAATCATTTTGTCTTACGTTTTCTTCTTAATGTACTTTAATTTCATAGCTGGACTTGATAAAAGCTGAAACAGCACTGCATGCTATGTTTTACCCCTCTTTTTACCATCAGCCTTGCCCCATCACCAGGAAAGAGGCGAGAGCATCATCCCTTTCTTTGGGTTTCATATGTTATTTTTTGGGACTGCTTCCCTGTATAAGATGTCTGCCTCCTGGGTGCTGAAGGAGATATTTTCATGGCTCTTGGCTTGCAGGCTGTGTGGATGGATTCCCAGCAGTCTCCAGACCTCTTTCAATCATGGTAAATTTTTACCTTTGATATTCTGTGACAGGGCAACAGATTTTGTGTATCGTGGAAAAACCCACACCTTTTTATTCAGGCCTGATTTTTCACTGCCTTTTGATGTGAATTTACTAATCGTTCAGTTTTGTGCTGTAAGACAGGTGGGAAATTATTATGGTTTTTATTTTGTACTTTTGTCACATCTCTCCTCTTTCATTTCTTCTCTGGGTTTCCCCTTCTCTTAAGTTCTTCAAGCTTCTGATCACTCCCTCCAACCATCTCTTAATTTTGTTGTATGATTTTGGGGAGCAATAGCCCCCAGTGAGCATGATACTGTAGATAAGTGTGAGCTTAAAAGTCGTATTTGATGCTTTCTCCTCTAATTATACTTGTTAGCATTTTGTTTTATTTACTGTTGACCATGGCTGGATATGGAGTAATTCTTAATAGAGCACGTGTGGATGTGTAGAGATGTTTTCCAGCACCTTCAAGATGCTGTTGGGCTCATGGGTATTTTCTCCTACTCAGGATATATAAACCTTTAATTCTGCTGTGGATTAAAGCACCTTTCTATTTGGCTTACCATTGAAATAAAGTCCTGATAACAGAACTGACCCAACGCTCCTGTAAAGATAAGGGGACTTGTTTCTCTACACGTTCAACTATAAAATTACAGATGTTTTCTGTTCCTAGCAGTAGGGTTTCCATTAAGCCTTGCATCCCAGTTGGGAAGGTTTTCCCGATGCTCAGCTCGTGTATTTTAATCTTAATTCATTATTCTGTGTGGAATAAGCAGGGCTTGTACTCTGGGGTCAGTTGTAGGCAGGCAGGGTTTCTCGTTAGTAGTGCTTACCTACCTCTTTACTAGAGTTCCTTCAATTTTCATATATAATGACGCTGGATATTCTGTCACGTTCGGTTTATTTGGTACCCCAAATTTTACATGCTGAGAGGCCTCAGATAATGCCCTGTGATATTCAGTAAAGATTTATGCTCATATTCTGAGTATATGCATTTCAAAGGCTAGAACTGCATTTTATATCTCTTTTTATTTTTTATGTTTGAACATCACAAATTGTGTTTTATTCAGATTAGTCTGAGCATTTTAAGCTCTATAAAGCATCCCTTTCAAACAAGAAAAACTCAGACTAATTCTGCTTTTTCTTATGAGCCACCTCCCTGCTTAGCCACGTCTTTCTGAATACCAAATGCAGTAATGAAGTACAGATGTATACGGGATTTTTCCCCTCAAGAGAGGTGGGATGAAGCCACTAACCCCTTTCTCTCCTGAGCTTCAGCTGAGTCAGAGAGGCCCAATCGCATTATGCAATGCTGCTGACCTGGCTGCTGCAGCAAGGGTGCCAATGCAGCTACGGCAACGCAACCCTGCTCTGATTTGGGTGACGGCATTGAAAAAGTGATTGCACTCACGCCAGCAGAATGAGTCCCTTTGGTGACATACGGTGCCAATGTTAACGTCCTGCAAACGTCATTGTGGTCAGGGCAGCAGAATTACTTCTAAATGCACAACTGGGAAGCGTTAATCTACTCGTGGTGGCTATACGGTTCTCCTGGAGAGCAATCAGTAGCATCTCACCCAGTGATTAAATGAAAATACAGAGCTGCTGGACTCTAAAAACAGAATGAATGTCTTTTTTTTTTGGTTCTTTACTCAATTCCTTTTGCTGAGTTTGGGAGCTCTGTGCTCTCCTCTACAGCAAGCTTGCTTCACTTCACCTGCCAGAAGACCAGATTTCAGCTGTCCAGGGATGGGAGGAGTGAATCTGTACATTTTTTGGGGAGTAAGGGTGCCAAAAATAGGACTCTATGGACGTTACTGCACTAGGAACTTTTGCAGATAATGTCAGCGGATTGGTTCTTGATGTAAAGACGGTGTTCTAGGAACAGAACATTTGAATTTGCCCCTAAACGTAATTTGGTTTGAAATCAAGGTATAAATTTAAACTGATTTTTAATTAACCTCCAGTTTGAGGGTTTTTTGTTTGAATGGGCTGTAAGTGTTTCATATTGTCTTTGTTTTGACCGTATGTTTGTTAAATGAAAATCTCATGCTGTTTGGATCTAATTCCTCAGTATTCAAGTGCTCTGAGAGGACCCTGCATCCATCCAAGGATGGCAGAGGCTTTCTTTGTTGTACAGTGAAGTGAAGGAATATTTGGAGGTAACTTTTAAAGATATCTCCAGAATTCTGCAGGACGGTTGTTACAAGATGAATATAGAAATCATATAAAAGCTTAATAACTGAAACTTAATTGAGTAAGTTTAACCTATACATATGGACAGCAATGATATTACCCTAAAGCTGCTGGCTTTATGTGGACAATTTGCATGGTGCTCTGCAGACCAGCAAACACCCAAGGAGTTATATTGGTCAATCACATAGTTACAGTTATTTCATGGTCATAGTTATTTCTCCTGGGCTGTGATTCTGAAGGTAACCAAACCAATAACTGGAAAAATGCTAGGAAAAAAGAAATTACGGGAATTTTTTTTCCATTTAAGCTTTGGAGCAATTGCTCTGGCATAGTTCCTGGTGCTGCGTACGCGCATATCTTGAAATGAGAGCATGTGTCTGAGTTATTGTGGAAAAGGTTATTAGCTGAGGAATTTAATCCCTCTTTGTATTTGGCCAGTGCAGCCAAACTGGGGATGGAAGGGAGGGAGCAATGGACAGACAGATGTGGGGAACAACCCTAGAGCCTGGGAGAGAATGTTTCTGACCCAGCCCAGAGGAAAAAGAAGAGCAGAGGAAGGAAAATTAGCCGGAATCCCGCAGCTGAAGAAAATGAGGCCAGGAGGTACGTGATGACCAACCTCAGGTCATGCGCCGTCTGTTGCAGAGCTGAAGATGAGCCTAAAGAAGTAGAGACCTGGAACTGAGTGGCCTTTCATGGTCATTTAGTGAAGTATATTTAAAAAAACCCAGCTGGCATTGCTAATTAGTTATTTTGCACCAGTTTATGGAGTAGTAGAAAATTTTTACTGTGGTCATAAGAGTTTGAGCGATGTTTGCTGTGCAGCTGCCAAATGTCCCACGTGGAGCTGTGGATGTCTAGAGGGCTGCTAGAGCAGAGTGGTGTGTGCCCGGTTTAGATGTATGGAAACTTACAACTACACGTAACTGAGGAGGGGGAAATCATGTAAAGCCCCCATACAAGTAGTTCAAAAACCAGTCATGCTAATAAATAGGTAAGCCAAGTAACATGCAGCAGCCACCCATCACCACTAAAATAAGGCTCTTCTTTTATCATCATGGCAAGGTTTATTGCTCTCCGGGTGCTCAGGTCCAGTCCTGAGCGAGTGAAGCTGGGACTAATGGACCCTGCATCTGACTAAGCGACTGTCAGAAGCAGGCAGTTGATAAATGGTGCCGACTCCCATTACTGCTGCACGCATCGCCATCCCTCTCTCTTAAATCACTCAAGAGAAGCTTATGCTTCCTCAAGAAATATGCAGTCTTCTACAGTTGACTGGATTGCTGTACAGAAGCTTTTTTCCTGACTTACACTGAAAATGCAATGGGTCTTAGTCAAATAGATGATTTTTAAATGCCTGTAGGTTAGCAGGGACTTGTGAATGTCATTCTGCATGCCTGCTGTGTCCTGCTTGCTCGGCAGGAACTTAGGCGAAAACTAAAAAAGTCCAGAGAAAAGATAAAATTCATAATGCGGAGTCATTCCTTATTTCAGGATTCTTTTTTTTTCCAATGGCATGTGTTATGTTTTGAAACCAAAAGGCTTTAGGCGCACTAAAAACTCCTCCTATGCCTACACATGTATGCACACAGTATGTATCGGTGTAACGGTATAGGATGTCTCAAACACTGACTTGAGGACCTTATAGTTTTTAAGGAAAAATTTCCTTGTGAGATGTGTCAAAGCACTTCAGGTTCTTTAATTCTAAAAATAATATATGTAGAGTTCATGTTCATTTTGGATGAGGATACACTGGAGAGTTGGAAGAACACTTCCTTTTGCTTGTATTAAAAATAAAAGCAGAAGCAGCAATAAAAATTAATTGGATTGTTGTAAAGGTGCATCATATTAGTGCAATTTTGAGGACTTTTTTCCTCTGACATCAATATGTCTTACAATAGAGAAGTAAAAACGCAGCTTGGACGGGTAGGACTTTTTCCAGCACATGGAGTAATGTGCACTTCCAATATCGCTGTTTCAAGAGTGAGTCATAAGTCTTAGAGGCATGTGAGAAAAAGTATGATTTTTACGCTCTGCTTTCTTCCAGCTGCCGTAAAATAATATCTGCAGAAGACTTCTTAAAGTAATCCAGTTGAAAGTTTATCTCAGAGGAGATAACCTTTATAAAAGAGCAATGATCAGAATGGTTTTCATGGAAAATAAATAGCTTTTCTTCCCCAGTGTGAATCTGGGGACAGATCCTCACTTTTACTGTAGAGAGTCGTGGCTATGCTGGTCTTGGCGTGGTGGTTTCTGTTAGCTGGAAGTCTCTTCGTTAGCCTTTATAGCACCAGCTGTTAATATTGTGAGATATAGAAGAGTCCAGTGAAGCAGGAAAGGGAGTTATACTCCTTTTTCTGTGTAATTAAATGGATATGTTGTACCACAGTTTTCTTCTAGCAACTAAATACTAAATATTAGTTGATACAAATAGATCGTATAATGCTTTAACAGCAAGCCAGAAAAAGGAAGGCAAGAAGCAATGATGCATAGCACGCCGTGCATCCTCAGGAGCCATGGGCTGCCATACAGCGAACCTATGTGTGAGCAAAAGTCATCTGGTGCACCTGAAATTGTAAAATGCTGTGTGGTTCCCTGTGGTTTAAGTTGTACAAGTAGTTCTTCATCATTTTCTTTTGCATCAAAAAAAATATCGGCATATTAGCAGAAGAGATGTTCATTTTGGTAAATGCTGCATCAGTTTCCATGCAACCCTTTGAATTTCACTATTTTTTTTTTTTTGCTTGCACACAATATCATTTTAATACCTGTGGGGTTTTTTTAGGAGGAATATAGAGCAGAAGGAATTAGCTGGCACAACATCGACTACATAGACAACTCTGGCTGCATCAACCTGATCAGCAAGAAGCCGACGGGCCTGCTCCATCTGCTGGATGAGGAAAGCAAGTGAGTAGGAAACTGCTGGGTTTGCTAATGATATTTGGTTTTTTTACTTAAAAAGTGTTTATCCTGAAGTCTTACCTCTTGTGATTCATCCTAGAAAGATGTTAATAGCTTGCTGGACTAATTTATCTTATGTCTCTACTTTTGTTTCCGAGGTGGTAACTCAAACAGTGGAGAATCAGCAAGCTAAGCAAAAAGCCTTCACAAATAATAATTAAAACTTTGTTTCAAGAATTTCTTCCATTAAAGGGAAGGGCAAAGGTTTTCTCTGCTTCTCTCCTCGTTTCTCTCCCTGTCTCTTGTGATGTAACGACGTGAAGACGCTTGAAGTTGAGCCGAGTGAAGGGAGAACCCAAGCGCATGAGTTAAAGCAGGTTGTGCGGGTGCTGTTACTGAGATATAAGGCGGATTTGTCAATTTACTTTTAAAAACTTAAGCCAGAGTGAACTGAGGGCACCTGTACATAGGGGCTGTGCTTCTACAGCTTCATGGGCATCAGGGGTGCAGCTCAGATTTGCATCCTTGGTTGTCTCTGTAGAAGTTACCAGATGAGCGTGTGGCTTCTGGGTCTGCCTTTGGGTGGAAACTTCTGAGCGTAAGGGAGCTCCCATTGGATGCACGTGCCAGTTTTCCCCATGTGAAGGGCAGGGAAAGGCCTGGTGGATTTGCTGGCATCACCTCATATCCACATGGCTCCACTCCAGGGCACAAGCTCTCCTCCCACATTTGCTTGCAGGTTTCTCCTCCATTTCTTGTCTCGTTGACCAGACACACAGCAGTAATGCTGTCCCAGTGATACTGTGCCAGGCTAAAACAGCTTAAATTAGGTAAAGTTGTGAAATATATCGCCCAGTTGCAGATTTACATGGAGTTTGAGAATGGAGGATTGACGTGCTTTTGCCAAGAGGTTTTGCTTAAGGTCTGTCCTTTTTCTTCCCCTCCCCTGTGCCAGGATCACTCAAGTAACTCCTGAAACTGAGGTGAGATTCGTAGCTAAAACAGCGTGGTATTTCCTAGGTGTAGGAGCAGTCTCAGCCTCAAAACTGTCGACAGAAACATGAGGTTTCAGATAAATGCAGCTACCTTGACTAATTTCTATAGGCATACAGTATGCCACAATAAAAATACACCTATTTGTGCAGTTATAACTGATTTCAGACCGTTACTAAATCAGTAGAGAGTTCTTTGGATGACAGATATACCTTGTATTTGTGTATAACCACATGAGAGCATACGAAATAGCATTCGCTTAGTATCTGCAGGCACAGAAGTGGAAGCTCAGAATATGTCTATTTTCCTATTTGTGGTCAAGAAAGAAGTGTAAAAGCTTTTTTGTTTGATTTACGGCTGTATTCTTTTTGATTCTTTCCACTCAGTTTTCCTCAAGCCACAAACCAGACGCTGCTGGACAAGTTGAAGCGTCAACACGAAGGGAACTCCTACATTGAATTTCCAGCAGTCATGGAGCCGGCTTTCATCATCAAACACTACGCGGGCAAAGTGAAGTATGGAGTGAAGGTCTGTCACCCAGCTGTTCGCCAGCAGTTGTTTTCACTGAAATTATCTAGCTGTCATGGGGAAGGGGAGCTCCAAAGGCTCCACAGAGATGTTTTGGAGAGAATTTGGCTAGACAAGAGATGCAAGGGTCAGGAGAGAAGCGTTTGGTGAAAAACCTGGCTGAAATGAGAAGGCGGTGGGGATTGTGTCTTCCTGTTCTCCATATTGCAAGCTCTGCTTGTTGGCATTTTGCACGATAATTTAAGGCTGTCCACTGAGGTTAATGCTACGTCCCAGTGATGGCTTGAAACTGGGTATTTGGAAGTCTTTCTGGGCTTGGTTTGTGTAGAAAACCCAATGTTTTTTTCATCATTTAGCTATTTGTTTAATACAGGTTACATGAGCGTAGGTCTCAGCATCTCACTGGTGCAGGTACTTTTTAAAATCCGCTGCAAATGATTTCAGAGTTGACCCTATTTCTATTCATGCCAATTATTAGCAGAAGCAGTTCTGGTGAGCCTGTATGAGAAACAGCCGCGGGATCTATCACTGCAAATCTGTAATTGTGTTTCTGATGCAACAAATGCCCATGACAAACTTAAGCACCAGCTTGGAGATGCTTGAGAGAGCAGTGCTTTGGGATAAAACATTGATCTTCTGAACGTAAAGAGGTGTCTAATTTAGGGGCAGAAAAGGTGGATAGGATTCAATAGTTGTGATGTCCCAGGGACAGCCTGGCATATCTTACCTGGCGTATCTTGTAGATATTGTTTACTTTCCTCTTTTCTCCCCCTCCTTTTTCTCCTTCCCTAGGATTTCCGTGAGAAAAACACAGATCATATGCGCCCGGACATTGTCGCTCTCTTGCGAAGCAGCAAAAACGCCTTTATCTGTGGGATGATTGGGATCGACCCAGTGGCCGTGTTCCGCTGGGCAGTCCTGCGGGCCTTTTTCAGGGCAATGGTTACTTTTAGGGAGGCTGGAAAACGATATGTGGAGAAGAAGACTGGTACGTGTGCTGATCTCCTAATCCTAGTGCCTCTTTTTCACCAGCAGCATAGATCTAATGTATTACTACAGGATTTTAAGTAGCCTGTCTGGCTTATTAGGAGTTATTGACCTATTAAAAACCTGATGAAGATAGCGTATAGATTTTTGCTATCCAAAAGTGACATTTAAGGTATATTTGTGGTAGGGTTTTAGCACATCAAAAGAAAAGATTTTCATTTTACTGCTGCTTTAACTTCTCCTTTCTGTAGGATGCATGCATAGGGAATGCTGTATCATTTGAGTAGAGACATAAAAATTCTTCAGCAGATATGGCAAATTATATTTGCTAAGAGTTTTTTAACTGTTAGTTACCTCTGGGAAAAAAAAAGGAAATAATTCTTCTCTATAATTTTTTCAAGCTGTTCACCCTTTAAGCTGCAAGAGAGTGTCTCTCTTGTCTAGCAAAATTCATTGCTTTGCAGTCATCTAGAACCACCTCATGCCGAACACGGGGGCATTAAATTAAAGGAAAGTAATGGTGCATCATCATGCTGTGGCATGCCATGTCTGGCTGTGCTTTTAGACCATTTCTCTGCATAAAGCAATTTCGGGAAGACGGGTACAAGCTATTACTACTAATTTCTGGGCACAAGAGGGCTTGAAATTCATGATGAAATTAGAGCCTCAGCAGGGAAAATGTCAGCTGAGTTAAAATTAAGCACAGAGCTGCCCCATGCATTTTTTTTTTTACTCGGAGAGGTGTGCATCAAGGAGAGACAAGGAGCTTGGGATGAAGAACATAGATACGGAAACCATACAAGCAGAAATAATAATTTTCTTGTTCAGGGCGAATAATAGCAGCCCAAGAAGAGCAGGAGGCAAAAATCAGCTTTCAGCTCTTGAGGCTCTTCCTCTTGAACTGCTCAGATGTGACATGAGAGAAGAGATGTTTCTCATTAACCTCGGTCTATCTGGCACGTCAAGGCAGCATCTACAGGCAGCGGCATTTCGAAACGCCAAGAGGTAGATGGCAAGAACGTTTGGCATTGGGAGAAACGTCACTCGAAAGAGCTGGCTTTACAGAAATCTGTATTTGCGTTTTCCTAGCATCACCTTTTTATCTTCCGTAAAGCACAGACTGAATTAAAGGGAGCTGTCAAGGAGATAAAAAGTATGTTCAGTCTCGGGGAGAAAGAACCAATTTCAAGCCCTGCTTCACTTTCAGTGTCTCTGGCGGTTGATTGTGTCTGCCGTGCTCCTGTCACCATTAGCTAGCTTTCTGCTTTTCAGTCTTGACTTTGTGGCATTAACTTGCTTATATCTATATAATCTCTCAATAGATAGGTATAAGATAGAGTCCAGGAGGCTTTCGGGCAATTCTGGGAGACTCACTTCTTGCATTGCCTTCTCATTCCATACCAAAACTAACACAGTAATGGCTGAGTTTCTAAAGCTTTTCTGGCACATGTTGCTACTGTTCTATCTGTCTGGTGTCCTTTGGCCTGCTTTCAAATAGCTTTGTGCTTTGTAACCTTTGTTTCTTGAGTCAAAAAGAAAGAAAAAAATGCTAAAATCTCTCAAAAAGCTGGATAAGGTTTGTCTTAAGCTCCCCAACAGTCCTCAGATAATTTATACCCTGAATTTCTATGGGTGTCTTCAGCCTAAATTCAGAAAAAGTCATGAGAAATTCACCATTATATACACAGAACTGGTGGGAGAAGATTACCTAAATCTAATTCCCATATTGAGGTATACCTTATCCATTGGGAAAGCTTGCCCTGCAAGCGACAGTGGAGCTGGGACCACTCACATTCAGCTCTGCCCTCTTTGGAGAGATACCCATCATCTAGCATGACTTCTGCCCAGGTAGTGGTAGCACTTAGGCAGATGAGATCCGTAGCAATGTTTTCGTCATGCTTTTGCTGGTGAGACCTCAAGCGCATCTTCCATTCAGTTGTCCCATCCGTCTTTGCCAAAGCACAACAAAGCAGATGGCTGTAGCAGAGACGGACCTGAGCAGAAGGCTTGGCTGGTAGCTGGACAGTGGGGTGGGCTGGTGCAGGAGAGCGTGTCTGCTGCCGGATGATGGTGATCCCTCCTGCTCCCCAAAACAGTGCAGAAAAGCTCCAGACAGATGCCTTACTGCCCACGGTTTTGGAGCTTTTGATAAAATTATGGTAGATTAGCTGAGAATAACTTCACACACATACATTCGTGCAACTGTGCACACTTAATATTTGTATATAATTTTTTAAAAGGCATGCTGTCCCGTTCTTGGTTTCTGAGGTCCCATCTGCTGCTCCCGCCATCCATCAGGCAGGTGTGATTAATGAGAAGGACAACATATGAAGCATGCTTTTTTTTTTTTTCTTACTTAAGGCTCTTTTTACTCTTTTGCCTTAACCCCAGATGGATCTCCTTTGCTTTTACCTGTCTGAAGGCCTGTCAAAGTCATGCTTGCAGTACCCAACGGGGATTTTGGTGAAAAATCTCCGGCTTATTGTATAAGCAGCTCTGCAAAATTTTGCTCTGCTTTCTTTTTGCATCATCCTTTTGTTTATCTTCTCCATGCCAGCAGTGCCAACCAATGCTATGGATGCTTCTGTAAGGATAATCAGCATTTTTTTCTTGCTGGCTTTAGGGACTGTCCTCTTTCTGTGCTCCTAATACCCTTGTAGTGCAGCTTTTAGTGGCTGCACAGTTGTCCTCGTTAACCTGGAGGTGAAGAGCAGCCAAGCAGTGTCACCATCAGGTTTTCTCGGTACCTTTCTTGTCTGCCCGAGAGATACTTCTCACAGTGCTGCCAGCCCTCCTTGGATGAAACACACTGGGATGTGGCAAGATGCAATTAGCTGAAGGGTGGACTTTTTCAATAATTTGATTTTTATTAGTATTATTATTAGTGAGTTTATCAGGGAGGATTGAGATAGTCCAAAAGAACTACACATTTGAACTAGATTTGTTAATGAACTTTGGTTAAAGGAACATTATCAATGATTAAAGGCAACATTAGCAAGCTTTTTAGCAAAGAAATTTGATTCATTGACTTTTTTTGCTATATAATTGGTATGAATTTATTATGCAAAAAACCCTAATTCTAGGAAAGAACACTTAGTGGAAGAACTGGTGCTGTTAGTATAAACGAGGCTGTGGAGACTCCCAGCTTTCTCATCTTGGTTTTTCTGGACACAAAACTAAATCCTTGCTCTGACCAAGGGTTTGTGGTTCTGGGGTTGTGCGCTCCCTCGATGAGCTCTGCATTTGCATTCGGCCAACAAGAGTTGCCCTTGGGTTAGTGCCTGTTGCAGCTCACCTACACGATCATGCCTTCTCAAAAGCAATCCTGTCGACTTCTTCAGATTTATTCCTGAAGCTGGGCACCAAAAAATCAACACCCTCCCCACCCCCTGAAAGAATTAAAAAAAAAAAAACCAAAACAAAACCGTATTTGCCAAGTAAAGGTGATAGCAACCAAAACATTGGTCTCTGAGGTCTCACTGAGCAGCATGAAGTGGTGCTAGTGCAAGGAAGACGCCCCTTGACAGTGTTCCTCTGGAAAGTTCAGATCGGTCCTTTCTGATGATTTAATGCATTGGTATGAAATGCTTCCACATGTGCTGACACAAGGTAACTCCTCGGTGACCTCATCATGCCTCAACGGGAGCATGATGTATCCCTTGACTTGGCCACTGAAATGGTGATGGAGAGGTGCTGCCTGTTTGCACAGTGTCGCCTGTGTAACCTCTCCTCCATCCTGTGGTCAGAGCTGGGCCATCAGAAGTCCTCTTGGCCACGCAACAATGGTTTCTTCCAACTTTTGACCTCAAACCCATCCTACTTAACTCCAGACTCCGTGTCCTCTGCCCTTGAGGAATACGGAACCCTTGTTTAGTACAAATTATTTCTGGTTTTCCTTTTAATAGCCAACATCTGAGCAAAGCGTGGCACTGGGATGCAAGATGAGAATTTGAGGTGTCAGTGTCCAGGAGCATCTATGCAGGGAATTGGCGATAACACCTGACAGAGGCACGGGAGGGTTTTAAAAAGCAGTTAAAAAAAGTGAAGGTTTTCTAATCATCTGTATTGTGCCCAAATAATCTCAGAGCGATTATAAAGTGATTACGCTCTGGCTAGTAAGGATTATAGGCGGGGTTGGGATGCAGTCCAGCCCATCACTCCTGTGCCTGCAGCGCTATGTCTGGAGGAAACCGAGGTTAAACTGTGTCGAGCATGAAAAACACGCAACCCTCGAGCTCTTGCGTCCCTCGGGCTTGTTCTTTACCTTCTCCTGATTTCTGCTGGTATAATCTTTCTCTTCTCTCCATTTTTTTTTTTTTTTTGTTGTTGTTTTTATTTTGCTTCCCAAGGGCATGATGATGCAGTGCCATGTGCGGTTTTGAAAAGTGTGGATAGTTTTAGCTTTCTCCATCACCCAGTTCATCAGAGGAGCTTAGAGATCCTGCAGAGATGCAAGGAGGAGAAGTACAGTAAGGCTCCATCACCTGCCCTTCCCTCTGATACAACACTCACATGCCAAGAAATGGAAACCAGGTGCATTCAGTGTAGAAAGGGTTAAAAAAAAAAAGTGCCCAAGGAGCCTTCAAGGATGGAACCGGCTGCCTTATAGCAATTGTGGGCGCATCAGGAAATTATTACACAGAATTTGAAGAGTAAAGTTAAATGCAAACCCACATCTCTGGAGATATTGCATCATTTTGTTGGTGGGTTCCCTGTTTACTCGCTGACGTTCAGTCGGGGTGCTGATGCTAGGGGCATTTTTCGTGTGTTTTATTGTTGTTATCACATGTGTGATAACAAGTTCAAAGCACCGCACTCTGGTAGGAATGTTCCTGGTACAAGGCTTGTGGCCGAGACAGCTGGTGTTTGACTTTATTTGGGTATCATTGGACTTGGAAAATAACTTTAGCTTGTGAAAATACTGTCTCTGAGGGCTTACTTAAAACTAAAACATTTGGCAATGTTATTTTACAGAATGAGTTGAGTAAAGATGCACTTGGTCTCCGTTTCTTCCTCACTCCTCTGTCACATAATAAACTCACCCTGCATGACAACATGGACACTTCTGCCTGTGCTACTTTTTTTATATATATATTAAAAAGATGTTTTGTGCTCGTATCTTTAGATGTATCATTTTCCTGCCGTTACTTTCTTCCTTCATGTTGCACATTAAAGCTCACAGAGATAGAGCGCTGCTATATGCAGTCTTCAGGGGCAAATCCTCAGCCCGAGTTGCTAACTTAAACATCGTGCAACTTAGGTGTAAATGCAAACCACCCATATTTTTCTGCAGAGCTGAGCACGGTGAGTACAGTAGTTGCATGTTAAGTCTTCCCAAATATGCTTTTTCTGCTAGAAACCTTGTATCAGATTTCTATGCTTCCTGCAGCATGTAATTTTGGAGGAGCCAGAGGTGTTTTAAATTCTTAATTTAGGCTACATTATTTTTCCAATACAATTTCTTACCATTGCTATTATTGCTGCGAGGAAATATGAAGCAGTAAGACAAAGACAGCACTAGATTTTATTAAGTGGTGGTGTTCTAGGTGACCTTACTAAGAAACTATTGAAAAGGAAGGCGATTATCAATACAGTAATTTTAATTGCAATTAATTAATCCATTTAAATTGTAGGTTAGCTCAGCAATACAGGAAGTTGGGGGGGGTAATTTGCAGTTGCTTAGGTGTGAAGAGGGAAATTCATACAAATCAAGAGACACTTAGAGCTTTAATTTAATGTGAAGCAGTGAAGTTGAGCTCAATACTGAGCTCAGCATTTTGAAAACTCACTGATCATAGCCTAGTCCACACAGTTTGGTCTCTCTTAGGGTAAAACCAACATGTGGATCCCAGAGTAACATAGCCATAGTTTGTGAATTGGCCGAAAGTGTCCAACCTGACAAACGAGTCAGTCGTATTCTGCGCTCAGAAATCATTCACGTCTTCCCACAGGGTGTGCTCCTGCAACCTGCTTCCCCAGGCTGCTTTTCTTTGGCAGGCTAAACCGGGGTTGGAGCGTGTATAATTTCTGGGTCCTGAATTTAGGGGGTTTGCAGGCCCCACAGGTGAGGACGCTCAGGCTGAGGTTGGCCCCGGGGACTCGGCTTTTCCTAGAAGTCAGATGAGGTTATAACCATGACATTCTTGAGAGAGGAGCCAAATAGGTCAGCTGCTTGTTTTGAATTGTGCAGTTAGTTCCAGCTATGCACAGAGAGAAACTAATTGATTTGATGAATATATTGAGATCCCCTCTAGGTCACTTGGTATTCAGCTTGTGTAGCCAACTGATCGCCCTTCCCTTAGGATCTCAGCTGCTTCACTGGTGTCTTTTGAGTCTGTCGGTTGAGTTATGGTCTTCCTCAAGAACAAAGCACTGGTTTTAGACATCTCAGTTCAAGACCGAAGCTCTGCTGGTTGATGTTCATAAGTAGGGAGTAGACGGGGATCATCCAAAGCTCTGCTCAATGAGGACAAAGACCTGTTAGGCAAATCAGTCTTTCTGAAACACTACAGCTGAAAAAAGGGGAATGTGCTTGAAAAATCAAAATAATTTTATTCATGAAATGTAAAGCAGATCAGTCTGTATCTGAGCTGGGCGAAGGCAATGAGTGGTTTACGCACGCACTACTGTTCCTTGCATGCAGCATATTAATTTATACAATATATATTATATGTTATACATATATGTTATATATTACACAATATATATTATATGCTGCGTGCAACTTATCGACTTAAATCTAAAACCTTTTTGCCTTTCATTTCTAAAAAACTCCACTCTATTTCCCAGAAAAGGAGCTACATCAAGGTGACAACTTTTATTTGGCTGTGGCATGTGTGTATTTCTGCTTTTAAGAGCCAGGTGATGGCACAATGTAGAAAAAAGGTGGGGTTTTTTGTATGTCTGAAGCAATCCTCTTTAACCTGGCTTGCACACCATAACTTCTATTAATCAAAAAGTCACTGAAGGTGCTAAGCTGGCAGAATTATGATGCGGTTTTAATGCAGCTATTATCTGGAAGACTGAAATAGAAGTTCCCTTTTCCCGGGCAATGCAAGGTGCACATGCAGTAATATTTTGACACAACTTGTCTTCATAACTTCAGCCCGGCCTGTTGGGTTAGGTGGTGTTTTGGGCTTTTTCTTTCAGGTATTTCTTTGGTGGGGAGTGTGAGGAAGTGAAAGAGGACAGTTGGCTCCAGAAAGAAGGGCATGGACTAAAAAAATTATAAATACCAGTGAAAGCCCATTTTTCACTAAATGCTTCAGGTTAGAGAAGCCTTCTGTGTCTTAATGGGAAGTATCCAGGCATATACACTATATGAAAAATAGACACAGCTAGACGTTAGGTGGTTTCTTAGTGCAAAACTAGCTACAGAAAACACTAATGCAGTATTTTAAGCAGATTCCTGATTATTCTCTTCCCCCCCCCCTTTACAATTGGATTTCTGTGCTCTAAACAAGCAACTTTTGGCACAGAAATGCAGTCTTGAAGGAGGTAGAAGAACTCTCCTAGGACAAGAAATGTAATAAAAAATGGCTTAAATGGCAAAAAAGGGGGATTAAAAAGAGTTTAGAACGCTAGGCACTTGGATAGAGTATGTGGCTTGCTTTCCAAAGATCTCCTGAGTTGGAGATTGCAGAACCTTCTCAGCAGGAGTGATTTGGTCTGCCTTGGAGCACAGGCAGGATCAAAGATGACCAGTGGCAGCACATTCCCGAGTTTTCTTTTGCTCAGATTTCTAGGTTATTTGGACACTGTTAGATACAGTAACTTAACCAAGTGGACCATCAGCCTTTTCAGGCATCTCCTGCCCAACGTTGAGGCTTCAAGACAAGCTGTTACAATATCTCAGCTGGTAAAGGAGGACAGTAGGTGTCCCATTAAAGGGATGTCACTTGTTGAGGTTTGGTAGGAACTCCTCTTCTCCTTAGACGTTTCAGGCTCTGAGGAATGGCAGATCAGCAGGACGGGCTCAGGTCTCTGCACATTTTTTTTGAGTTCATCTGCAGAATGCAAGGATCCTTAGGACACCTTTTAGCTCAACATCTGGGCTATATTAAATAGGAAAATGGTACATGTGGGGAGGAGGGGATATGCTGTTGCTTCTTCGTTTTCTGTTACAAGCTATAGTTTAGAATTCTTTCTTTCTAGAGATGGGTTTTTTGCAATTTTTTTTCCACCGCAGAAATCTCAGGGTAAAGGAATATACATTTTACCCATGTTCAGATGAGCGCTGCGATGTTTCCTGTCTTACAGCAGCGATTTTGACGGTTAAAAAATTGCTCGGCTGTTTTAATGTCAAATTCAAGCTTAGCAGGTGTTTAAATATCTGTAGTTTAGTGACTTGAAAAGTGTTTTGTTGTCTACAAAAATTGTGTTCAGTCTTCCTAAATGCTTGGTTACAAAACATTTCCACTTTGGGGAAGACAACAGCTTGAAATGTCTGCTTCAGTAACCATACATGATAACTTCCTTGGCTATTTATTAAATATAAATCACACTGAAACTACCCCTGTCAAAGGGTATAGGTTCAAGAGGCGATGAAGCCTCCCCGTGCTGAAGATACTAGTTGCTATACATGTCCCTGTCTATATGTGTGTAGGACAGGAAGAAGTGTGAAAGGAATAAATGACCATTTTTCCAAGCACCCTACTTAAGTCTGGGTGTTTTGCCTGTGCAAGCAACTGAGTTGTCGTGTGCACAGCAGAGAGCTTAGGAGTATTTTGGACATGCAGGACATGGGCGACCCCTGTCACAGCAACCTCTTCCTTCACCCCATTTGCTTACTAGCTGGGACAGCATGTCCCTGACACAATGTGCATGTGTGGGAGGGGAGTTAGTAGGCTTGAGCAAACAACATTACTCATAAGGGTGATGACTCTGCGACAGAGAGGTAGAACTTAGTAGACGATGGGTACCCTTGGCACCCTTGTATGCCCAGAATGTGCCATGGCACGTGTATGCTCCTCCTTGCTGTAGTCAGTGCTTAAGGTATGGCTGTGTTGATTGCCTTTTGGTGAAGAGCCAGGTAGAAACATCCTTCTTCATGTGCTGCTTTAGGTATTACTCGGAAGAGCCCGCGGACACCGCTCTCAGATCTCCAGGGTGCCAATACCATCAATGAGAGGACCCAGCGGTAAGTCTCTTGCTTATACATTTGCATGACAAGGAGATCTGGGACGGGGGAGCACTGTCTGGTGTTATAAATGACTATATTAATGTTTTTCCCAGCTTGCTTATTGATTTTGTCTTCTCTTTGTTCTTTCTGTGCTATGTGATCATATCTAAATATCTTTACCTGACTAAATGGCAGACAGGGAAAGCAACTTTCCTATGTCAAAAGGCAGTAATTGTAGGTGGCATGGCATACAAGGTGGTAAGAAGCTTGCAAAAAAAGCATTAATGAATGTGCCAATATCAAGAAAATAAAAATTTATTGAGGATTTTTCTGGAGGAAAAAGAAGGTAATGTGTCCCATTTCAAGAAAGATGAAGAGCTACTGGAGAGAGTCCAGTGGAGGGCTACAAGGATGATGAGGGGACTGGAACATCTCCTCTGTGAGGAAAGGCTGAGGGAGCTGGGCTTGTTCAGCCTGAAGAAGAGAAGGCTGAGAGGGGACCTAATAAATGCTTATAAATGTCTGAAGGGTGGGTGTCAGGAGGATGGGGCCAAGCTCTTTTCAGTGGTGCCCAGTGACAGGACAAGGGGCAATGGGCACAAACTGAAGCACA
>Ga0065711_1030131_pt1 | contig 33585 bp, 22 predicted proteins | sample Hoacrofraction12_FD_59098 | JGI IMG/M metagenome (GOLD analysis project Ga0065711, IMG submission 59098) | Hoatzin crop microbial communities from Cojedes, Venezuela - Epithelial fraction 12 v2 (version 2) | ecosystem: Host-associated > Birds > Digestive system > Esophagus > Crop | place...
TGAACAGGCTGCTGGAAAAGACAGCTAAGAATAGCCATTGAGAAAGTTCTGATAGTGCACATGGTGTGGGTCAGCAAAAACAAGATGTGTTCAAGGACGTGGAGGCAGTCTGTTGCTATTGGCGTTAGTGCAGAGTTACCAATCATAAGGGAATGTGGGGCGTGTGAACAGTGCGTGATTTATGTCTGTAGCCTATCCGAATAAGCGTAATCGTGTGTACAGATATGGAAAATGTATATAACTGCACAAGCGGGAGAATAAAGAATCCAACTGTGCATTGTACCAATGCGTGTGAGAGTCATTCCCGTCCTTTCACAGATGCTGAAACTTGGCACTTATGCATGACTAGCATGTTTCCAGAAGAGTTGTAAAGACAGTATCTATCTTTGAAGAGGGGAAAAGGAGGAGTCTGACTTATGAATTGCTTCATTTAACTTCAATTCCAAGAAAAAACAAAACTAACAAACCATTTGGGAGTACCTACCAGGTACTCGGGAGGTAGGTAACATCCAACCCACATCTGTCACAAACAGATCCAATGAAGCATATTTAAATTTCTTTTTATGACAAAGACCTTGTAGAGAGACAAGGCAAGCACAAGGAACCACATACACTGACTGTGGTGAGGGCTTTAACACCGTTTCACGTGACCCCGGCAAAAACAAACTAGGAAAAATATGGTCTGGATGAAAATATTACAGAGTTGCTGCAGTATTCATTGTAAAACTGCATTCGTAGCTGCAATATTCATCAGAATTGGCAGCATAAAGGACAGAGGACTGAGAGGAGAGGTGAGAACAGTATTAGCTTCTGTAAAGAGCAAAAGAATAACCTACCTTCCATGCCCTTGCTAAACATCACAAGAAGTACAAGGATCAAATCACAGCAAGAGTGGGGTCCAGGTTAGATAGAAGGAAAAACTTTACCATGATATGGATAGCTGGAATAGATACTAAAGGAGCTTGAGGAATAAGCCCTGCTAGAGGTGTTAGGAGGTGAAGTAAGACAAACACCTCTCAGATTTATTGTGCACAGTGAGTTTTGAGGCTGGGGCATAGGGAAGCTGACCTCTTGAGGTCCTTTTTCTCCCTTGTTTACCATAATGTTAACACACCTATACAAAGAATTACATTAGTTTTCTAGGATGTCCAGTAGTATAGAAACCAGTGCTAATGAACCTAAGTACAAATTGATCAGCTTCTCTCTCTTGCCCAGGCTGAAAATATTCAAATATTCACAAAGAAAAAAAATTAAGGTAGAAGAAGTAGATAAGGCTGTTGAACTACCTGACTTTTGTAACACCAGACATCACTAAAAAAAAGCCCAAATACTCTTAAAGAGGGCAATATCAACAATTAATACAATCTCTTAAAAAGGTTGGTAAGAAAAAGAGGAGTTTCAGTGATTTCAGAAACTCTCTCTTTGATTTAGAGGAGAGTGGAGATTCAAGGGTGGAAGGGGAGGGGTGAGAAAAAACCAACATTCCAAACCTTACCTTCCCATAATTTCTTTCCTCCATTTCTGTGAATGATCTGGAAATCCAAATTTCTTTCTTGTAAGTGCCCCAAAATAGTCACACACAGTAACCGACCCATGACCAGAGAGCCTCTCTTCTCCTCTTCCCCTCTTCCGAGTGACCTAGGACTTGCCAGAAGTGACCCGGTGCTGTTTTATCCCCCTCCAGCTCTCAAGACTCCTCTCACCTGATCGGTCCAGGACTCTGGGAGAGAGTGATATTTGCAGTGCCTGATCTAGGATTCCCCATGCCCCACAGATCTCCCCAGTATTTCTTCTTTTTCTGTGACAACTCTTCTACCCCCTGAAAGTAATCCCATGCCTTTTCATGCAACCTCTTGAATGATTCATCATGCTTTCCCATCTGAGCAGTTCTTCAGCTTTCTCTCCCCTTCAAAAAGATTTCTACTTCAATTACCATGTTGCCCTGATCCACTGTCACTGCTATAACTTTGCAAACACATTCCAATCCTCTCTATAGTTTCAGATTTTTCTCCCCATTTGAGCCTTGGAAAAAATCAGCAGATGTCAACATTGGCTGCAATGTAGGCAGTAACCTAGACAAGACACAGCTTTTTGGCATTTTAAATCATCCCTGTGCATAAACCCTCTCCACACAGGGGAGGAAGAAGCCACAAGGTTAGGAGGGGCTCTGTCATGCTCCGAAGGGCATGTTGCTCTATGTGTTCATGCGGTGAGAGGACGTCCATCCAGGCATGGTACACACTCTTCCCCTATGATTTCGGGTTTCCCATCTGCCAAAGCTGTTCATTATCTGTATGCTAGGTCTTCTCCCCCTTCCTCCACAGCTGTTCTTCAAACCCTGTCCAACCAGCAGCATGGCCTCAGCAGGACAGTCTCCCATGCTGCCCTGGAATCACACACATATCTAATTGCAGATTTGTACCCAGCCTGGACAGGAGGCAAGTTTGGGCCAATGCCTAAACCAGTGAGACCTCCTGGTGTGCCTTATAGGAGGGCTGTTCTGGGAAATGCCAGGGAGGTCCTGCTAGCCCACATAGTGTTCGTGTGACGGCAGACCTGACACCAGCAGGCAGATTTGGATAGGAAGGGAAAGAAAACAGAGGCAGTATTGTCTAATTAGTAGGGCATGATCTGAGAGACTGAAAACTTGTATTCTAGTTGTACTGTCAGTTCAGCAGCTGATCTGCTGAATAAATTTTCCATGTGCTTTGGTTTTCCCATCTACAAAAGGGTAAGAATTAAGCTTGCTTTCCTCTGAAATGTGTTCAAGTCCACCAGTAAAGCACACTAAATCACATCTACACACTAGTTCCATCAGTTCATCAGCAAGGTAAGCAAAAGCTTCTTCACGTGAAAATCACACTCTATCTTTACCTTCTTTTATGCGCTAAAGGGCTTTAGGATGCACTGCTAGCTCATATGAACAGGCACAGTGGGCAATACTGTTTTGCTCTATATAGTCTATGACACAATAGAAGCTGTGCTGACATCTGTTATTATTGTGACAAGACAGCAGAACTCAGGAACTACCCAAAACCAAACAGAAAATATAGGGCAAACACAACAGGAATGAAGGGTTCTTAGCAATTGGGCAATAACAAGCCAAAGTGGAAAGTTTAAAGTGGCTACTCGCAAACAAAGAGCTTGCACTTTATCTGCCAAGATAGAAAAAACAACCTCAAGAAGGTATGCTAGGGAAAAAGAAACTATCTGTAAAGAGGCAATAGCTCTGTGTCTGAGAGCATTATTAGGCATAGGCTGTAACAGGTTATTAAGCAGCTTGGGTTTGAGAAAAACCAAATGTTTATTTCCAAGTCTTTCAAAACTGCAAGCTGTCATATGACCTTATGTCTATATATATGTGTGTCTACTTAGTATAAAACATCAGGACTCATTTTGAACTAAAAGGTATGTCTTAGTCTGTGAATAATTTGAAATTAAAAGAAGACAAGTGACAGCTAAATCTATGGCAGTGAACTTTAGCAAGAAGCTGTGAAAAGGACCCAGTGTACTGCTGCTTGGTCAAATGGAGGCCACGCAAGTCACTCAGCTCAGAGAAGCAGGTGTGGGGAAATCTGCCCATGCCTTCTCTCTGACATGGTTGTTTTTGGAATATGAAGGTCTTGTCCCTGGGGGACTAGAGGAAAGACAGAGAAGCCACATCCTGTGGCATTTTAGCTGACTGGGAAGCAGGAGCCAGACTTGTTCTTGTTCTCAAGTATTGCAACCTGTTTGGGGAGCCAAAAGGAAGAGAGATCTAGAGAAACAACAGCCAGACTCTCAACCTATCCTCCTGAAATTCAGCAAAGCTTTACCACCACCCTTTCCTTTGGTAACATGACTGGCACATCCTCTTTGCACTGTCTTTGCTGGGAACAAGGACACAAAGCCCACTGCTTGCCTTGTGCTCCAGCCCAAACTATCTGGATGTAAGAAATAGAATACATGTCCCCATCTCTCCCCTTTATTTTTAGCCCTTGTAAGTGATTAATAATGGTGATTTGGGACCTTGGGGAAAAAAAGTTGTCAGAGGAGGGATGGGAGAAAAGAAGGAGGGAAGAAGGAGGCCGTCTGAGCAGTTGACTTTGTTTTTATGGTATTAATTAAAAATAATTAATTTTTAGAAATTAAAAAAGCTGATGTTCTTAGCACTCAAATTTCCAAGAAACCCGTGATATTAGAGAGGCAGTCTGTGCTCATCAGCCTTTGCTTAAAGATTTACTTTGCCTCCATGACTGCCCCTGGCCTAGGCTCTTGGCACCATGATGTCACCGTAAGAAGCCAACACCAGACCCCTTGTAAGAGTGGTGGTCATCAGGCTGGCTTTCCAGCACTGCCCTGGGTTAGCCTTCAGCTACCCTGCTCCCCACTATCACACCAACATGTCCAGAGGGAGCAGGCCAGCTTTTATCTCTAACCTTCTTATTTCCCTGTTGTCTGCACTAGGAACTGTCCTGTATTTGCTCTGTAACTGTAAGAAAGCATCCACTTGGACTTCAAAAGAGTTTAGAAATTGTGGACACAATACACTCTGGAAGAGATGGGAACAACAGCTTTGCATTAAAAAAACAAGCTCATCAGTAACTTGGTATTCCTGTATGGTGGGATATTATCAGTGCTAACTAAGAGTCTTAGACAAGAAGCAAAAATCATTCATTCCCTCCCTTAAAATAGGAGGGCAATTCAGAAGAGTACAATGAAACATCCTGATATACACACAATCCAAGGAGCATCATGGCCCTCTTAAATGGCCATAAGTGGTCAGAAACAGAACGCTATTTTCAGTTTGTGCGACAATGCTCTACGTGTACCTGTCTGCCAGTCATTATTTTCTCCTTCCTCCTGAAGTCTTTTAAATCTGTTTGTTGGTCTTGACAGAAGAAAAAAGGGCTCAAAGATACCAAATTTGCACAAGTTTCATAGAAATAGATGGCTAGTTGAAGAGAGAAACCTTACTTGTATTCCCATAAAAAACAAGGGAGAGGCAGGACCTGAACTCTTCTTAGACATCAGAGAGTTCTGTAAAGGACAAGACCCATTACAGGAGTCCCACGACTAGGTAATTTTTCAAAACAGTGCTTCTCTCTCATTAGGCACTGAAGATTCCACTTGTAAAAGACAGATCCATAGGAGAACAGCTTTGTTGTCACCTCTGCCCAGGCAACTACGAGCTAGATCTCTTATAAACTACAGTCTCACAGTCACACTAAAACAGTGATGCAAGAGTGACTTGCTGAAAGAGCAACTTTTAGAAGTGCTTCAGCATTCAGTTCTTGAGACCAGGTATTTAAATTAGCTGGCAGTCAGAGAAGCATCAAAATAAAGGGCTGGATTTCTTAAACATCTCGGTGCGCCAAGTACGGATAGACTGGTCCTGCAGGTCACGCTTCTGAAACACAAGTCCAGCTGCTTGTAGCATAGGGATCTAGTATTAGGATAGCTGGCCCGGCTCCACTAACAGATGCCCTATTTGGAAATGTCCCCTTTTCCCTTGGGGAGCATCCTTCTAACAGCCTGAGCCAGCCCAAGCCTGCTGAGGCGAGGATGGCTCACAGACAAGTCGCAGACTAAACTCCAGCGAAGCAGCTGCACAGGAGCTGGCAAACAGGGGTCCTATCCAGGGGACACTGCCCAGCACAGCACGCTGTTACAGCGTGTCTTAGTGTCAGCCCTGCTGGACAACTCTGTTCCATCTCTAGGACGATGCACTGAGAGTTTGCCTCAAAGGTAAGCTCAGAACACCCTTTGACTGCAGTGCTGTCATTTCTGGTGCCTCAGAGCCTCCCTTCGCCATATATATGAAGATATCATGACTGGTGGCATTACTGGGACAGCACCAAACCTTCTCGGTAGCCTGACTGGGAAGAAAAGGATGAAGGTGTATCTCTCTCCTATTTTCATTCCAACTTGCCTTCGGTTTGAACCGACACATCCTGCAGAAAAAGAAGCTGATGTTCCACACAGAGGACCAGGGGATGGCTAGGACAGCTTAGCCAGAGAAGTGCAGAGTCTAACAGAAAGGGCTGAGACATGGCTGCACTGCTTGTGCTTTGACAGCAGCCTGTTGTGAGGCCCTGGAAATATTATTTTACCATTCCACCTCCTGTGAACAGCAGGTGATGGTGCATGCCTGTGTGCTGGCACATTTCCAGATTGGACCTGCAGAGCTCCCATTCTACCCTCCACTCCCTTTCACAGAAATCTTTGCAGAAACTCAGCAAAGCAGCCATAAATACTAGCACTTCTTCCCCAGTATGAGTTCAAGCTGGCCTGAGAGGAGAATTTAAAATACAATTTAAAAAGCAAGCAACTTACTTTTAAACACAGACCAGAAAGAGACAAGAGCCAGGCCCCTGGCACAGCTGGGAACTGCACTGAAGTCACTACCAGGTGAGGTCAGCAATTTGTTGTTTCAGTGGAGATGGGGAAGAAAGGGCAACTCTATGCCAAATGCATTCAGGTACGACCTGGGCTGTTGAAGTGATTTCCAGTACCCTCCAGGCTCTAACCCCTCTCCCTCCACACTCATCTCTGCCTGCCTTCCTGCATCTTTTACACCAGTTCTACCATAGTATACAAGGGTTTCTTGTCACCAAGTCCTCCTCTTGCTCTCTTACAATGAAAAACAGCTGTGGCAGGCACATCCCAAACAAAGCCTTACACATTCCTGGGGGAACTGCCTCCGCACCGCCAAAACCCCCAGACTTTATATTTACTACAGAAAATTCAAAACACAACCACTTTTCCTCTTCCAAGATGTAATTTCCTCCCTGACAGGCCTGTCAAATTTAAGATTTCACGTACTATTCTTATCTCAAGTCCCTGCTTCTCCCCTGCCCCACCATTTAGCAAAGCTGACTGCCCTCCAGTACCATGAACATTGCTATAAGTAGCCTCTGTGGAGCAGAATAGCACATTCTTCCTTCTCTGAAAAAGACTGCAGAGTTAGAGATAGGAAAATCACTGTGGCACAACAAGAATCCATCTGAACTGTACTAGACCTTCTTACCAAGTGGACCCATTTAAAAGCAGGCAGATGGTGAACACCTTTCCTCTCTCACCTGTGTTTTACTTTGCATCCTGTTTTCTGGTATTTTTGCCCAGAATCTACCATGGCAAAATTCAGAGGGAAATCCTGGGCTTGGGATATTATAGGTCCAGTTCTGCGAACTGAAGAAGTCTGGGGGATTCAGTTTAGGTTTCAGTACAAAGAAAAGTGATAGGTGACCACTATGAATGGAAGACTAATAAGCGTTTTACCCCTTCAGTCTGGCTGTGAAAACAAGTCTTGAACTGGGCCTGTGCTGGTACAAAAGCAAAACTGATTTTTGCAGATTGCACTCTGAGAAACCTGGGGACAGCACACATTGATCCAAACCACTCCATGAACCCCAGTGAGTTATCATCTGTAATTTTTGCTACTTGCAGAGGAAAAAATAACTATATTCAAGCCGCCGATGTAGCCAAGACATACAGGATGAGTTCAGGCACCAGCAGTGCATGTCAATGTATCCTGCTGTAATATGGTGACTTTGAAGTACTAGAGCGATATCTGAATGAACTAGCGTGAGCAAGATTCAGCTCCAACATCCAGAGTCTGGAAATGGTGAGGGGAGCACAGGGCTGTATATTTGGCAAGATTTGTGCAGCTTTTTGCAGAGAAGGTTTCCTATGCAGGCTGTGCTCACCCCTCAGTCTAGACTGAGCCTTAAAATGTGCTCCTGTGAAGCTGAGGTCTTGTCTGCCTTTTTGTTGCTCAAATTCTCCCCCTATCCAGTCATCTTTGTTACAAGAACAAGCGCAACCTGAGCTGACAACAGCCTCAGTGATGGAGAGAAGGAGTGGTCGCCAGCCAGGGCAAAGCAGTAGCCCAGCACTTTCTTTCCTGACGATTTTTTGCCAGTTATGTGAGCTCCAGGACAGCAATTTAAGTCATCAAAGTTTGTTCCATTATTATACAAACAAGTGAGGGAGAGTCTGAAAGCAAAGCTAAGCAAAAGAAAGTAAAAAAGCAGCCTCATCTCCCACAAGACCTTTACTGAGGGCACTACTTCTTGAAGAGCCAGGATGTATTAAGACTACCTCAAGACTTGCTCTCCTGCAAACGTCTTCAGGCACTAATTTCCATAACACTGGAATTCCTGAGGCTTAGAAAGGCAAGTCTTCTGTCAGCCTGACAGCCAAAGAACAAGCATTCCTGCCTTTTAACTCCTACCTGGTTCTCCTTCTCAGCCCAGCAGCTTTGCTACACAGGCAGCACACTAGATCACGCACCACGGAGCAGTCATTCCCCTGCCACATACTACCCGCCCCAGACGATCAGCATACCACTCAGATATCCCAGGAAGGTCGGTCTCACCAGAGTACCTAGAGGCCATAAGCAGCAAACACCAGCCTTCATGGGACTTCATAGAAGACTCCGCTTTGGCAGGAGGGTTGGACTAGATGACCCACAGAGATCGCTTTGAACACCTAACATTCTGTGATTCTGTGATTTCTGTGACTCACTAAAGCTTGTACCCGCACCTACATTTTTCTTAAGGCTGTCACAGCCTCATCCACAAGCATCTCAAAATTCACCTCCCACCAGGGTTCTCGGTCAATTTACTGCAGTGAGTTGATAAGTCTGTTAGCAGAAGTCCCCAGAGGGATGGTTTGGAAATACTTCCTCCTACCACCCTCCCAACAGATTTTCACAAACTACTGTCAAGCCCTGATACTTTCACTCTTCCAGTAGAAGGGGCTGCATAAAAACATATGACATTTTAGTACCACAGCACATACCTAATTTCTTACCTAATACGAATCTACCAATAAGATGGGATCAGGACAGCCCATTCTGCATTAGCAGGAGATGCTGACTTGACCTCTGGCTAGAGCACTGCTCCAGCCACAGGCGATCTGCCTACTCCAGTGCCTCTGAGCCACCAGGTGGGTGGCCTTAGGGAACGACTGAGTTGGAGATAGTTCCTGGCCAGCAGTTGGCAATCAAAGCCAATCTCAGCAAAATCTGTCAGATGCGTTGGTCAATATTTGGCTCATGATTTCCTGTGTCATACACAACTATATTACTCTTTAATATAGAGGCAGAGCAACTGTATTTTTTTTATGTCTCCCTGCACATATAATCTCCAGCACCCAGCTGTGCTCTCTGGAAGATTCCTTGTAACTTTTCTGAGATCAGATATGTAGAATAAGTAGTAAGAGGAAGAGGAGCAAAACTGTTTCATGATATTTATAGAGACATCTGTACAGCAATTCTTTTTTGCTGAACCAGACCCATAACATTACTGAAACAGAATAATCAGGGACTATAAATGGCTTAGAATAAAGGTTTAGTACGGCAGCATTCTCAGTAATGTGACTGAGGTGAAAGAAGTGATGAGTGAGCAGGCCTGCATAAGGATGATGCGAACACACAGAGGTTACAGAGTGCAGGTGGAGCCATACGCCTGAATTCCACGCACCGGGCGTATGTGTCAAGCAGGTTACTACTACACACAGTAGGGAAGGCAAAATCCTTTCTAAATTATGTGCTGTCCCTTCCCACAGGCAATTACATCAGCAGCTGAAATGTCTGTGATATTAATTTGTGCTGGAAACTGCTACATCTCACCTCTTCTTTTCAACAGGAGATTTGTGGGGTTGCAGAAAGGCAGGAGCAGCTGCCGCTCTATTTTGGCAGGAAAGCAGTTTTAGAATGGCTCAAGGAATAGTCCAGACAGAAAAATAAATTGCAAAGGTTTGGTGTCTTCAAACTGTAATCATAGTAGGCTTCTTGATCTTTTATTACCCTCATAAATTAACCACTGTGCAACCTCTTTCCTAAAGCCTTAGAAAATCCCACAAAATACATTTGTCATGTTCTTCCAACAACAGCCTATGAATTAGGGCTTGTCCAGGCACAGAACGGAAGCACTTCAGTCCTCCAGAGCAGCATTAAATCTGCAGGTCACTTCGGTCCAACCATAAACCTGCAGAGCATTTGGGCCAGATCCTGCAGTTTTGCTGGTTTTGAAAAATGCATTTATTACATACATGCAAGTACGGGTGAACAATAAAACACAGAGGAGGAATAGGAGAGACCAACCATTTCCAGAAAGGAAAGAGGAAAAAGAGAAAAGGCTGTTATGTTTCTCTGAGTGACAGCTACGCTGCTTTGTTCAGCTGCAAGAACTCCCTTCTACTAAGTGCTAGAGGTTATTTCATCACAACCACTGTCATTAAATCAGGTCATGTTTGGAAGAGATGTAAGAGATCATGATGACCTGTGTTTGGGATATTTTGCAGCTGTAATAGTCTTAGATCATCTAGTTTTATAACTTAATGCGTACAGGTGCTCACACACATGCAATAACTGCAGCAGAATGTGTTAATCCTTGGGCCAGCACACAGGGGCAGTCCTCAGCATACAGCAGTACCCTGGAAAGCTTGCAGAGAAGCTGGAGAACCCAAACTAGGTCCACCAAGAAGTTTGCCCTCCATCTTCCTCTAGTGGCACAGTGTAACATAGGGACACCAAGGCTGAGGTGTCAGGTGTACCAGGAGGCAGATTATCATTAGACTGTCCAAATCTTACAGCCAACTGCTGGAACCCAACAGCTCAGGTGCCAAGGTGGCAGTCACTGGCTCTTGGTAGTTAATCCTTGCAAACAAGGATTTAAGCAATTTATTCAAATCAAATTTCGCTATTACCTCCTCCCCAGGTTTTCAAGAAATCATAAATTTCCACTGATTTTTTCTTTCTAATTGTCTTTAGGGTCACATTTCCCAGCACATCTACTCATCCTTAAACTTTCAGATGAAAGCTTTGACCCTTACGTGATCATCTTATTTGTGTAGCTGGATAGAACTGTTAAGGTGAAATACCACATCCAATGCAAGAATTGGCAGACTAATTTGGCCAGGGCCCAGCACTTAATATTTACTTTCTCCTGTGGAACCAGCAATCGATGTCTGCATCATGAAAAGCAAAGTTCAGTGAAGAAAAGTGTGAGGGGACACCCTAAAGAGGGAGAGGGAAAATAATAAATCAAACACACCTATTCCAAAAGGAGACTGACTAGGCAAGGCATTGAAGAAAAGGGGCAGGACTTGGACTAAACACAAACTAAATGAGAGCCAGGAGTGTAGACCAATTGCCATAATTTGTCTAGAGAAGGTCAATCTTATTATAGGACTTTATGAGGGATATATATTTGGTACCAGGAAAAAAAAAACATACTGCCACTGGTCTATGCAAACATGAATGATATGGAGAACACTTGCTACTTCTCACAATGCAAGAGCTAATGCGGGATAAGGGAGGGTGGGAGCAGTGGTTAAATTGCCAGGCAAACACATCTGAGACAAGCTGTGGGAAATATGTTTTTTGTGTGGATAGCACATAAATTGAGGAACTCGATGCCACCAGATGCTTTGAAGATTAACCATGAAATTTGTCTAACCTCTTTTTCAGCCAACTGAATTAGTCCGTCAGGGTCTATTAAATGTGATGATATAGATGTAACCTCCAGTTCAGGAAGTTTTTAAATCACTGATTGCTGAAAGTTGAGAGTGTCTTGTGGAGTAAGCATACCCCAATTTTCATATTTTCCCTATTCATTACTGACCATACGAGACACCTGACACTGGGCTGAACTGTTTTGTATGAGTTGGTATTAACATGTTTTTCTACAATTACAGATCACTACCTTAGCAGATTTTTAACCTTTTCCAATTTTCTCACACCAAAAATGTGATCTAGTTAAAGGAAAATGAATAATATTGATAGTTTGGGAATTATGATAAAGAAAAATGTTAGAAAGAACACATTTGTTTTGCCTCACAGGAAGAAAAAATGAGGAATGTATGGCAAAACACCTTAAATACATAAACTAATTAAACTAAAGAACGTTGTTCAAATTGTTCTCCATCTGGAAAAGAATATAAAAGGCTAAACTTATTATATGATTTCAGTTAATCATTGCAATAAAAATTCATAGTTATGAAGTTAGTTAAGCATTATAGTAGACAGGTGAGATGATTGTAAAATCCTCTTTATGTAGGATCTTCAGGAACAGATATAGACAAGTCATTGTCAAGACGTCTAGGTATGCTTAATGCTACCTCTGTTCATAGGAAGAATTGTACGATTTTATCTTCTCCAGTCTTCATGTCTAGGACTCCCATGGATTCAAGATGCCAAGAACAAAATTAGTGAAGACTAAAGAACACAAAGTGCAGACCAAGCAATAGGCAAGGGGAGACAGAGTTGCCCCTAGAAAATGGTAAATTTGACCAAGTTGGTATTTCTAAAGCCTTGTGAGAATATTCAAAACAAATGTTATAGCCCATTTTGGAAAGACTCAGTAGCAAGAGAAGAGGGAAAGGTACATTTGATGATAAGCTGCTCTGGAAAAAGCAGAATTGATATAACTCTTTCCAGTGATGTTCCATGTTCACTGCGAGACCTCTGCAGTTAAAAATCCTGCAGCCCCCCTGTTTCATACCCACCAGGCAAAAAAACCAATGCTTTGCTGCTAGTCAAGAGCTATGTGTAGGCTGACCAGCTGCCTAACATATGTACTAGCTGGCCAGCCCACATCGTGCTGGTTTGACAGAACAGATACTGGGAGAGAGTCACAGCTGAGTTCTGCTGGTCTCTTCCCCAGTTAGGGCACGAGTCTGTGCTCCTCTCTTCTGTCTACCCAGGGGTTTCATTGAATTTATAGGCACTTTACTATTGTGACGGCAGGCCACCTGCCTAATTTGTCATCAGTGGACACCATAGGCATCATAGGAAATTATTGACGTAGCAACTGGTTCACATACTGGTTTCAGTGGGACATGTCTTTCCTCTAGCCTGTTGATTGGAAGATTAAGGGGTGATTTGACAAGAGTTTAGATGCACTACATTTCAAAATAGAGGGCCTTCCATTACCACCAAGAAAGATGTGATAAGATCAAGTGGTCACATACTAAAATCCTGACTAGCAATGGAGTACACATTTTTAACCCTGTCCTAGGACATTTCAGGTCATTTCTCCCCTTGCTCTCACTGCAAATCACCTTCGAGGAAGAGTGCACCAGACTCATCTGGGCATTCTCTCCCTGTCCTCCAGCAGCCTCCAGTCGCCAGCATCAGGAATGGCTTGTTTCTGGCACATGTCGCTTCTGCACATTGGCAACCATGGTGCTTGTAGCTACGGATCTATTAGCTACAATTAAACAGCAGGTGCTGCCTTGGGAATTGGCTGCTATAACCTGTTGTAGTAAAATGGTGAAAACACAAGTTGAGTCATGTGGTGCAGAGACCATGGGTTACAGGACAGCAGATTAAATTATGGAATGATCTTCAGTAGGTGCAATAACACAGCTGGGTTAAGTTTCAGGGCTTGATCCAGAGTACAAAACACTGAATTAAGTCTAAATTACCTCCAGCAGCACTAGACCAGACCAGTAGCATTTGCAATCTTAAGAGTATGGATGCTCTCACTAAAAATCAGTGTTTCACACTGCCTGAGGTCATGGCAAGAGACAACCCCACAAAAACTGTGCGTATGACAGGCAAAGTACAGGGGTAAAACAGACAGACAAGCAAGCAAGCAAGAAACCTTGTCACATCTGCTCTCTCTGCAAAACTGGTCTGCTCTACATGGATTCCTACTCATTCAGAAAGGAAGATCGCAAAAATTGCCAGCATGCACCCTGGGCAATAATGCTCTAACGTCTTACAACAAAGCCAAACGGTAGGCAGCTATAGTCACCAACTGCTGCAAACATGGCCCCTCTCACCACTGCTGCACTTGCTTCAAAACTGTATCATCCTCTGCCTCCTCACTGAGCGCAGGAAGGATGTGGTTCACCAAGAATCATTTTCCAAATTCATCCCAATTGCTCAATTAATTATCCTTTAGCTTTGACATGAGGAACCAGTTTCTACCTTCTGCAGCAGGTCTATTTTTAGTGAAGCATCAATTTTCTCTGCTTTGTTATCCCTTACTCACTGTTAGTTCTTCCCACACAACAAATCTGGCATTGATTGCTTGTGGTAGACAAATATTTGTGGCTTAGGCTAATAAAGAGGCAAGAAGAAGGGTGTAGAGAAAAGAAGTCTTAACCAGAAAGAGCACCACTGTAAATCAGAATTCACATGGAGAAATCCAGTAGATTCCAACAGAAAGAAGAGAAAGAAAAAAAATTTATTCCATCATCAGTATTTAATCTTTGCAACTTACTTCATAACCACATAACGTAAATCTTCATTGAGACTACCTGAGCTGGGCAAGGTAAAACAAAGCAGCAAGACCTTTGACCTGCATGCACTACAATAGTGAAGGGCAAAATATACTGAAAATTATAAAACTAGTTGGAAACTTAGTCTAAAACCTTATGTTTCTGAGCTTCAGCCTGCTTTATACAAGCCCATCCACATCACTAGCTCTTTTTTGTGAGCTGCGTTATAAGTTTAAGAGCCTTGGAGCACCTTGAGCTTGCCAACATCCTTAAACCCCAGCCTGTGAGAATCAAGGGGCCTCTCAAAATTATGCAAGCCAAAGAAAGCCTGAAACTTAATGATAGTAGCTTATTGGACTCAGGACAGCAAGGAGCAGACTCAGGTCTGGCTGAAAATGTCGTTAATGCTATAGGTCCTGTTACAGGCTGAGGAACTCACAGCAGAATGGGAGGCAAATACAGAGGTGCTGGGAACAGCTGAAGGGACAAAACAGGAGTGCAAACTATTCATAAACTGCTTATCGCTGTGCACATACATACCTACCACTTATATTTCTCAGTCATGATTTTGATCCATACTAAACCTGGATGTAATCTCCAGCCACAATGTGTGCGTGAAAGGAAAATAATCCTCATTTGATCTGGAAATCTCGTATTCTCAACTCCAACTGCTGCTTTGGGACTGCTGAAAGAAACAACGCCTCCCAGCCAGGCCAGGTGTTTAAATAGCTTGGACTGAAATTCACTGCCCTGAGCTACAGTTTTACACAGTTGCTAAACCTGGGCATTAGCCAGTGCTTAGACTATTAGCCATTCCAATAACTCCATCAGCATTTTTGTCATCATCTTCTGCAAAACATAGGAGCTTGAACCAGACAGATGAACAATAGAAACTAAATATCAGAGATGCCTGTGATCAGTCCAAATACACAAGCTGTCTACAGCTATGAGTGAGTCCATCCTTTCCAATATAAAGGAGAGAGGGAAGGTAAACCCTGCGGCAAGACACCCATCTTAGCAATAGGCTCCAAAAGAGTTTTCAGGAAAGGAGCACAGCTTGGGAGGCAAATTAGCAACTCATCACATCTTCCAGGACTGCTGTCAGTAGCTAGGAGGAGCAGGAATAGAAGGTTATTAGGTTCCACCTAGAAGTCTGCCCTTAAGCCCCAGGCCAAACGCTGCTGCCTACCATCCACTCCCCTAGCTGCGGCCAAACCCACTTGCTGCGCCCTTGCCAGCTCTGTGCAAGGTTCACGGGCACTGATGGAGCCCTCTCCCACCATCGTCCTCTCTGTATCATCAAACAAAAAACCCCAAGATAATACTGGCACATTTTTCTTCTGGACTCCCATGTTCCCAAGCCAGTAAACATCAATTCAGCAGGTTTTTTTGTTATTGTTCACTTAAGCAGAGAAAAACTGACCCTTGTAGGATTCTGCAAAGAAGAGCTGAACCTAATGGAAAGACTAGAAAACTGTTTTGTGGAGCTCACAATGTCCCATATAAAGGACGAGCAAACCTTCACAGTACAGAGGGATGATATGCTGAGATTGCTCAGAAGCCTTCTTGAGTTTTCATAGAATGGTAAGGTTTGGAAGGGACCTTAAAGATCATCTGGTTCCAACCCCCCTGCCATGAGCAGGGACATCTTCTACTAGACCAGGTTGCTCAGAGCTCCATCCAATCTTGGGTATGTCATCAGCTCCTCTTAGGTCCTATTTTTTCCCATTTGTTAAACAGGGGTAGCAAAATATTTCAATTCTCCACATCCCTTTTGTCTGTCCAGATTGTATAGCCTGCAGTTCAGGTCTAGTTGCGGCCTCAGTTAAGACTTGAAGAGGCCATGGGTTCACAGTAAAGCTGAATTTAACCCAAGCTGCTTAAGACACCTAGGGACGCAAACAGAGATCCCTTCCCATGTTGACTTGCATTTATCTTGTTCCCAAGGACCAGCACCTATGCAGAGCTCCTGCTGCAGTACCATCCATTCCCACTGTGCAATCACTCCCAGGAGAAGGCTAACTTTCTGGAAATGCTCTCCCCACCATCTCAGCAGGCCAGAGGCTTTAGTTTTTGCTTCCTCCACAGGCACCACACCTAAAATGTAAATTACATTCCAGAAGGTGGGGGATTTGCTGTTCCCCCCCACCCCATTTTAACCTTTTGTTAGGGTGTGGAAAGTGAATAATCCCAACTGAGCATTCCTCACCTAACAAATTTATAGTTGGCTGCTTAATTAGGAATTTAATAAATGTGACTTAATTATCTCTTAACAAGATTGCTTTATTAATGTCCATGGCCATAGCCCTTTAGGGCTCTTGATCTTGTCAGATCTCAAAAGCTAGGCTGAGTCAACATTTGAATAAACAGCTGCCAGTAAAATTCCTTGTGCTGCCAGAGATGGCATTTGAACTTTACTAGATGATTTCCTTCCCAGGTTGAGCTCTGTACCTTTGCACAGTGCCAGCTAAAGCTTTGCTCTCAGAGGTTCCTTTTCTGCATGAGATGCAAAGTGGAGAACAGACCACTTTTGACACAGCTCACAGCAGGCAAAGTCTCAGAAGTCTTAATGTCCAGGCCATACTCCAGCTGGAGTAACTATAGTTCCTGTTACTTCAGTTTTCACCAGGAATCTGTTTTCTTCACTTCTGAAGAGCTGTTGTGCAATGCTACCAGATACTGTTAAGACCTGTCAACATTATAGACTTCTGGCATCTTCTTAGGTACCTGAAGTACCTATAAAATGCTCCTTGGCCATCTAGCACTCATTAGTATTAATATTAGAACAAAAGCACGTATGGACAGCTCTCATTTCTATTCTCAAGCGGCTTTTTTCATTTGTAAACAACTTAATTAAACTTTAACCTTTTCAGATGGAATTCTGTCCTTCAGGTTTCTGTCTAGTATTTTTGGAAAGTTTGGTTCAGCTGATTTTTAGTTTTAAAGCAGTGAGTAGGTAGGGAAAAATACAACTGTTGTCATGATTTAAAAGTTAAAATAAATATTCTGTCACCTTGTCTTGAGCAATCCCGCACTTCGCCAAGAAAAGAGAACTTTTAAAGTTGGCTCAGACATGCATTTGTTAGTTTTCTAGTGAAAATACATCTCATATTAGCTGGATCACATCAATGCTTACTGAGCTAACCTACCCAGAATTCGCTATTTCAAATCCAGAAAACTAATCCAGAGATGAATCTCTTAGACAATAACCACTCAATAGCAACAATGGCGATAGAGGTCATGGCCCTTGAATGCTAGAAAAGACATTTTGCAGAGGCCTGTTCTTCAGGTCCAAGAAGGGTGGTTTAAAGGAAAAGTTGCATCCAGCATCCAAAGAGAGGAAGATGCTGGATAACAGCCTGTTCCTGATTTTTTTTTTTTGTTGAAAAAGTAAACAAGAAAGCAACACCTGTTAATTCAGTACCAAGCAGAGCAGCAGAAATAGCTGAATCAGTACCACAGGAGACACAGCAACCCTTAGGAAATAAATGCGTGATGAAGTGACACCTCAAGTGGGGTCTATCGCTGGCAGAACAGCAGCATGAAGCCACAGGTTCAACACAAGACTCTTATCCAGCTAGCAGGAGAGTAGATATTAGACAACGAAAAGTCCTTTTTTTTCCCCACGGCTACCCACATCCCAGACAAGGCTAGAAATAGATTTTTATGAAAATCCATGTATTTTAGGACCTTGTACTCAGCAGACCGTCTCTGGTCCTTTCAAGGCATGCTGAGCCTTGGTACCACGTTCTCTCTCCTGTGATTTGAAATATCCAATGTTTCTTACATGCAAAACAACTGCAGCCCTGAACACATTTTCTCCTGGCCTGCCATGAAATGAAAGCGTGTTTTCTGGCAGGCAATTTGTTGCTCTTCCAAACTGCCCTAAGCAGCCTGTTCAGTGTTACAGCCAACATTGACTGCTGTGGTGCAGCACGCTGAACAAACATCCTGGAACAGTTTTATTTGGAGCTGACATCTCTGATGGTGGGTGAGTTGATGCCTCGTGGAAAGCTTCAAAGCAGAACTGACACTACCACTAGAGCAGGACAGCTTCCGTTTTCTTCCCCCCTTATCACAGATTCTTTGCATTGTCAGAGATGGGGTGGGAAGCAGTAAACCGGAAACCAGAGGCCCAGGGACTTCTCTTGACTTCATCACTCTTCTCCTCTACCTCCCTAAGTTAGCAGCCACTTCTCTGCATTCGTTCTCTTTTCTACCCCAAAGATGTCTAGTCTGTATAGGTCATAAGCTCTTCAAGCCATGGGCAGCATCTCGATATATGTATGCTTCCAGCCTAATGCAAGGGGGAGCATGACTAAAATATTTTAAATAACTAAATATCAACTAATAAAAGCCATATTGTGTAGGAAGGACTGGTCAGCTTCTATTCTTTTTATGCACTTGAAGGCTAAATGCTTTGTAGTGCGTTCCTGTGTCAGCTACTCCAGATAGATGCTGCAACATTAAGGAAGCATCTCTTGCTCTTCTGTCCCAAGATCTAAAAGTACCTCTGGCCTTTTGGTGACAGCCACAGAAGGATGGAGAATGGATCCCACCAGTAAGGCACTCCAGAGCATGAGCAGCAAGGTTGGCTCTTGTCACTTGAATTCAATTGTCACCCATTTCCAGGTACCTGCATTACAGGAAACTGTCAGTGCCACTAACACAAGATGTTAGAAGACTACAGAGCCTAAGTGACCCTCTGGCCTTGGCTCCAACCCCACCAAGCCAATGGGTCATCTCCTCTGGCTTCAAGTGGCCTGCATTCTCTACAGCAGCTGTATCATGACACATGGCACAGCTTACTAGTGACATTTTCAGGTACACCTAAACCTCATACTTCAGGGCTGGAGAGAAACAGACTCAGAGGTGTGGAAGAGACATCTGACACACGCACTTTTTTACATGCGAGGTCTTGCATTTTCCTTTGAAAAGAGCAGTAACATCTGTGTTGGCAATGGGTGAAGTATATATACTTCAAAGCTGTTGTGAGATTACAGTTCCCAGGCCAACACATGCACACACAAATGCACACATGTTGCGGGGTCAGAAGGAGCAACCACAGTGAGTATCCACACACCCGACTAGTGAGATGAGGCAGTCTCACTTTGCTGCCGCAGTGCTCTCTCCCTAGTGAGAGGCAAGCAGAAACAGCTTTAAAGCTAATGTAGGACAAGGTAATGAAGCAAATCTTTACACAGTCCTGTGGCCAGAAACTGGCTCCGTGACCCTGCTACACGGATCAGCAAAGCCCAGTATTTTCAGCTAGCAACTCAAGACAACAGGGTAACAACATATCTTCAGCGCTAACATCAGGTTCCTCAAAGAATGCTTTTGTTCTGGTTTTTAATTCCTTCTGCAGACAGCTCTGTACAAATGCATGCAGAGGTGTATTTCTCTGTCATCTGGCCAGCAATCATGTACACCCAGAAGCATGAAGACTAATAGCCCAGTCCAGGTAAGAAAGCACTGTTCTTCACGGGAATGCCTCATCTTTCTTTTCCTTTAGCATGCACACAGTTCTCTCCAGCTCATCTGATTTCTTCCATTATTCATTACCTCTTCACAGAAGAGTTCTCAGGTCATCACATTCATCCCCAGGATTTTTCCTGCACTACATTAACTTGCAAGGTTTTGAACTGCTGTAGTGCTGCTACTCCTTCCCTTGGGAGATCATTACAGTCTGACAGCTCTCACTAACATTTTCTAGAATTCCCCACTGGCTAACGAAACTGCAGACATTCAAAGAAAAGAACACTCTACCAAGCCCCACACATGCTGATTGCAGAACCACGGCTCACAGCTGGAAAAAAACCCCACACGGGTTGTCCCAGTGCAATCCATGTGCATCTGCTGCGCACGTGGAGACCTCCATCCCTTTCAGCCGCTGCTCCCCTTCCTGCTTGGGTTCACATGCATGTGGCTTTCAACTGGTGAGATCATGTTTTGAAGCAGCTCTATGTTTGGCTACAAACAGACCCCAGGGCTCCGTGGGATCCAGGAGAGGCACGGAGATCATGTTAATAAGGCTTACCATTTCCTTCACAATAGGATGCTTACTGCATGTCACAAACTGCTGGGGGACAAGATTGCTGTCTTCTGCAGAAGAGTCTCTCTACTTGGCCTTGCAGATTGAAGTAGAAAGGAAAGTACAAAACTTTCCACAGAAATTCGCGAGGCAGTTCTGCACCACAAGAACCTGCCTGACCCTCTGTGAGATGCTGGAGACTTCAACTCCAGCTGGGGGCTGGGCCTTGGGGAAAGCTCCAGTGAAAACTGACCCAGTCCAGGGTGCTATTTCCAGAGAAACTATTTTTTTCTAAATACTGAATACATGTAGGAATATGTAAAAATAAACTAAAAAAATCGCCTTCAGCTCTTACAACTTCCTTGCAATACCCTTTAACACAGCAAGCAGCAGAATGAGGTAGAAGAGTTGGCTTTTATCCTACCGATCAGACAGCCTTTCTGCCTGGAACCTGTAGACATTGGCTTGTAGCACACAGCGCTGCTGCTGATTTCTCGCTGTTGGGAATATTCACCAGGATGCATACAGAAGGAATCAATTTACCGTCTTCTACCAGCAACAGGTCCCTGTAACTGAGCTGGTCAGAGGTACACAGCACATTCATCCAGAGCATGCTTCTCTCCCATTTACCTTGTGAGCCTGAATAGCCATATGAGCACATACCTACATAACAGGCTTTACCTCGTTCTGGTTAATGTCATCAGCAAGGATTTCAGCTGCTCCCCAACAGTGTTGCTTTGTGCACTGATATCAGCAAAGCTTCCTCCCTGAGCAATCTCTCTTTTCCAGCACTTTACAGGCTCATCTTCTTGCTGGTAACACCTGGATCACACAAGGTAGCACACCATAACAAGGATATCCTTGTTATTGCCTGATGCCACAAAGGTGCAGGACCAGCTGGCAGACACTGTGCACCTCCTCATTCCCCTAATGCAGTAAAAGGTGTCTCGGTTTCCCAAGAGAATGGGAATCTTCTGCAAAATTGCTCAGAAGCATGTTACGGGGTGGGGGGTGGCTGGGCACATGTGAGAAATGACAACTTAACTCTGGGATTTTATGTCCCTGCTTAGATACTTTTCAAAACTCTCACCTTCTAATCTGCAGCAGTGGCTGAAATCTCAAGACCTTAGAGCAGAGTTTATGATAAATCTAACTCCAGAATTTGGTTAAATCTTGACTTTTTTTTTTTTAAAGTAGCCATGAATAGTCACTTCCAAATGTGAACATTTTCAAGCTGAATAAATTCCTCCTCTTTTCTTCTCCAATCCTCAGTATTATAAGCATTATGTGGGAAGATTTAACAGTGTTTACACGTGCAAGCTTGGGGTCTACAATTTCATCTGCATGCAGTAAAGTGCAGAAACCATTTACACAAGTCCATGACCCTCAAACCAGTGTAATTGGCTTCACCTGTCCCAGCTTGAAGGGGTTAAAATATTTAGCCACTTTCCATGAAGACAAGTTATTTGTTTGCTTTTTGAAGCAGATTGTACAACGCTGTCCAAACAGCTTTAGTCTTTTTAATTGGGACCAGCAGGATGTTGGGCAAGTTCTGCGTGCCAGCAAAGGACCTCTCCTTCAAACATACTTTGTAATTCAGACAGCAAAGGCACGTGTTGCACATCACCCAGAGCTAACCATGAAGCCCCAGATCAGGCAGAGACTTTTTCCGCCCCCCCCCCCATCTCTTTGGGGTTTCCCTGCCAGAGGGAGCCTGAACAGGCAAGCTCCAGAAGAGCGGCCCCGCAGCACAACCTGCTGGCATCTCTCAGGCAAGGCAGGACTGCTCTAAAGACATTATCCAGCCTAGCAGCAGCACAGAAAGACAAGGTTCAAGGTCTAAGTCCAAGGGCATGAAATTACAAGGAAGTCGACCTGAAATGCTGCAGAGCTAAGACCAGCTTTGCCCACAATAACTAGATATCTAGCAAGACCAAAAAGTGAAAGCAGAGTCCTAATCCTGAACTACTTAGGCCTTCTAGCAGATAGGAATCATTACAGGCCTAGCCTTTGCTGTTGTTTAGTCTGGTTTCTTCCAGAAATGCACAAACTTACTAGCCCATACTTTGTGCAAGGTGACTGCATTTGCTTTTGAACCCACAGGCCAACTTCAGCCAAGTGCAACAAAGGTAATTTTCAAAAGACTTAGAGGCCATGGAAAGGAGACAAATAGAGTTGCTCTGGTCAGGGGAGATTTTGCAATATGAACTTGCCTTTACCATATACTAGAGCACCCACAGTAGAAACAGCCCTTAGAAATGCTTAAGTAGGGCAGGGCTCAGGTTTGCTGTTTTGATGCCAGAAATGAGCTGTCACTGGACAAATCCAGAGGAACCAACTCCACAGTACCTCTGTTTCCAGAGCTCCCTGCATGTTTTCCAGCTACACGCACTAGCTGTTTTAAAGGTCGTGCTTAAGAGTTCTGCGTATGCTCCCCGATTCTCTGGACACCACATGGTATATTGCCAACTCACATTTGCAGTCAAAAAGTTCTTAATTCCTATTATTCCTTTAAATGTTTTAATATTCCATTATTTCCTTTCTTCTCTGCTGTCTAAGACAACATACTTCTAATATAGGCAATTAAATAAGTGGGAGGTGGCATTCAGAATTAATCTAATCTAAATTTAATTCCAGGATGTTCCTGTGTTTTATTGAGAAAGAGGCCCTGCAACAGGTTGCAACTCAATGTGCGTCAGACATGTTATGCATCACAGCAGTGGAATGTTGTTTTCGGCAGTCCATTGGCAGGTGTCTTCCGGATAACTTGGTAGGACCCCGGCTATTGTTACATTGTGAATTCTGCAAGCAAACTTTCAAAGGTGTTGCATTTCCTCATCTAATATACTCACTATTAACTACTGTAACACTACACCACAAAATGCCATAGATTTACCACCATTTGTGGCCTCAACAGCAAAACAAGCAAAGCCCAAACAGAAACAATGGGTTGGAATTAGAAACACCAAGTGAACTTTTGCTGCTGGTGACCTCCAACACAAAAAGGGCCAGCAGGGAAGAAATCCTAATTGCTTTGGACTTGAGTATCAAGCCGTCGCTACAGAAGAGCCCTTTGGTGGACCGCATGTGCAATCCACTTTCTACAGTCCCACTGCTCTCCTTCATTGCTTACGAGTAGCTAGATGCAAAATGGAACGAGTTGCCAAATCTTTACAATTGGGTTTCAAAGTATAAGCTAGAAAACACACCTTGACTTTCAGAGGCCAGGCTCCAGTCCAGTGTTTTTATTTTTTTATGCCTGAACTGAGCTAGTATGAGACAAAACCACTGGGATGCAAAGAAAGACCTACTTGACATTTCGCCACCTGGCACAGTACTTTAAGCACCACTGCAATAGGACAAGGCGTAATGGTTTTAAACTGAAAGAGGATAGATCCAGACTAGATGCAATGAAGAAGTTTTTTACAATGAGGGTGGTGAAACACTGGAAGACATTGCCTAGAGAGGTGTTAGATGTCCTGTCCTTGCAGACATTCAAGGCCAGGTTAGACGGGGCTCTGAGCAATCTGATCTAGTTGAAGATGTGTCTGCTTATTGCAGGGTGGTTGGACAAGATGACCTTTAAAAGTCCCTTCCAACCCAAACTATCCTATGATTCTATGGTAAGCATGAAGATCTCCACCTTGTGTGCAGAAATGCACTGAGGTAAGACTCGCTTTGGTATTCAGCCTTACTCTAAATGTGCCAGTATCTGAAGAGGAGACCTGGACGTAAACATACCAGGGCTGTAGAAACTGCAACAAGCTTCTGATGAGTGCTCAGCTTTCCTGTACGAGCCTGATAAGAAGCCACAAAGATTTTTATGGTGGTGACTTCTTTTAGCCATGATGTAGTTGTAATATTCTCACTGTGTCCATGAGAAACTCCTTAAAACTCTTGCAAACAGAGCTGTAACCCAATTCCAACTCCTGTAATTATATCATACCCACTTCAATTATTCCCCAAAGGGTTTTGTTTTTAATAAACCAACCTTAGAAAGTATCTGGTTTTAGAAAAGAAAACTCTGACAGTTTTAAGTAATGCCCTTTTCCTCCCCCTTCCCTTCTTACTCCCTCCAAGAAATCAGTAAAGGAGCCTAATATCTCAAGGAAGAAAATAAAAAACAATGCAACTGCACAAGCTTCCACTCCACAGAATGTGATGTCCAACTTTGGGTCTATAAAGACATCTACAGAGACCAAAAGAAACAAGGCCACAGTTAGTGCAAAGTTTATACCAAAACTTCCCCATTTCCAGAATAAGGAATTACAAGTCTGACGATCACAGTTTGCCTTTGTGGAAATGGCTCAGGCAACTTAAAAAGAAAAAATGTACTGCAGAGCACTAGCAGAACAGCTGCAACACTGACCTTTTATGCAAGAAGGCACTTCCTTCAGGAATTCACTTAAAAAGGCAGGGATAAACTACAAGGAAGAGCACTACTGCCTGGACTCACCCTATCAAAATGCAAGCACTTATCTGAGATACCTAAACCAGGAGAAAAGGAAGTGAGCTGAATCTGAGGTAACACCCATCTCCTTACCTGGGAGACAGCACAGAGTTGAGGAGACAGCTATTGTCTCAGTATCTGAAGTAGAACTGGAAGACCACATGCTTAGGTGTGAGGTTAGTGACCTACCTGCAATTAAGGTGAAATCTGAGATTCCAGTGTAAAGATATGTCTCTGGACTTTGTGGTTGTAGAGCAGCATCTGCCTGATATCTGCTAACAGCTCAGAAGAGTTGCACTGAGAGGTGAACAGTCCCAAGATCTCAACAGGGTGCAACTCCCCAGCTACACTGTGTGGGATGTACCAAGCATCTTGCTGCATAAATACTGCACAAGGGTGGCTCCTGGAAGGTGGCAGAAATCAGGGTTCAGTTCCCTTCTGTTGAGGAGAAACCAATTAAAAATAACCTTATAACACAACAAAATTCAGTCTCTCAAGCTCCCCCCCACCCCACTTCAGGAAACATCATGTTAATTTTATGGCTTATACTTCAAGTCTTCCAAGGTGGAAGACTCCCAAAACCACACTACCCTTTTACTGTGAGAGATGCTCTAATCTACTAGCACGCAGATGTGGTCCATGCAAAAGCACTGCAAAATGCAACCTCACGCTAACAACCAAGTCATCTCACTTCCAAAACAATCTGTTTCCTCTCCTCAACATATTCTACTTGCTGAAATTTTCTCCTCAAAATTTGTACTGGGTAAGATTCAGTAAACTACCTTCCGCCCACTTCTTTCAAATAACCCCTTGCCTCTGCTGCTGCTTGTGTTATTTGCAGCAGTTTTCATAGCACTTTCAGCTTGATGAACAAGAAATCTACAAAGCAAGCTCTTCCAGGGTAAAAACTTCCTCCAAATTCTAAACAGCCCAAGAATTTGGATAAATAACCAAACCAAAACCCAGTAGCTTGAATTCTGAGGTTAATAGATATTAGATAATAGATATTAGCCTCAAGATTACACACAAGTAGGATTACAGAAAAGCCAACTAATTCAAAGTGAGACACAAGCTATCATTCTAGTTAAAAAAAAAAATACAATGCACCTTGATCCAGCATTTTGTTATTGGTATGTATGTGTCATTCAAATGATTCAGTAATCACTGAAGAATACTTGCCAAAAATCAAGTGTTTTCTACTCTCTCTCTCAGCTGCAGATCTTAAAAGGTGAGCTGCAATTGCACATGCAATAAGGTTTCTAAATTACTAGCAACTTTGAGCTGGTCCCAAACGCAAAACAAAAACCAAAACAGAGCCTGATGCTCTACGCATGAAAGATAACAAGCAGTGAATGTGCCTGCGTACCTGAGAGACTGGCAGCATACTGCTCTGAAATTACACAAGCAGTACCCTGGCATACCATCAGCATCTTCTGTGACATGTCCATACTTCCAGTGAGGTCTTCAAAGCCTCCATACTTGAAATACTGAAGTAGAGCTAATTTGCTTAAGCTCCAAAAGCCCACTTGCCTGCTTCTGAACTGACAGGGACAGGAATAAAAACAAAAATGCAACAAGATATGCCCTTCCAGGGCCCCATTTATTAAGTGAATAAAAAAATAAGATAATTTAAGTGCATAGGCACAGTAATCCGCTCCATGGTGAAAAGACCTCAGGTTAACAGTAAACAGAGTTTACAACACCTTGTAAACAGATCGCTTTACAAGCAGGAAGAATACTGAAACATGACACACATTGGATTAAAAGATCCCTGGTGCAGCAATACTCCACACTTCTCATCTGGTGATTTCAGAGCACTTCGCCAAAGGCGAGAGCATCCTTTGGTCTGTTTTCATAGAAGCACACGTGAAACGAACAAAACACAAGGAACTTGCACTGTAAACAGCTGAAAAAGCGCCACAGCATTTTTTGAGGATGATGGCTTACCCCTTGTTAGGTTTGTTTTGCAATGAAAAATAATGGCCAAAGCTATTGTGCATTATGGAACTTTTAAAAATTACTTTTTTTTTTTTTTGGGCAATCTGTTGCCCAGTTGAAAAGATTTTTTTTTTTTTAATACAGTACATGGCATTTCTCCTCAATTGCACCAGAAGTAAATTTGGAAGCACTTTCAGTTTGTGTTATAGGCAAATAGAAATGAAAAACAAGTCAGGCAGGCTTTTAACATCCTTTCCATCTCTCTGCCCACTATTTTATCCCCACCCTTTCACATCTCCGATTCCACATACATTCCATTGATCAGATAATCCACTTGCGTGTAATCCTTCTTCTTGTAGCTCTCATAGGCTTGCATAAGGAAGAGAACTATAACAGCTATGAAAAAAACCATACCAACTAAAAGCACTGCAAGAAGTGAACTTCTGTCCACTAAGTACTGAGTCAGGGGCTCTGCAGCAATGAGAAGATACTCATTGTCCATATCCTGAGTTTTTGCAAGGCCCAAAGCTGTTGTTTTGGGTGCATTTGCTGGAGCTGTGGTTGTTGAAAAAATGTGAGATGTTGAGTTTATCCCATGTCCAGCCATAGCTTCTGCTGTAGAGGCAGTAGTTAAAACTTTGGCACCTCTTGTAGAGCCCAGAAGAGAAGCTGATTTACTCCAGGATGTTGTGGCTGTGCTTGTTTCTGGCTCTGCATCTAGCAATGTAACAACAGACAGTGGATTCGCAAAGTGTGAACTCTCCAAGGTGGTGAGTGCTGTGGCATGAGTGGAAGCAGTGGAAGATGTTCCTGCATCCTGTGGGGTGAGGGTGGTCAATGTTGTGCTCAATGTCTTCAGGCCAGCTCCAACAGTGGTGGGGCTATTAGAGTGGGGAGTGCTGGTGGTGGCGGTGGCTGCTGGGTTAAACTGCTCTGTTTGAGGCCTTTGAATACCTACCTCAGGAATGACAGTGAGGGGAGCAGAAACAGGGGACAATACTGAGAGCGCGCTACTATTTCCTGATTTTTTGGTGGTCACAAGCTTGGTGACATGGCTGGAAGTGGAAGCAGGAATGTTACCAGAAGTGGGAGAAGAGACAGGGGATGACATGGCTTCAGCAAGGATACCAGAACCTCCAGGGCCGTTTGAGGCTTTGGCAGTTGCTTCAGAAGCTGTAGTGAGGACAGTCGTGTTTGTAAAGTTTGTTGTGACAGCTGTAGCAGTGGTGGTGGTCGCTATGGTGGTGGTAGCATTGCTTGCAATTGTTTTTCTTGCATTTGTTGTTACATCTCTACTCTCAACTGAAAGCAAATGCCTCAGGCGAATCTTGTGAGTCCAAGCAGCTGAGGAAAACAGGTTTTCCACCTTGTGTCGGTCAACCTGTGCATTCACCATCCTCTCCTTTTTCTGTGGATAGCTTTGGTGATGGAACACGACCATTTCCCTTCTCCCACAGACAATTTCTTCAAAAAGACAAAACCAATGAGTTTTATAAGCATACAGCTCAAGCTCAAATCCAACCTCATACCCCCAACATGCAAATCAGAACACGTATTCTGTAGTACATTTAGTACAACTGGAATAAATCAGTCCTGAAGTCAGCAAGAACATGAAAACTCAGACCCCTGCCTTCATTGCACATAATCTCTTTGGGGTTTGGGGGGCATTTTTTGGGGGTGGGGTTTTTTTTTTGCGCCACAGACCTCTGGCATTTGCCCAACCAGGGAATTCATTCCACAAAAGGGAGGTAATGAAGTACAGAGCAACAACACAGAAGCACATTATCAACAGGAGCAGCGTTATGAGTGCCAGTTCCTGAGAAGACGACTCATGCTTTCAAAGATACACAGCATCAATAAAGCCTTCGTGCTTAGATTTGTAATTTTCACCTCTCAAAACTAAGTGGAAATCTCCACTTACACCTTCATACTTCACAAGAATTTCCTTCACAACTAGTGATATAGATTTATAGTGACATAAATCCCATCTACTTATCAAAGGTCTGGTTGCTACGTTACAGAGAAACCTTTGCTAACCCAAAAGAACCATGAACAAACTTTCTTTTTTTTCAACTTGGGTATAGCGAACTCTTGAAACATATTTTAGAAGATTGATTCCCCAGTTACCTACAAGTTTTGCCTTATTATTGTGTCATTTCATTAAAATTCAAGATCCTGGCACTGGAAAGTCACCATGAGCAATTGCTGCTACACCTCTGGCACAAAATCCTGGTAATCTCAGAAAAAACAATGCCAACACATTTTCCTTTCTCTTAAATATATCTGTCATGCCTTTATTTTCCAAAGGATAGTGTGTGGAGTGCAAATAGTGTGAAATGAACGTCTTCAACTTGGAGACAAACTGTTACTCGGTAACAGCTACAAAAGTTACTCAAAGACACACTAAGCACATACAAGTGCCAAAACCTCTATGTGGCTAGTGAAACAGTTTTTCCACTGACCTGACTTTACCTACAGAATCATCCTGCAGGCCTTTCATAACCCATTTCCCTCAGATGAAAGCCAGTCAAGGTCTAAACGTAGGCATTTAAAGCAAAAGCACCAGGACCCTGGATTCAGCAGGAGCCTGAAGCATGGCGTTACCTCCAAGCAGATCTTTGATTTCTTGTTCTCCGGCATTCTGGCACATGCTCAGCTGGTGACACTGCAAGAGGATACAGCAATTCTGGTAGGGCGTAGACCAATGACAGTGACGGTTACCTGAAAACAGCAGCAAAAACGCATCGCTACACACAGTATTGAACACAGTATATTGCTTCATGGCTGTAATAAAGAATTAAAAAAAAAAAGATAGCTGGAAGGTCTGGCTTTCAAGGATCCTGACACAGTCTTAGCAAAAATAACTGGAAAATCAATGAAATCGATATAGCAGCTGCAGCATACCTACCTGCTTGTCTTCTGGTACCAACATGTCACTAGCATTCACCTAGATGTCTTAATAAGGGGGTGGAGGGGAGGGAAGAGTGAGCCAAAACTGAGAAGATTCCCATCTCATCACCCATAGGGGACAGCTCTCATCTTAGTGCTTGGAGTTACACAGAAATTTACTCTTCATTTGCTGAACAACAATATCATTAGCCATGGAATACAACACAGAAATTGTATTTTAGTAAGTCAAATCCCAACACAAGCTAAATAAACTCAACAAGAAATCTCTCTCCTGGCATCCCTTCAAACTCACTAACTTCTTTCCGGGCATGTCTACATACACATAACCAAGCTTCGAGGGAAGGAATGAATCTCCTCTAACCAGCGCTGAGGAGACATCTCAAACACTGCACCCAGTTTTCGGCTCGCCAGCATACAAGTGCAGTATTGACATACTGGAGCGAGTCCAAGGGAGACTACCAGAGTTCTGAGGGGCTGAAGCAGAGGAGTTTCAGGAAATTCCAAATTAGCATCAAGCGAAAAAACTAGTTTCTGCCATGAGGGCACTCAAACACTGGGCTGGGGGCCAGAGAGGTGGTACACTCTCCATCAGGTCTTGAACAGTCAGATCTAAGTCAGGTTCAGACCAAAGACCTTCAAAAGGTCCCTTCCTGCCTAACTTCTGCTATGATTCTTATGTAAGATCCTAGTACCATGCAATGAATTTCTGGGACACGTGCTGTAACAAAAAAAACAAAACAGAAGACAACAGTGTTCAGTCTGGCACAAAGCAGATACGTGCCCAACTGACCACCCATCAGCGAATTAAAAGGAACTTAAGTGCACAGTAGGAGAAATTAATTTGCATTTTGTTAGAAGTGTGAGGAAGGGCAAAGAACATGCTTATGTGGTACATGTGGCTATGTTTAAAGCTCTTACCTACAAAGAGAGTTACCCTCACTGAGGATTAAGGCTACGAGAAGCCTGAACTTCTCATTTACGTTACCACAGTTACTAAAAGGGCTTGTGGAAAATTTACGAACTTTGAGAAATCCCTGTACCAACAACTGCAGTCTGTTTTGACAGCAGTAAAGCAACTAGCAAAGGTGGAATTCTACTGATATTGAGAAAATGTTAAGAAAGTGACTGAAACCATTCAAAGCCTCTAAAAAATGGTACTTACATGATGAAATAAAAAGCTTCAAGAGTCACACAGAGCAGGAGCCCTTCAAGAAATTCAAATCCACTTAGAAATGAAAGCATGTTTAGATGTGCCCCGATTCCCAGTTCCACCTCCAGACCCTCGGTTGACAAGCCATGCTAGTGGAGAAACGCGGGCCATCTACTACTGTAAATCGTGCCATTCTCACTTCTTGTGAAGGCGAAAACAAAAAGCCAGCAGCATATCTTGCACTGGCTACATATCTAAGTCAGTCAGTTTAGAAAGGTGAAGAGACTAACAGGGTAAGAATGGTTAAAGCACCCAGGTTTCTGCTGCTATCAGGCAGGGTGGTGCCCAGCTGCTTACAGCTTCCCTATTGCTCCCCAGGAAAACCAGGTACCTCTGTTGAGATGGACTGATTAGTACTCCCTTCGATGCAACTCAAGACTGAGGCTCCAGCTAATGTGTCCACTGCAAGATACGTGCCACCCAGTGCCTCCTAGTTACTTCCAGTTACAAGACAGAAAAAAAAAAAAAAGAAAAAAGTGGAAGGACAACAAAAGCTCTTCAGAGCTATTGTGAAAGGAAACCATGTAGGCAGACATCAAGGTCTTGCCCTACCAAATTGGTTTGTTTCATTTTTAAGCCTGCTGTTACTGGAAGGAGTTCACAGATACCCAAAGGCAAGCAGAAGCCAGGTAAGGAGATGCATTGTGGAAGCAGGGAGCGGGAATATTTGCTCTTGCAGCCATGACGTATTTTCCCTTTATTTTCCTCAGAGCATGCAAGATAGCTCAGAATTATGGCTAATTGGCTCTGTTCTCGGAGTCAGACTGCTCAGATGGCCAAGATGCTCCCCTCCAGACCTGGACTGGCCACCACAGAAGAAACTTGGGAGAGCTCTGAATACAGCTTGGGATGCAAAGGGAAGAGCATGATCCTATCTCACCTCCCAGCACGGGTTCATTGTGCTCACCAGGCATCTGGGAATCCTGGATTGCCAGATCTTTGCTACGATGGACACTTTCTCTATCACGTATATCACTTACCCTAGCAGCATCTAGAGACTTGAACCCGTTGCATTAGACCACATACAAAGGTTAAGAGTTATGACTCACGCTGTCAGCCCTACAGAGTTTTGCTGCTCTATTAGCATGCAATTGAAGTGTCAAATTGTCTTGTGAAATTGGTACAATCGTTTTGTGATATGTTGGTTGCTAACTACATATCCTGGCCTCTGGTGTGGACATTCGAAGGCGATGCTGGAATAGCTAGACCCGCAACCATTCCCTTTTCTGGAGGGCACATCTGAGATGTGAATGTATTGGCAAAAGTGGTTCTTTTTGTGATAGTTGCCCTAGTTCTTTAACTTAGTGATGTTATGTCAGCAAAGGTATAAATTACATCTACAGAAGAGAGCCTAACCAGAGGCAGCTGATAGCACCTTTTCTAACCATATCAAGATATCAGGAGGTTAAGATGACATGTCCACAGTGTTTAGAGATTCTCAGGTAGAACAGACAAACAAACAGTGCTACAGACCCTAAGGGTCAGCACAGTCAGTGTGAGTGCATCATCTCTGTAGGGTGTGACATTTTAAAAAGCAGAAGCTGAAGTTTTCACAGCTCTGGTGCCTGGGAGACAAACCCACTCATATTTTACCTCCTAAATAAAATGCTTAGTTTATAAAGGTGCTTTCTTTCCACTACGAAGGGATGTCTCACATTTAAAATAAACGTTTGAAGCCACTGGCATTAAAAAAGGCATCTTTATGATGTTCTTACCAACCTGATTGTCAGACACCTGAGTAGAGGTCTCATCTTCACTACAGCATCATCTGTTGTTTGTAGGTGTTACAAGCTTTCACATATGGCTAGCTGAGATAAGGTCCTTCATAAGGCCAACTCTGAAAGACTCATTCAGCAGTTTAATGCTTTGTAAAGCCATCCCAGAGGTCGACAGCAGAAGACTCACCTCTCCAGATTTGTTTAACCCTGTGCTGGGTTGCAGGATACAACTGTTTTCTTCTAAGGCAGAAAAACCACACATAAATACCTGTGAGCAAAGACTACTCATTCCAGTGAAGCTGTCTACAACAGCACTGTTCACTTGCAAACATCTGGAAACATAGAATAATCATTCTTCAAGTGACCTAACACCGTTTGCACGCTACCAGTGCACACCAAGCGCACATGCATTCTGTTTCTCAAGGAAGCTAGAAGGGCCCTGGGAAATGGCTGTTCTGGATTCAATTTAACCAAAGCTGTCAGAAGTAATTTAGTACCACAGGACTGTACAGACAAGCTGTAACTGTAAATGCCTGTAAACGACGGGAATTAAGAAAGATAGTTGTCAGGGGAAGCAGAGGATACTTTTAAGAAACAGAAAACGCAGCTGGAATTCCAGCTACGGGTAAAGAACCTCACCTGAAGCACTTGGGCTTCGACAAGCCTGTCTGCACTGCTTTTCAGTTGTAAGCCTGTTTATTCGCACTACATGGACTCCTCTCCCTTTCATGACAGAAAATCCGTGTTCACATCTACAGAAGGAAATCAGCAGGAAGAACACAACGGCAGTCCACATCTTCAGGGTTGGCCTTGCAGGGGGGCTTCTCTTCCCAGCAGTCATTCTTTCTTATACCACTTTCAGATCCAATGCAATATACCTATTTAAAAAAGAAAAAGAAAACTATCAATTTATAGCACAGAATCACAGAATGTTCGGGGTTGGAAGGGACCTCTGTGGGTCATCTAGTCCAGCCCCCCTGCTGAAACAGGGTCACCTAGAGCAGGCTGCACAGGACCTTGTCCAGGTGGCTCTTGAATATCTCCAGAGAAGGAGACTCCACAACCTCCCTGGGCAGCCTGTTCCAGGGCTCCGTCACCCTCAGAGGGAAGA